>RCMY010002452.1_pt1 | contig 21518 bp, 25 predicted proteins | sample 2041341 | NCBI WGS metagenome assembly RCMY01 (sample SAMN09708234, study PRJNA481090) | Marine sediment metagenome, whole genome shotgun sequencing project.
CTTTTACCTGCGATTTTCACATTTTGCACCCTAATTTCCTCATTTTTGAATTCCGTAGCTATGGCTATGCAATTAAAAAATGACTTCATCAGGGCACAAAAGCCGAAAATCTCGGTTCCAAACATAAAATCTAAATGAGTTCATTACTATTAAACTACTTTTTTTTTGAACTTTACAGATTTTTATCCAAAAAATCACAAGAGTAATGACGTGAATCATTTTTCAGTAGTGAAAGAGGCCTTACCTTATCGTTACAAAACAAGAAAATACAATCTATAAACTTCAATCAAGAGCGATGAAACCTTCAGAAAAGAATCACTGTCAAAGCTGTGGTATGGCCATGCACCATTTATCAGATTTTGGCACGAACAAAGACGACACCGTAAATACGGAATATTGCCGTTTTTGTTTTCAAAAAGGAGTGTTTACCGATCACGGTATCACTTTGGAACAAAAAATAGAAAAGAAAACTAACCGAACGGAGAAGACTGGAAAATCCAAAGAAGAAGCCACCTTGGCTCATAGTACGTTTTCTAAACTCAAAAGACGAGTGGTGTCCATCGCCACGGATGGTAGAAAGGGATTGTTCTACTTTTTCTGCGAAGTGTCGGAGAAGAGTTCGCTAACCATGCCAAATAACCTGTTTTGGACTTCAAAATATAATTTTTTGATAGATTTTCTATTCGAATTTAAGCCGCGTTATTCTTGCATCAAAAGTTTCAATCTTGCCAAAAACACCAGTTCTAACTTGTTCTTTCCGGCGTAGGAATTTGCGATGGCATGTGCCGTATCCAAGATCAACACTTTAATAAAGGTCGTGAATTTTTCGCCATGTTCCTTGTAGAATTCTTGAAATTCTTCAAAACATTCCTCCTCATCCTTTTCATATTCCAAAAGCCAATCAAAAACAGACTCTATACGAAAGGCAGCATCTTCCCCGTATTCGTCTTCCACAGCATCTACGTCAAGCCAGAATTCTCTTATAAAGGCCCTGAGTTTATCGATTTCTTTTATATGGATGCTCTTATCGGCCATGGCTACCGCGTAAAAAAGCCTGCCGAGATTCTCGTATAGCTCTATCCCTATCTTTTGTGAATTCAACATTTTTATATGTTTAAGGTTTAACGCTCTAAACTTAGTGGCAAACAGAGCTAAATACAATGACATTTGTCAGTATTAAAACATAAATTTGAGTTATGCGCATTTTTCAAAAAAACAGTAATATTTTCGATCTACTTTCAGAAGGGGTCTCGGAAGGCATCATCGTCGTAAACACCAAACAGGAAATCGTTGCTACGAATACCTCCTCAGTGGAGATGTTCGGTTATGGCAATGACGAACTTTTAGGAAAACCACTAGATACGCTAATACCGCGCAGATATCATAAGAATCATGACCATCACGTAGACCATTTTATCAAAAAGAGCGAAAAACGTCAGATGGGTCACGGTCGAAACCTTCAAGGTATTCGAAAGAACGGTGAGGAATTTCCGGTCGAAGTCGGGCTAAATCCTTTTGAATTATACGGTACCACCTATGTCATGGCTTTGGTTACCGATATCACCGAGCGCAAAAAAAAAGAAAAAGAACTGAGCCATTGGGCGAAAATTTTTGAAGAATCGCTAAATGAAATCTATATTTTCGATGCAAAGTCTCTTTTTTTTATCGACGTAAATAAAGCCGGTCAGCACAATATGGGCTATTCGTTAGAGGATTTTAAAAAGATGACTCCCTTGGACATCAAGCCTAAACTAAACCACCCCAAATTCGGAAAGCTCATTGTCCCCCTTTTGAAAAAGGAAACCGACAAAATTGTATTTGAAACGCTACATAGGCGAAAAGATGGCTCCGAGTATCCCGCAGAGGTACATCTTCAATTGTCTAACATCGACGAAAAGGAAGTCTTTGTCGCCATCATTATGGATATTACCGAGCGGAAAAATTATACCGAAAGACTCGAAAATACTGTTAAGGAACGAACCAAGCAACTGACCAAGGCCCTTACCAAAGAAAAGGAGCTCAACGAACTGAAGACCCGATTTTTGTCGTTGGTATCCCACGAGTTCAAGACTCCGCTAAGCAGCATTTTGACTTCCATCACATTATTGAGCAAGTATACCCAGACCGAGCAACAGGTAAAACGGGACAAGCACGTGACCACCATCCGCAATAAAGTAAAATATCTAGATACCATTCTTAACGATTTTCTATCGGTCGAACGTTTGGAATCGGGAAAAGTCAATTATACGTTGGAAAGCTTCCCATTGAGCAAAATCATTAATGAGGTGGTCTACGATGCTAACATGCTACTCAAAGCTGGACAAAAAATCCAGTATCCCGACGATATTGATGACCTCATCATTGAGTTCGACGAAAAAACGTTAGGACTGGTACTCTCCAACCTGATTCACAATGCCATAAAGTACTCCCCTGAAAATTCCGTTATTAACCTAGTGGTCAAGAAGGAAGAGAGCTTCATTACCCTACAGATCGTCGATCAAGGTATGGGGATTCCGGGAACGGAACAAAAACATATTTTCAATCGTTATTTCAGGGCCAAGAACGCCCTGAAAACCCAAGGTACGGGCATAGGCCTGAACATCGCCAAGCAACATCTCGAAAATTTAGGGGCTTCCCTTGAATTTACGAGTGAAGAGAACAACGGGTCAACCTTTACGGTACACATCCCCATGCACCCCATTCAAGTGTAGAAGAGGAAGACGATACTGTTGATAAAAGATGATCGCGCACTCTGCGAAAACACCGAAGAACTTTTAGAACTCTCCAGCTATGCAGTCATTACGGCGCCGAACGGAAAAATCGGTATCGAGACCGCAAAAGTAAAACTACCAGACATCATCGTGTGCGATATCATGACGCCTGAGGTGGATGGTTATATGATCTTGGAAAATCTTTCCGCCGAAGGCAAAACGAAACATATTCCCTTTATATTTCTATCCGCAAAAAACGATGAGCCCATTAAAATTTCTAGAAACGACCTTGCAAGTGTCGCGGCCATCGCCACAGAAAGCTTGATCCGCACACTTTCAGGCTTTAAAAAGGAAGGCCTTATCGACATTGAAGGTCGAAATTTAAAAATCAATCAATAAAAAGCACTTCAATATGTAAATAAAGTACGGCCAATGCACTTTATTCCCAAAGAGTTGTCCGCCTGATATAAATCATGTTTTGGCTCACAGTAGACTCTTACTTTGACCGGGGTATGATGTAATGCATGAAAACCATTCTAATCCCTACTGATTTTTCACAAAACGCCTGGCACGCACTAGAATATGCGATAAGGTTATTCAAGGATGTGCACTGTACTTTCTATGTGCTTCATATTGGCGATTTAAAAGATTCTTCGGTAAAAAGGAGTTCCTTTACTATCCCTACAAACATCGATCCATCCATCAAGGAAAAACTGCACCAGTTATTTGAACGCATCCAAAAATTGCCTATCAACAAGCAGCACCATTTTATTGCCTTAAAGGAATATGGTAATTTCTTGAACATCATCCGTAAACAAATTGTAGATAAGAACATAGACCTTATTGTTATGGGTACCAAAGGTGCTACGGGATTAAAGGAAGCCATTATAGGCAGTAATGCGGGCGATGTTATTACCAAAGTGGCCTGTAACGTTCTGGTCGTTCCGGATAGGGCGATGATTGCCCCGCCTAAAGAAATCGTTTTCCCAACGGATTACACTATCTTTTATTCCCACTCCATACTAGAGGTCCTTTCGGAAACACTGCATCTCTTAGAGGCAAACTTGCAAGTTTTGAACATTGTCAAAGGCGATGGCCGCCTTACCAATGTACAGCATAAAAATAAGATCTATTTACAGGATTATCTGGAAGAAACATTCCATAACTACCATAGTTTTTACAGCATTGTCGATAAGGACATCAAGTCTGCTATCCCAAATTTTGTAGGAAGTTCCCGGATAGATATGATCGTCATGGTGGCCAAAAACCTGAATTTTCTTCAACAGCTCTTTTTCGATACGAGCATTGAAAAACTTAGTTTTCATACTAAGGTTCCGCTTTTGGTACTCCATGAATAGATGTAACCATCGTTCTCGTTGAGTACTGATACATATTATATTTCGTTATCTGTATTCCGACTATTTTTATTGAAATCCCAAAAAGGATGTCCGATGAAAAAAACCCTGATTCCAACCGATTTTTCAACAAACTCCAAGAATGCCATGCGCTATGCTATAGCCCTATTTTATGGCACACCCTGCCATTTTTATTCCCTTTACGTACATGTGGATGGTACGGACGATATTAAAAAGCCAATTTATGCCATGGGAACGAACATTTTGGTCGAGAAACAACTCATTACCATTGGTCAAAGGCTAAAAGGTTTGGAGGATGACTTTAAGGCGATTTCCCGGAAAAGCGATAGCCATAGCTTAACAGCGATTCAAGATGAGGGCTACTTTTTGGAGTCCATCCGAAAACAAGTTCAAAAACAGCAAATCGACCTCATCGTTTTGGGCACCCAAGGGGCATCTGAACTCAAGGAGTTTTTTATGGGAAGCCATGCTGGAGACGTGATTACCAAAGTAGAATGTGATGTACTGGTCGTTCCCAACAAAACAGTTTATAAAAGATTTAAGCAGGTAATCTTACCTATTGATTTTGAGCTGGCTTAGGATGACGCAATCTTAAAAAAATTGTGGATACCGTTGGTTCCAAAAATGCAAAAATAAAGCTGCTCTACAACACGAAATCCAAAATTCCACTTTTCAAGAATGTGCAAGTACAACAGCGACTACTGACAAAACAACTCTCGGAAGCCTTACCGAATCCGGTCAGTTTCCATAGGGTATTCTCCAAAAAAGTAGAGGATGGTATCCGTATTTTTGCCGAAAAGATAAATGCCGACCTCATTGTAATGGTATCCAAAGATTACGGTCTGTTGCAAAAGCTATTCTTGGATACTACGGTAGAGGAAGTAAGCTTTGAAACCAAAATCCCGCTTTTGTCCCTTCAAGGTTAAGATTACCTTTCTTTTTCCCATGTGATTCCCTTACTGATATATATCATGGTTTTTGAACAGGTCGGCTGCTACATTTGAACAGTTATCCGAAACAAACATTCATGAAAATAATCCTTATCCCCACCGATTTTTCGGTCGATGCCATGCACGCCATTGACTACGCCTTACAACTGTACAAATGTGAGCGTACCAATTTTTATTTTCTACATGCCTATGCCGACGCGGTATACGGTCCCTTTAAAAACAACAGGGGCGAATCTTTAGTCGAGCCAAAAAAAAGGGTAAAGAAAAACACCGATGTGGCACTCGAGAAACTGGTAGAAGAAATAAAAGGCAAAACAAATAATCCGAAACATCGCTACGAATCTATTTCAGCCTTCGAATCCTTAGTAGATGCGGTAAACAATTTTGTCAAACAGACCAATGTCGATTTGGTAATCATGGGTACCCAAGGACAAACGGCCAACAAAAAAATTACATTCGGTAGCCATACGGTTCAGGTATTTAAGTACGTACAATGCCCTGTATTGGCCATTCCCGAAAATTGCGAATACCAACAGCCGAAAAAAATCTTGTTCCCCACTGATTATATGGTGCCTTATAAAAGAAGGGAATTGAAACTGCTAAACACTTTGGCAGCTGAATTCAAGTCGGAAGTCCACTGCCTATATATCTCTGATTTTGAAGATCTCAGCCATAGGCAAATTGATAACCAGCAGTTTTTGAAAGAATCCCTGCCGAACGCCTATCTGTCTTGTAAACAGACTTCGGTCAAAAACAGGGCCGAGGCTATTCTGGAGTATATTGATAAAAACGAGATCAATATGTTGGTCATGGTTAACGCGCGACATTCCTTTTTGGAAGATATGCTATACCGATCCACCGTAGATGAAATCGGACTACATATTACACTTCCGTTTTTGGTAATGCAAAACCTGTCGAGGTAATTTTAAAAGATGAAGCCATGAAAAAAATACTGCTACCCACCGATTTTTCCGATAATGCCTGGAACGCCATTTTTACGGCCCTAAAACTATATGCCAATGTGGTATGTAAATTCTACCTGTTACATGCCTACGAACCCAATGCACTGAACCTGTTAGGCAGAAAGGGGCAACTACGGCTGGGGGTCATTTACGATTCTTTATCACAATATTCCGAGCAGGAACTGGGCAAGGTCTTCGCCTACCTAAAGGAAAACCACAATAACGCAAAACATTCCTTTGAGACCGTTTCAAAATCGGATACGTTGCAAGAGGCCGTTCAGGAGATGGTATCTACGAAAGATATCGACCTTATCGTTATGGGTACACAGGGCGCATCGGGTGCCAAGGAAGTATTTATGGGCAGCAATACCGTAAAAGTGTTGAAACACTCAAAAAAATGCCCCGTATTGGCCGTCCCGTCGGATTCTAATTTCCAAAGCCTGAAAACATTGATCTTTCCTTCCGATTTTACAAGAAGCTATACCAAATTTGAACTGCTGTCCCTGACCGAATTGGCCACATTGTGGAAAACCGATATTCAAGTGCTACATGTTGCCCTTGAATTTGCCCTGAACGACCAACAGAAAGCAAACCAGAAAATTTTAAAGGAACGCTTTGCACCGTTGGACATTACTTTTTACAACATCGATTTTGATGCCGACGTAGCCCATACCCTTGAAAGATATATTTCACAAACTGACGTAGACCTGTTGGCGATGATACGCTACCAGCACACGTTCTGGGAAAAAGTGATCGGAGAGCCTGTAGTCAAAAAAATGACCTTTCATACGAAAGTTCCTCTTTTAATTTTACCGGAACACTGAAGCCTTGAAGTAGGAACGACCGAAAAACAACGAAAACTAAAAATTGGTGAATTATCATGGTCAAATTTTGGATAAGTTTCTTAGAGAAACTTATCCAAAAGTAAGGAATCGAACGTGTGACCTTTACCATCCAAGAAACATCGGTTAGACTGGCATTTGCATTCCGCGTTTAATAGTTTAAAATCTAATTATGCCTAGACCGAAATCAAAAAAAGAGCTTCTAGATCTAAGCCAAACGAACTATTTCAAGCTGATCGACTTTGTAGATTCATTTAGTGAGGTGGAACGGATAACCGAATTTCCCAAAGGATACTTGAACCGAAATAGTACCGATGTACTTGCCCATCTACACCAATGGCATCTGATGTTTATGAATTGGTACGCCATGGGTATGAACGGAAAGAAACCTAACATACCCTCCAAAGGCTATACTTGGAAAACATCGCCTGAGCTAAACCGCAAAATTCAGGAAAAATACCGCGGCTCCGATTACAAGGATGTAAAGAAACTACTGGATACCTCCTACGGCGAAATACGAAAACTGATCGAAAAACATACCGACAACGAACTGTTCGAGAAGAAAAAATACAAATGGACGGGGACGACTTCTTTAGGAGCTTATCTTATTTCAGCGACCTCCAGTCATTATGATTGGGCATATAAGTTGATAAAAAAAGCCACAAAAGTCAAATAAGCCAAAAGCGATCAAGCATGTGATTTTACAATTTGTATAATATCGTTCTTCTGTAACACCCCAGACTGCCGCCACAACTGTTTCCCGTTCTTGAACAACAGCATGGTAGGTACTCCGCGTACTTGGTATTTTGCGGATATCGTCGGATTCTTGTCCACATCGATTTTCACGATTTTTAGGGTATCGCCCATTTCATCCTTGACCTGCTTTAAAATAGGGGCCAACATTTTACAGGGGCCGCACCAGTCAGCGTAAAAATCTACTAAGACCGGAATTTCCGAATCTACAACTTTAGAAAAACTACTCTTCATCCCTCTATAATTTTAAAAATTAAAAGTACCTAAAACATCGATTCCACGAACTGACCAATGTCATAGTTTTTGAAATTCTTCCGTCCTAGTTTTATGCCATAATCCAAAATACTCGGACATGACACGAATACTTCTGCCCACAGATTTTTCCGATAACTCCTTCGAGGCTATTCGATATGGAATGCTTGTATACAAGGACGTAAAATGCACCTTTTATTTAATGCATACCTACACCCCACCTGTCTATCAAACAGAATATCTGATAGGCAGTCCCGGGCAGATCGGTCTAGGAGATGTACTTAAAGAAACATCCATGATCCAATTGGAAAAACTAAAAAATAGATTGGAGCATCAGTACAAGAATTCAAAGCACATCTTTATACTGCATACCGCGTTCAATACTCTTTTGTACGAAGTTTCGGAAACCGTGAAGGCCGAAAATATCGATTTGATCGTGATGGGTACCAAGGGAGCTACAGGCGCCAAGGAAATTCTATTTGGCAGCAATACGGTACACGTCATCAAAAAAGCAACCTGTCCCGTTATTGCGATACCTCCGCATTTCGAGTACGAGGCCCCCAAGGAAATCTTGTTCCCCACCGATTACGAAATCGAATACCAAAAGGAAAAGATAGGCGAACTTGTGAAAATTGCCGAACTGCACCGATCAAGAATCAACGTTATGCACGTGCGCACCGGATATGACCTTACCGAAACCCAGGAAAAGCACAAAGGACAGCTGGAAAAATTATTGGGCAGTTCTTCCCTTTTCCACGAGATGCCCGACAATGGTATCATTGCCGCCGTCAACGAATTTCAGGCCAAGGAAAAGGTAAACCTGTTGGTCATGGTACAGAACAAGCATACTTTTTTGGAAAGGCTTTTTATCGAACCGGTCATCAAAAAAATCGGGTTTCACGTTACCGTACCTTTTATGGTCGTTCCACAATTATAAACAATGGGGCTACCAGAAAAAGCCTAGCCGCGATTTAAATCCCTATCTATCTTATATTTAATTGATCCAAATAGATACCAGGTTATATTTCAGATATTGCTATCCGATTTTCTCCAAAACATGACGACAGTCATGTTTTTATCTCAAATAGGTATTTACTTTTATAGAGGTCAGTAGTTAACTACTTATGATTTGTTTCTGATATATTTTGTCGGCCTTGACCATTTTCGTGATCAGGTTGTTGAATATGGTTTCCTTGCTCTGTGACCGGTTTATGCGGAAGCAGAACTCGTTGAAATACCTGTTCACGTTAAAGTCGCTTACCCATGAGTAGGTCGTCCGTATCCATGACTTGATCTGGTGTATCATGGTATGCAGGGCCTTGAAGTTCGCTCCGTTGTTGCTTTCGATCTGGCTTATGTCGTAGGCCTTGGCTATGGGCCTGTACCCTTTCCATTTATCGGTGGTGACCTTGGCCTCCCTACTGATATTGTTGATGAAGATGTATTGTAGCGATCTCGCGGAGAAGTCCTCTATCCGCATGGCGTACATGCGCCTTACCTTTCCCTCCGGGGTAAGCTGAACGGCCGTTACCGCCTTCTTTTTCTTGGCATCGTAGCTGCGGCCTATCTTTCCCTTCTCGAACCCGCCCAGGACGAACTCGTCCACGTGCACGGTACCGTCCATCGGATGGTTCCCGCCGGGTTCCATTGCCTCCCGTACCTTGAGCATGAAAAGACGGGCGGTCTTTTCGGTCACGCCATAGCGGACGCCCATATAGCTTGCCGACAGGCTCTTGGTGCTGGTGGCCATCTCGAAACAGATGAAGAACGCCTTGCGGACCCCGAACTTGACCTTGTGGAAAAGGGTGTCCGCAGTTGCCGATTCGATATGTGAACATAGATTGCATACCCTTGAGCGGTCCTTCCTTTTTTGACAGGCGGTATGGCCGCATTTTAGGCATTTATAACCGTTTTTGTCCTTTAGCCCCGCCAGATATACCTTGCAATCCATATCGGTCTTGAACCGTTCGGCGAACTCTAGAAGGTTTTGTCCGTTGAAAATATCCATGAAATCCCTATTTTTATTGAAAACTAAGTTAGGTATTTAAATACTGACCTCTATACTTTTATTCTGTTCCACTAAAATAAAGTATTAGGTCATGAAGAAAATCCGCACTATTCTAATACCATTCAATTTTTCAAGAACTTCCAAAAGAGCACTCAAATATGCCGTAAACTATGTGAATAATGATGACGATTTGAAAATCATACTGGCCTGTGTTTCAGAAAACCAAAATATGGATATGCTCAAGGATAAATTCAAGAGCACCGAGGAAAAACATCAAGCATCGCTAAAGCATAAAATAGAATGGATATCCTTACATGGACCTTTAACGGAGTCTCTCATAAACATTCAAAAAACTAAAGATATTGACCTTATTATAATGGGAACGTTTGGCACTTTAGGAGATTGGGATGATGAACCTACCAATACGTCAAAATTAGTTTTAGAAGCCAATTGTCCAGTTTTGGTAGTGCCCTATAGTTTGGAAAAATTTAAGATAAAGAATATCGCCTTGGTATTGGGCAGCGAAGAAATAGAAGATACCAAGGTACTCGGTAGGCTACTGGAGGTAGCCCGAAAATTCGATGCCAAGGTGCATGTAGTTACCATAAAGAACAAACCGAAATCGTACGGATATTCGGAAGTGGATAAGAAGAACGAGCATGCGATACAATATTATCTTGAAAATTTCTATTCCGAACATGTTTTTATAGAGAATCCGGATGTAGTTAAGGGAATTTTGACCTATACCGCCAAAAAGGATATTGATATTATTTCAATTCTTCCAAGAAATCATACCATGCAGACCGAGCCATCAGAAGGACAGCTCACCCAAATGCTGACACTGCATTCAGAAGTACCGGTTTTGGCTATTAATTAATCCACCTCTAGTGTTAAGTTAAGCCAAAATTGACGTGCATAGCTGGCTTGAATCGGGAGTATTTGAAAGCAAACATGACGGGATGATGGAAGTATTTCGAGTCTTTTATTTCATTGAGAAAGGTTGGCCGGTACTCTGTAGGGCGGCGAACCAAAATTCTCCCTCCAAATCGATTTTTTTGCGTTGGTTAACAACTTTTGAAATGGGAATGTAGACAAACTTGTTATTAAGCCTACCTACCACAAATTTCGTCTTTCCTGCCATTGCCCCGTGCACGGCGTGGTAGGCAAGCCTATTGCAAAAAAGACTGTCGTTCGCATTGGCGGGAGCACTTCGGATAATATAACTTGGATCAATATACTTAATGGTGGTCATGGTGCCAACGGTATCAAAATATTGCTTTATCCGTTGCTTTAAAAATAGGCCGATATCTTGATGCTTGATGTTTCCGGAACCATCCTTTACTTCCGCCATTCCGGGTTCGAACAGATGTTGACCGGCACCTTCGGCCACTACAATTACGGCGTGGTGTTTGAGATCTAAGCGTTTTTTCAAGGCTTCTAGAAAACCATTTGGGCCATTCAGCGCAAAGTCAATTTCAGGTATCAGCACAAAGTTAACTACTGGCATGGCTATGGCGGTGGACGCTGCGATAAAACCACTGTCCCTTCCCATTAATTTCACAATGGATATACCGTTAAAAGCTCCGGTCGCTTCGTTGTGTGCATCCCTGATAATAGGGCTTGCAACATCAAAAGCCGTCTCGAACCCGAACGATTTATCGATGAGGTCGATGTCATTGTCTATCGTCTTGGGAATTCCGACAACGGCGATTTTCAATCCTCTTTTTTCAATTTCCTCCCCAATAGCGTTTGCGCCTTTCAGGGTTCCGTCACCGCCGATGGTAAACAATATGTGAATTTCATTTTTTTCAAGAGCATCTACCATTTCAGAAACGGACTGCGCTCCACGTGATGAACCTAGTATAGTTCCACCGAATTCGTGGATGTCCTTTACTTTGTCTGGCGTAAGCTCCAAAAAGTCATGCTCATTTGCAGGTATAAGTCCTGCATATCCGTACCGAATTCCGATGATTCGCTTGACCATATAAAAATAATGTAACGCCATGAACAGACTTCGAATCACATTGTTTATACCTGGGCAAAGGCCGCCACAGGTAACGATAGCTGCCGTAGTGTTCTTTGGGTCAAAGAATAGCTCTTCACGCGGTCCGGCCTTTTCAAGACAATTCGGATGTATATTGTTACTGATGCACGAATTTAAATTTGCCAAGGAAACATCCATAAGGACTTTATCACTGTCCTCTACAAAACTAAAAATCTCATCCCCCGCAGTTTTGCTTAGGTGTATGGGGGAAGGAATGGACGCTTTGCCTAGGGATGCTATATCAAAGGTGTTTCTAGAATGCATGGGATTCGATATTTTGGACGGTATACCTGACAAATATCATATTAATTACGCAAAAACAGAACTAATTTTAAGGAGTAACTAATTTAATCCATTCTGTGATGCAAGTCAAGAAGAACCCGAAAGCCGACCTAAATCGGAATAGCGGTCTTTATTTTGTTATTGGTCTTAGCCTTGTGCTTTTCCTTACATGGAGAGTATTGGAATACAAATCCTACGAACAGGAAGAATTTATTGTGGAGTCGATGAACGTGGCCGACGAAATAAAAGAAGATGTGCCTATAACGGAGCAGGTTAAGACCCAGCCACCGCCGCCGCCGCCGTCAGCACCAGAAATTATCGAAATTGTGGAGGACAACGAGGAGATTGAGGAAACGATTATCGAAAGTACAGAAACAAATCAGGAGTCTGTCATAGAGGCCCCCATGGAGGTCGAGGATGTTGTAGTCGAAGAAGAGGAAGAGGAAGTATCCGTGCCCTTTGCGGTTATTGAAAACGTACCTATTTTCCCGGGCTGCGAGGATAGTAAAACCAACGAAGCGAAAAAAACTTGTTTTCAAAAAAAAATCCAGGAGCATGTGGCCAAAGAATTCAAATATCCCGAAGCTGCTGTGGAAATGGGGGTACAAGGTAGGGTGTTCGTGCAATTCGCCATAGACAACAAAGGGTACATCTCCGATATAAGAGTAAGGGGTCCCGATAAAAATTTAGAAGAGGAAGCAACGCGAATCGTTGCGGCGATACCACAAATGACTCCTGGTATGCAAAGAGGTAGGGCGGTAAAGGTGCCCTATAGTATTCCCATTACCTTTAAGTTACAATAAAACGCCTTGATCCGTCTATTGTTCATCAATGGGCTATCCTAGTGCAAGGAAATAGTTTCCTTGGTGAATTACTTGTAAGTTAAATCATATATAAGATAGATACAGGCACTAGATAGACTCTGAATAATTAAAGTTTAGTATAACTAGAAAATTAATCCAACTTTTAAAACTTAAAATATTTTCGATATGAAAAAACGAGTTCCTGTTGCGCAAATTATGACAAAGAAATTAGTAACGCTAAACGTTAAAGATGATTTGGCCTCCGCTGAAAAATTATTTAAAAAACACCATATTCGGCATATCCCTGTGATCTCGGGAGACAAAATACTGGGTATGTTGAGCTACACCGATCTTATGCGAATCAGTTTTGCAGATTCAGTCAGTGAAAATGAGAAAGATATAGAAAGCATGGTATATAATATGTTCACTTTAGAGCAGGTCATGGTCAATAACGTGGTCAGCGTGACATCAAAAAACACTATTCAAGAAGTAGCGGAGTATCTGGCAAAGAAAGAATTTCATGCGCTTCCTGTAGTAGATGACGGTAAACTAGTGGGTATTGTTACGACGACGGATCTAATCAATTATTTGTTGGAGCAATACTAGTGTTACCTCGGAAAGTCAGAGCATAAAATTCTGAAGCTGGGTAAACTTGAAAGGTTGGTGACGAACAGAATTGGCGGTTTCCCTTTGGGTCGAAGGTCATCATCATGATTCTTTCGGCGCACTACTTTCGGTACGTATTGGTGCAGTATATTTTGTAAATCTGCAATTGAATTATGGATAATATTTACTTTTTAATGATCGTGGCCCTGGCCCTCTTGGCCATTGCGGATCTCATAGTAGGCGTTAGCAATGACGCCGTCAACTTTTTAAATTCCGCTATAGGTTCGAAGGCCATTTCATTTCGAACCATTATGATCGTTGCCAGTTTGGGTATTGCCTGTGGTGCTATCTTTTCAAGTGGCTTGATGGAGGTTGCTCGAAAAGGCATATTCGTGCCCAGTGAATTCATGTTCAGTGAAATCATAATCATCTTCATGGCCGTTATGATTACGGACATTTTATTACTCGATTTTTTCAACACATTAGGTTTGCCGACCTCAACTACGGTATCTATAGTTTTTGAATTGTTAGGTGCCGCCGTAGCCATGGCCCTAATAAAGATCGGGGCCGACAATGGCTCTTTTTCCGATGTTCTAATTTATATCAATACCACAAAAGCTAGGGAAATAATTCTTGGAATTCTACTTTCCGTAGTGGTAGCTTTCTCTGTTGGCGCAATAGTACAATATGTTTCCCGTATGCTACTGTCCTTTAACTTTGAAAGGAAAGCTAAATGGATGGGTGCCGTTTTCGGAGGTATTGCATTGGCCGCCATCACGTATTTCATTTTTATAAAGGGGCTAAAAGGCACGGATTATTATACGGATATCAAGCCCCTAATAGAAGGTAAAACGGTTGTGATCGTTACACTCAGTTTTATCATTTGGTCGCTTCTATCCTATATGGTCATATCGGTATTTAAACAAAATATATATAAGCTTATTATTGCTGTGGGTACCTTTGCGTTGGCCTTGGCTTTTGCGGGCAACGATTTGGTCAATTTTATAGGCGTTCCTATTGCCGCTTGGCAATCGTATGAAGCCTGGATGGCCTCGGGTATTCCAGCTACCGAGTTTGCTATGGATGTCTTGGACAATCAAGTACCCACTCCCACATTTTTACTTCTTATTGCCGGTTTGATAATGGTGCTGACTTTATGGTTTTCAAGTAAAGCAAAGAAGGTAGTGAAGACCTCCATTGACCTTTCGAGCCAAGAAGCGACTCAAGAACGTTTTAATCCAAACTTTTTGTCAAGGAACTTGGTACGGTTTACATTGCTTGCCTCAAAATATACCAGTACTGTAATTCCTGCCTCCATCCAGAAAAAAATAGAGAAACAATTTATAAAACCAGTTATAGCGCTTCCTAGAGGAAAAACACATGACTTACCTGCATTTGATCTGGTACGTGCCGCGGTCAATCTAGTGGTCGCCAGTGTATTGATTTCTATTGCGACTTCGATGAAACTGCCTTTGTCGACCACCTATGTCACGTTTATGGTGGCCATGGGTACTTCTCTTGCAGATAGGGCCTGGGGTGCCGAAAGTGCTGTTTACCGGGTTGCCGGGGTATTGAACGTAATAGGCGGCTGGTTTTTCACGGCCATTTGCGCGTTTGTTGCAGCAGGTACGGTTGCGTATTTGATTGATCTTGGAGGTGGAGCAATGATTGCCGTATTGTTGCTTTTGGCCATTTTATTATTGGCAAGAAATTACATTAAACATGTTAAAAAAACAAGAGAAGTTAGGGCAGAAGACAGCTTGAATAAAGCGGAAAGCAATTCTATTCACGGTGTTATAGAAGAAAGTGCGGATAATATCTCTAAGTCCCTAAAAAGAGTTGGAAAGATTAACAATAAGACTATTGTTGGATTGATCAATCAAGACTTGGATGCTCTTAAAAAAGCGAAGGCCATGGTGGTCAAATTGGAATCCGAAATACAAGAGTTGCAAAATGACATCTTCTATTTCATCAAAGAATTGGATGATTCTTATTTGGGTGCCAGCAAGTTCTATATCGATGTAATCGGAAGCATACAAGATGTGGCCCAATCATCAAGTCTAATCGCAGAAGTTAGCCATAAGCATGTCAATAACAACCATAAGGTTTTAAAGAAAAAACAGGCCGAAGAACTTTTGGCCATCAACCACAGGCTTATTCATCTTTTTGACCAGATAAGGGAAGTATTCGAAACCAGAAAGTTCGATAGAATTTTCCCCCCAATAATGGAAGAAAAACAGGCATTGCTCGACAGTGTTCAAGAATCTATACGAAAACAAGTTGAACGCACGCGAACCGAAGAGTCCAGTCCTAAGAATACAACGCTCTATTTTAGCATTCTATTGGAAACCAAAGATTTGATTATGGCCAATATGAATATCCTAAATTTATATTACGACGAGCATCAACGTTCAAAAGAGCTTCTTGAAACCGATGAATAACTTCTAACCGAGATGTTAAACGATGCTCCCCTCCGCAGTATTTTGTTGTTTTCCATTCTCAAGTAAAGAGTCTTTTTCTACATAGAGAAGCTCTGCGACCGAAATCATATTTTTGATAATTTCGTGCAGATTGTCCTTATCATTTACTAAGGATGAAGCCATATTGGCGGTAATCATATTTTCTCTTATGAGCGTATTGATAGATTTGTTAGTTTGATGCTTTCTCTCTTTCGCCTTAGTTCTCAACGCTAGCAGTTTGGCGTAATGTTGTTCTTTATCTTCGTGGGTCCTGAACAAATAAATGACACGCAGAACCTTTATGATTTTTTTTCGAAACTTAGCGTACTCATTGACCATATGAACATTCCCTGAATCACGATATAGAACTACATTTATGCTCATTTCCAAAACTGCCTTTATGATTTCCACCATCTTACGATTGGCAACTATTACCTCAGAAATCCTATCGACCTGATTTTTGCCCAGCTTAAAAGTGCTCTGCGCGGTAGTTGCATATCTTATTATTTCACCATAGATAGTTTTTACCTTATTATAATATAAATCACGAACATTAATATTGAAATCTACTTTGGATTTTTCAACGATTTCTTTAGGACTTAATTCGGATATTATATCCTTTCTATGAATATTAAGGGCGTGCGCGACTATTTCAAAAACTGCATTTTCATACAAATACTTAGATTCTTTTACAAGTGCGGAAACCACCGTACCTGGAAACTTTAAAATAGTTTCGTTCAAATATTTGGGTTCCTCGATACCTTTGTCATCCTTTTCAACGAAAAACCAAACCACATCAAGAACCTTTCGAGTATTTTCATAAACGGTAGCATTACGATTACGCCCAAAACATTGAATAGGGTATGGAACATCGCCAATCGAAGCATAAAATTACCATCTGAAATGCCGACCGCATTGGAAACATAATTCACCAAGTCAGCAAGCGGATAGATGAAGACCAAGGCAATAGCCCCTGTAATCACATTGAATATAAAATGTGCTCCAGCAAGTCTTTTCCCTGCCATGTTCGAACTAAGAGAACTTAGAATCGCCGTAATCGTAGTGCCGATATTCGCTCCTATGGCGAGTGCCAGCGCATTCTCATATTCAATTTGACCGGCTGCCAAAGCAGTTAAAATCAACGCCATGGTCGCAGCGCTTGATTGCAGAATTGTAGTTATAAGAATACCTATTCCGGTATAAACTATTATTCCAAAAAACCCTGGAATCGCATATTGGTTAAGATCGATGTACTCTTGAAATACATCAAAACCTTCTTTCATGTAATGGATGCCCAAGAAGAAAAATCCCAATCCGGCCAGAACATTCCCAATTCCCCGCAATGAAACCCTTTTCTGCAATGAGAAAATGATACCGAATACGAGCATGGGCATTGCCAGTAAGGATATTTTTATGTTCAGACCGAAACTCGCGATAAGCCAAGCGGTGGCCGTACTCCCGATATTTGCCCCAAATATAAGTCCCATTCCACCGGTTAGGCTTATCAAGCCGGTACTTATAAATGAAATCGTAATTATCGACAATAATGAACTTGATTGTATCAAGGCGGTGACCACTGCTCCGGCGGCAATACTTTTGTATAGTTTCTCCGTCGCTTTTTTCAAGATAGTTTGGAGAGGACCTTTCGTGAAAACTTTAAAACCCTCCTCCAGCATGATCATGCCAAAAAGTAAAATGGCGACCCCTGCCAAAATTGGCTCTAAATTTGGGTACGAAAGCAAGACAACGGCCAGCACTATTAGAAAAAAATAAAAAATGGACTTTTTGATCATAAAGTGAATAGGTAGAATGATGGTGTCGGGTTCTTTCTATATATTAATTTAAAGTAAAGTATTCCTATGCGGTCTATGTCTCCATAATAATGTTTGCAAGTGGGTATCTTAATCAATATTTTTCGGGTACGAATGTCTGATATTTCATCGGTGGGCGAACATAGCTCGTTTTTTTAGGTAAAGGAGGCAGCTTTATTGGTGGAAAATCCATTTTTTCATATGGAATCTGAGTCAGGATATGACTGATGCAGTTTAGCCGTGCTTTTTTCTTATGGTCTGCATTCACAACAAACCAAGGCACCTGCTTGGTATCGGTATGGGCAAACATGTCGTCTTTAGCTTTGGAGTATTCCAACCATTTGGAACGCGACGTCAAATCCATTGAGCTGAATTTCCATTGTTTCAAAGGGTCTTTTATCCGGCTCTTAAAGCGTTTCTCCTGTTCTTCGTCACTCACTGAAAACCAGTATTTCAAAATAATAATATCCGACCTGACAAGCATGCGTTCGAAGTTCGGACAAGATCCCAAAAACTCATCGTACTCATCATTAGAACAAAAACCCATTACTTTTTCCACTCCTGCCCGGTTGTACCAACTTCAATCAAAAAGCACCATCTCACCTGCCGCAGGCAAATGGGCCACATACCTCTGAAAATACCATTGCGTCTTTTCCCTTTCGGTTGGTATGCCTAAAGCAACCACTTTACAATTACGTGGATTTAATTGATCTGTAATTCTTTTTATTGTGCCTCCCTTACCGGAGGCATCCCTCCCTTCAAAAATAATTACCACCTTCAGCCCTTTAGATTTTATCCATTCCTGAAGCTGAACTAGCTCTTTATGTAAGCCAGCTAGCACATTCTCGTAACTACCTTTCTCACTTGTACCGATTTTTGATTTTGATCCTCCCATGACCAAATCTAAGAAAAAAAAGCGATCAGTTGCGCCTCATCGTTTTTTGGTAACTAGTTAGTCTTTAATTTACAGCTGAAATCTAGCAATAATAGCCAATGTATCGACTACGTTGAAGCCGTTTTTGATGGTCTTGTAGCTATCGGACCTGATTTTGGCGGAATTCTCGGTCGTTCTTCCCTTCTTGAACTGTCCGGATATTTTCTATTTCACCTTCACGTTGTGGGTCGCACGTTCAGATTCGTTGTTGTCTGTCGGGACCTCGAGGATATAGAAAAAAGTAAACAGGTTCTGCCAGGCCCAGAACCGGTGTTTGTCCACGTTCGCTTTGTTCCCGTATACTGTCTTATATTTTTGGTATTTCACCTTTCCGTTCTACCTTTTTCTGCGTAAACCGTTATACTGAAAATCCCTGTTCCTCCTTTATTGAAAAATTGTATCTCTTTTTGAGAAAGGTATTTGCCAAGGATATCATTAGGAATGACAATGGGTTTTTCTTTTTGGACTCTAATGTTTTGAAATCCGCTATCTTCTATCAGTTTAAGGTATTCAACCCTTTGAATAGCACCTGCAACGCATCCTGCATACATTTCTGCATCTGATCGCAAGGCATCCGGTAGTTCACCTACCAAAACAATATCCGAAATACTGAAGTGACCACTTGGTTTCAATACCCTGAATATCTCTGCGATAACTTTTTTCTTATCCGGAACTAGGTTTAACACACAATTGCTTACAATAACGTTGGCAATATCATTACTCACAGGCATAGCGTCAATATCCCCTTCCCTGAATTCCACATTGTTGTAGCCCAACTTTTCTGCGTTGACACGTGCTTTCTCGATCATTATAGGGGTGAAATCAATTCCAATTACCTTACCCTCGTTGCCCGTTTCGTGTCGAGCAACGAAGCAATCATTACCAGCACCTGAACCCAAGTCGATTACAGTATCCCCCTTTTTGATTTGGGCAAATTGGGTCGGAAGTCCACAGCCTAATCCTAAATCGGCATCCGCGACATATCCGCTAGTATCCGAATAATCGTCCATCATAATGTTGTACACTTTATTCGATGGTGTGGTCGCACCGCAGCAGGACGAGGCGTTTTCAGCTTTTCCTTGTTCGGCAATTCTAGCATAACGTTCTTTTACGATGTTTTTCAATTCCTGTTCCTTTCTCATTTTATTGCGATTTAGGTTCTAATTCTTTTACCAACAGTTTTCTTTAGTGGTATCTTGATTTAAAAATTGAAGCATGACTTCATTCATTTTAGACCAATTATTTTTATTGATGCAATAGCAAACATTGGTTCCCTGTACATTTCCTTTTATTAGGCCTAAATGTTTCAATTCTTGTAAGGGTTGATAAAATAGTCTTTCTTTTTTTTGTTGCGAAGGGTGGCACAATGGTAATACATTTCCTGAAGGGTCTTTATAAAAGTACTTGTTTCCCTCCATTGTTCTCCACAATTTCATTTCTGAATTTAGGTTCTCTTTTTTTTGACTTGCCATAGAACGATTCCAAAGCTATTTTAAATGATTCGGTTTCAAAATGATTTAAATCATTACACATAATACTGATTTGCTTTTATTTTGAGGTATGCAAGGTATCGTATATCGGATCAAATTGAAGACGAAAACGGGGCGGTTCGAGAAGCGGTAGAATTCTAACGATCCAATCGACTGACTTATATTTTAGGCATTACGATAAAAACCTATTTCTCAATTCCCGTTTCTGCTTAGTGGGAAGGATAAATGGTTTAGGCCAAGAGCAACCTTAAATATTTCTTAAATATTGAATTGTTATTTGACCGGGTAGATAAATTGTGTAGTTTTACTAACCATTTAGTTAAACCATACAGTTAATGAAGAACGGAGATACAGAGCAAAACATTCTAAATGCCGCTATTTCAGTATTCCAAAAAAAAGGAATGTCCGGTGCAAGAATGCAGGAAATTGCGGATGAGGCGAAGATTAACAAGGCGATGTTGCATTATTACTTTCGCAACAAGCAGCAACTGTTCGAAGCCGTTTTTATGCAGGCCTTCCAAAAATTCGCACCGCACGTGAACGGTATATTCAATTCGGAAGCTTCGGTTTTTGAAAAAATCGAGGGATTTACGGAAAGCTACATCTCCTTTGTTATCGAGAACCCTTATCTGCCCACTTTTCTGATACAGGAAATCAATATTAATCCAGAATTCGGCACAACTTTTTTCAACGCGCATTCCGCACCTGACCCTGCATTGTTCGAAAAACAGATTGCCGAAGAAATCCAAAAAGGTATCCTAAAGCCTGTCGATCCGAAACAACTCTTGATGAACATTTTTTCGCTCTGTGCCTTCCCATTCGTGGGAAGTGGACTAGTAAAGGGGATTCTAAAACTCGATAAAAATACGTTCAGCACCCTAATGGAAGAACGAAAGAAATTGATTCCCCAACTGATTATCAATTCAATAAAGGCATGATGTATATCATTGGAAAACATATCGGAACAGCGGAATTTCGGATACTACCTAAATCGGTCAAAATGCAAAGGATATTAATTTTGCTAGTTCTATTTTTCCCGTTCCTCGCATCGGCGCAACAGACGATTACGTTAGACGAGTGTTTTGATCTCGTAACCGAGAATTATCCGCTGGCCAAACAATCCGTTTTGCTTAATGAACAAAACCGTTTGGATATTGAGGCTATCAATAAGGGCAAACTGCCCAAATTGGATATCAACGCTCAGGCTACCTACCAATCCGACGTTGTAAGTTTAC
>RCMY010001589.1_pt1 | contig 21512 bp, 23 predicted proteins | sample 2041341 | NCBI WGS metagenome assembly RCMY01 (sample SAMN09708234, study PRJNA481090) | Marine sediment metagenome, whole genome shotgun sequencing project.
AGCATATCTGAATGAGAAGGCGGAGAGTCCGCCGGAACCATCACTTTTTGATTAAAGGGGGCTTATTCTACAAAATAATAATCCCGAAGTCCTATTTTAAAGGGTTCCGGGAACTATCTATATCGTGTTTGTAGTTTTATCGGACAGCAATAATATTAAAAGGATAATTCTTCTCGATATTCTGAGCCAGTATGGCTGCATTCTCCATTCTCTTTGGAAAAGGTCTCCAGATATAAATATCGCCATCAACATGGATAAAAGGCACCTGTTGCTCTTCATACGCAGCGATCTTACCAAGCGCCCATATTGCCGTATTCTTGTCTGTGAGTTTATCTAAAGTGGTTTTGCAAGACGTATAAGGCAAATGCAACTTATTGACAAGAAAATCAGCACCTTCACTATCCGTTACCAGTTCAACCTCATCATAGAACTGCTTTAACTGTAAGCAACTGAGTGCCCAACTCATATAATGGGTTTCTCGGAATGCCCATCCATTATTTAACGAGTTCTTATATGCCTTGGACCAATAGCTCTGTACTATCTTTGGTTTCTTCATTATACAGAATTTTAAAAATAATTAAAAACGTTTCTTTTCGGTATTTCCAGCACCACTACCACGATAACGATCACGACTTACATTAAAATTATACTGTAATGTGAACATCACACAGCGCATATCGCTGAAATTCTTCTGGAACACAGTAACCGCATTATTATAGAGTGTAAAATTCTGTCTTGAATTATTGAAGATATCGCGTGCCTCTAACGTGAAACTGAGTTTCTTTTTATAAAAGTCCTTATATAACTTTCCATTTATGTAAGAAGAATTGCTGACATATATGTTTCTGTCATTTCCAGATGTAGTCCACTGATAATCAATGTTTAGCCAGATATCTAGAGGTAGATGTATTGCATTTTGCCACTGTAGAATTCCTATTGGTTTATTCATGCTTTTGTCTTTACCATTGACTGGGATGTCAAACCATTGGGTGAACATTCCCACATTTATTCGTGGCTGCCATGCGCCGAACTGAAACTGACTACCCATAAAAGCCTGTAAGAAGTGCTTTTGTTTAAAGTTCTCGTATGTAAGAATCGTAATCTTACCATCATCACTATACGGCTTGGTAGTATTTACAATAGGATTGTCAAAGTAAGAATATGACACTTGTGCAAAATAGTTCTTCCATACTGCCATGTATTCTAAGTTATGTAACTTTGTCGGCTGAAGGCGAGGATTACCAGATTCGTATGTCATTCTGTTCAGATATGAAACATTAGCATTCAAGTTCGAATATGTAGGTCTCTCCACTCTACAACTATATGACAACGACATCTGAACACTTCCCAAACGTGTTGCTGCATTGAATGAAGGGAAGATGTTATGATATGTCCTACTAAGATTATTTTTAGAATTTGTATCTTCAAAATAATCATATTTTACGTATTCATACCTTAGCCCTGCACCGATATTTAAGATACCTAACTGTTGTATTATCTCTATGAAGCAAGCTGCATTGTCTTCCTTTATCTTTGAAGCAGTATTGTCAAGATTAACATATTCTGTATTAAAATGGTTGTTAGTTCTAGAGCTAGTGTATTCTTCGCCAAATTTCACAACCCATTTGCTAACAGGATAAGTCATTATTAACTTCTCTGCTAACATTTTGCTCTTATTCTTGCTATATGTCGTAACATTTTGTTTTTCCATCATCTGGCTTATCTCATCATTTGTGGTATTTTGTACTCTCTTATTCCATATATAATCGGCATTAAAATCGATATTGAGTTTCTTTATCTGGCCATTGTAATAAATGTTTGCAGCATGCCGTGGAGTATTCTTGATTATGTTATTAGCTCTAGTTTCCCATTTGTCATAGAACTCGTTGTTCTCCTGCACGTTACTTATTAAATGTGAATGGTTTTTATTCTTGGCATGTTCGTTTTGATAATATGCACCTATAGAATGATTATTGTTAATCACCCATGTGAAGCCCACCTTACCAAGAAAACCGTTATAATGCTTAGTATTGACTGTTGAGAGTTGCTGGCCCCACATTGATTTTGCAAAAGTAGCCATCTCCGTAGACTTTTTCTCCCAATTCTTGCCCGCATTATATGTAAAGTTAGAAAACACCTCAAAGCCTCCAGTTCGATATTTCAGATTCATCATATTTGCACTTTGGAAATTATGCTGGACCCCATTTGTTGATCTTAATGTAGCACTCCATCCTTCATACTGAGGTCTTTTAGTTCGAATGCGTATCACAGCCTTTGCTTCTGCCGAATAAGTCGCACTAGGGTTGGTAATAACCTCCACATTGCGAATATTGCCAGACAATAATGTAGACAATTCTTGTGAATCAGTTATTTTACGCCCGTTTATATAAATAGTAGGCGAACCTTTACCGAATATCTCTAAATTACCATTATTCTCGATAACCATAGGGACTTGTCTGAGTACATCTTTGGCAGATCCTGCGTTAGCCAAAACGCTATTCTCTACATTCGTTATCAAGGAATTCCCTTTTAAATAAGTTTTAGAAGCATTACCTTTAACGACCACCTCTTCTAACTGATTGCTAGAAGCCATCATCTTGATATTCCCAAGCTCTCCATCTGGAGAAATATCAATATATTTTGAATCAAATCCAACAAATGACAGTTTAAGTTTCAAACCTGTTGTTAAATTGCTTGATAACTTAAACTCGCCATTGTTGTTGGTAATTACTCCTGTAATAAATGCTGAATCTTGCAGAAGGACAACATTTGCAAATTCCAAAGGATTTCCTTTCGCATCAAGGATTCGGCCTTTTATATCCTTACCGAATACTGATAAAGAAATAGCTAATATTGCTGCCATAATTAGTGTTAAGCGTTTCATATATCTATTAATGTCTTTGTTTATTCTTGATGTCCTTCCACTCAATAATTCTATCCTTATCTTCATTACAAATTACATGGGCAATATGCCTCTCTTTTGCACCATTTTTTGAAACAAGATAATAGATAACATTCGCAGAGAAACGTACTTCGCCATTCTCGTTATAGTCTTTGCATATGGACTTGCTACCAAATTCAACCTTTTCATCATTTGGAAGTAAAGAAGAAACATAATTTATAATAGTTTCCTCAAAATTCTTATTTTCCTGATTTCCATGACCTGGCAAATGTATATACCCACTTTTTGCAAACGCAACAAGCAACACTATGGCTATGCAACCAGCTAACTTAATGAACTTACTTTTCTTCATGGTGTAATTATTTGTATCAAAGTTTCTTATCAGAAGCAGAATAGACAGAGTCGCAATTCTCCGATAGTAAATAGATATAGCGTTTTATATGCATTCCCATTGTTGGAAACAACTGTGTATTTCACCTCTGCATAAGTACATGTCTTGCCGTTCACTTCCCTGTGCAACTTCCGTACGATGCTTCCCCAGCGCATATGCTCATCGTCTTTCAGCCCTTGCTCAACATAGGCCGTGGTTACTTTCTTGATTTTCCATTCCTTTGTGGCAAGTATACCAGTGCAAGAACCTAAAATCGGCAACATTACCGATGCCATTGTTAATTTATTGATGAAAAGTTTCATACGCTTTTTATTTGTTGGTTTATTAAACTTTTGACAATGCAAAGTTACGATGGATATGAGTCTTAAAACGACTAAATGACCAAATAAAAAGTCTTAATAAGAAAAACGTAACCTATTGAAAATCAATGGTTACGCTTATTGGAAATCTAAAATCAGCCTCGTTGAGTCTTAATCAGCTCTTAACGCTGTTAACACAAGTCACGATATCCTGTCCTTCGGCTGCTCCTATCTTCTTTCGGATAGAAGTTTTACGAACATAAATTGTGGCATCCGATTGTTGGGTAATGACCCCGATTTCCTTTGTCGAAAAACTTGCACATAAAAGACAAGATATCTGTATTTCCTTTTCCGTAAGTGCATTACTAAATTGTTCCGTAAGCCGAGTATGGAAGTTATCATAAAGCCGGTCAATGACGGAGAAAAGGTCAGACCACACAAGTAGGCTGTCAGTAGAAATTTTACCTTCACTGATTCCTGATATGCGTTTCAATAAGGCTTGGTTCTGATGGGTAGGAGTATTTGCCACCATACGGATGATGCCTAACTGCTTTAACAGAATTTTCTTGAAGAAAGCATCATCGTCAGTCTTTTGTTGTTTCTTGCCTGCTGCTTCTGTGGTAGCGGTCTGGGCCTCAGCCAACATTCGGGTCAGAGTGTCTATTCTGTCTTCTGCCTCTGCCAATCGCTGAACTCTATTCCTATAATATAGATAGCCAACGATAACACTACCAATCAACAGTAGTACAGCCATCGACAACATCCATCCCATTCGCTGTTGACCGAGTTTTAGTTCATGGTTGACCAACTGCAAACGGTTCTTTGTTTCTTGTCGTCTAGCCAATGTGTTCTCTTTTGCTTCCATATCGGCTGTAATAGAATCACAATATCGGGCTAAGTCCACATATGATATAGTCTTTCCGTTTGCATAGTCTAATAGACGACGTTCTTGCTCTATCATTACTCTGCGCGCGATATCTGCAAAACCTTTTGCTTCCAGTTTTTTCTCGCTTTTGATAGCCCTGTCATTACAGATACGTGCGGAGTCAAGCTTATGCAGGTTGATATAGTTGCCCGCCATTGCCATTTGGATTGATGACAACTTTGCAATCTTTGGCATCGCTCGCCCTATTTGGTAGAACATATCATTTGATCGGCGGTATTGCCCGTTGTTTGCCAGATAGTCGGCGTAGTTGCGTAGAAATTCGCACGCAATGGCAGTGTCTCCGTTTTCCGTTGCCAGTTGGATGCTTTTGTTGTAGAAATGTTCTGATTGGCGGTCGCCTATTAGCGAAAGGTTTTCCCCCAACTTATAGTTTAGCATTGCCTGCTCACGTTTCGTTAAATTATATTTTAATGCTTTTTTGAGTATCTCTATGACTTTTTTGTATTCCCGACTATGTTCAAAGATGCCTGCCTTTGCCGCTAGTAACTGTATTCGTTTTGTAGAATCCGTAATAACCTTAAGCCCTTTGTTAATAGCCTTTATCGCATCAGCTTTCTTGCCAGTCCAGCTCAGATATGATGCTTCAAATAGGTAACTATCTGCCTTTTTATCTGCATTGTCTCTGTAATATGCAATAGCCTCTGGTAGCAGAGAATCCTCTGCCAGTGACATTCCCAAGGTTTGATGTGCCAAGGCTCGGTTCCATACTAAATGCAACTGTCCTTCTTTATCTAGCCCACCTGAATTTTCTAAAGAATCCAATATGGCTAAAGCCTTAACGGGATCTTTCTTAAGCATTTTGTCGCTTAATATTAAAGACTTTTCTTTGGATAAATTGCATGATACAAATACTAATAATATGATTATGCATCTAATTTTATTACAACATTTTTTCATTGGTAACACTAATTATCTTTTGACTTTAGAAAACACTCACAGTATTCAAAAAGAATTACTATTTACAATATCTATCATGGTATCTTGGTTAATTTAATAATTGTTTGTTTACATCTTATTCAACTAATAAGTCCAGCAACTTCAAAGAATCTTGCTATCTCAAGAAAGTTACGATACTTGGTTGTTTGTGTTTGTACACTATTTGGAAACTGTAGCAGGATTCTTACCTAATGTCTCTGCCAACCAATAACTTTTCTACGAGTAAAACTTTTAGTCTATTAACTTCTACAAAAAGAAGTTATACAGATTGATTTTATTACAAAGATATTGCTTTTCGTATAATTTTCATAATTTCGTTCGAAATTTTAATAAAATTTTAATTCTTATCTGATTAATGTCATCTTTGTAGCCCAATGGATATCAAGCTAATCAGACAAAGTGGTTGATGGAGTCATGCATTGATAGTATTTTTAGTTCGGTACTAATATAATGAATTATCAGCTTCCTTCATTTCAAAACTTCAAATATTATTAATACGATAATCTACTTCGGATATGACCGCCGATGTGGTGATTCAGACAGACGAACCAGGAAAGGTTGCTGAAGCTGTTGCAATAGGTAAGCGCACACGAAGAATTGTATATCAGAATATCGTGTTTGCGATAGGTGTAAAACTTCTTGTGATGATACTAGGAGTGTTTGGTATCGCAAATCTTTGGGAAGCTGTGTTTGCTGACAGTGGAGTAGCTTTGCTTGCTGTTATGAACAGTACACGTATATTCTTAACGAAAAAAAGTGGGATTTAAATCCCACTTTTTGTTTTTATTTAAACAATTTCTGTGCAAATGTTGCCAGATAAATTCTCCAGTTGCGCCATATATGCCCCCCATCGGTCTCCATGTATTCGTATGGATAATGGTTTTCGTCTAGGAACTTGCGTAAGTCTGCGTTGGCTTTATAAAGAAAATCGGATTTGCCGATAGCAATCCAGTAGAGTTTCGGGTTGCTTTTAAAGAGCTTCTTCATTTGCTCTTGGTAAACATTGTCGGCTTTCATCTGATAATAGATGGATGAATCTTTCAGATTGATGTCCTTACTTAAGTGTAAGCCCGCCGAGAAAAGGCCGTAGTAACTGAAGCCCATTGGATAGAGACGGCTGATGCTAAAGGTTTGTCCACCACCCATAGAGAGACCGCAGACGGCACGTTCTTCACGACTTTTGATAGTCTTGTAGTGACTGTCTACATACTTTACGATGTCCATAAAACTTTCTTCCATACTAGCTGCGGCGGGAGTTGTTGGTCCTGTGTTGCCCATGAATGATGGTGTATACATACCAAATGACCATTCTCCTGGGGCTGCTTGACAGTTAGGATTACCGTTAGGCATGACCACAATCATCGGCTTAGCTTTGCCTGTTGCAATTAAGTTGTCCATGATTTGTGCGGCACGCCCCAGTTCGCTCCATGCGTTTTCATCGCCACCAGCACCATGTAACAGATATAAAACAGGGTAAGCTTTGCCCTTGTCATAGCCAGCTGGTGTGTAGACTGTCATACGACGGTTCATCTTCAACGTAGGACAGGAATACCAAACTTTAGCCACATCTCCGTGAGGAACTTCGTTGACGCTGTAAAGGTCACCCTTGTCACCCTTTTCTTTGGTGGTGATGAAAATGCTACTGTAGGTGGTGATGTCGCGGTTCATGTAGATGTTATTAGGGTCGTTTATGTTCAAACCATCGACATTGAAAGTGTAGGAATAGAGTTCTGAAGGTAAAACGGTAGTGGTATAACTCCACTGTCCTTTCTCATTTTTCACGAGTAGAGCACTTCCCGGTGCGTCATATTCACCACGACTAGTTTGCATCTTGATCGTAGGAAGGAAGTCTCCGCTCACGCTTACCTTCTGTGCTTGTGGAGCATAGAGGTTAAAAGTGACGGTCTTGTCTGCATTTTTGACCGGTGATTGGATGTTGATACCATTGAAAAGTTTCTCTTGCGCCATGCTGCTTGCCCCTATCATCAGGGCAAGTGCGGCAGTGAATATTAGTTTTTTATTCATTGCTTATTGATTTTTGTAATGATAATAATTCTTTTATACTGCATAATTATGGATTAGCGATGCAGCAGATTGAGAGGTTCTTGAGGGGCAAGTACATTGTGAACTGGGCTTTCTTGTGCCTTGACATGGGTGGAGAGAGTAGCTCTGATATCACGTGACGAAGTACCGATGAGTAGCTGATATATTCCTGTATCTATTTTCCATGCTGATGATGCTTCACTAAAGGAAGCCAAATCCGCCGTTTTAACTGTGAGTGTAACAACTTCTGTTTCACCGGGTTTCAAGGCCTTTGTCTTGGCAAAAGCCTTTAGCTCTTTAGCTGGTTTATTAATTTTTTTGCTGTTGGGAGCAGCTTCATAGAGCTCGACAACCTCTTTGCCCGTTGTCTTTCCGATATTCTTTACATTTACAGTAACGGTAATTATATCACCATTATTGTTGACTTTAGCATTAGAATAGTAAAACTTTGTGTAACTGAGTCCATAGCCAAAAGGATAAGAACTTCATGGACCAATTGTATCAGATCATGGAAAACGAGTTGTCGAATCCCGAACTAGACGTTGGACACTTAACAGATATGCTTTATATCTCGCGCACCAAACTTTATTACAAGATGAAGGGGCTCACGGGAGCCAATCCGAGCGTGTTCTTCAAAACATACAAGTTGAACCGCGCCGTAGAACTCATTCGCGAGGGTTGCTATACCATGAGTGAGATTGCTGATCGCATGGGCTTTAACACGCCAAGTCACTTCTCTACGAGTTTTAAAAAGCAGTTTGGAGTGTCGCCAAGTGAGTACAAATAATGGTTCATTTGATATTGGAATGGGGGTGGCTTGGATATTCTCGAAATACTGGGCCTATTTGGAACTTCGGATAGATGATTTTCTAATACGCGAGTTATACAAGAGTAAGTGTGAAAAAAGATCCTTTCCTTATGATGTGGAGGGAAGGATTATGGGAATGTTGCCCTTGTCTTCTGTGGCAAGGAGAAGATTATTCTTTTAATAACCTTCTGCAATCTTCAAGTATAGCCTTCAGTTCGTCCACTTTAGTGGCTCTCAACATCGCTATACGTGTTTGTCTGAAATCGGGTATTCCCTTGAAGATTGGACTTGAAGCAAGATGCCTTCTGGTGTGGATGATTCCACGGTATTCATCAATGCGTTCAACGTTTATCTTTAGTTGCTCTTCTAGAATATCTATTTTGTCGTCAATAGATAGTGGAGTAGCGTCATCAGTCTTGTTGTCGAGATATTCTCTCATTTCCTTGAATACCCAAGGACTGCCGAATGTGGCTCTTCCTACCATTACGCCGTCTACACCATATTCGTCGAAGGCACGTTTCGCCTCTTCAGGACTTGTAATATCTCCGTTACCAATGATAGGTATATTTATTCTTGGATTGTTTTTTACCTTACCAATCAGTGTCCAGTCAGCTTCGCCAGTATACATCTGACTACGTGTGCGGCCGTGTATAGTAAGAGCTTGAATACCACAATCCTGTAGCTGTTCGGCAAGTTCGGTGATAATAAGATTATCATTGTCCCATCCTAGTCTTGTCTTTACTGTTACAGGAGTCTTTACAGCTTTCACTACGTTGCGTGTGATGTCAAGTAGCAAAGGAATGTTTTTGAGCATACCTGCTCCTGCACCCTTACCAGCTACTTTCTTAACAGGACATCCAAAGTTGATGTCAATGACATCAGGATGGACTTCTTCCACAATCTTAGCAGCCTCTACCATGGACTCCACGTCACGACCATATATCTGAATACCTACAGGACGTTCTTCTTCGTTGATAGTCATCTTGCTTAGAGTAGCCTTAATGCTTCGTATTATGGCTTCTGCAGCAACAAATTCTGTGTACACCATAGCGGCACCATATCGCTTGCAAAGCATGCGAAATCCTACATCTGTTACATCCTCCATCGGAGCAAGAAACAAAGGGCGGTTGCCATAATCAATATTTCCTATCTTCATACAGCGTGCAAAGTTACAACAATTTTTCTATCCTAGCAACGAATAATAAATATTAGGATTGCTCATGATTCCTTTTAAATGATACCTAGAATATGCAAAGTACAAATTGAGCAACTGGTGCTAATCAATTTTCATCTTGATATATGTGATCTTATCGTATTTGCTATCTGTAAGTTTTTGATTTTTTCTTTAAAAGCATCATATTTTGACCGTTTCAATATACCAGGGTTTATATTTGGCTTTTGAGAATATTTACTTGTAGGAATAGCCGAATTGTTCTGAAAATGGATAAACGTATTTGTTGTATCAGCAAAGTTCTTTTGTCCTTTCTGATACAATGAATCTTTGTTAACTATGGAATCATTTCTATGATTTTGCACTAAGCCTTTACTTGGGATTAGAACCGTAGTTAATATTAATATTAGTGTTAAGCTATTCCGCATAAGATTTGTTATTATATGTCAAATGTCACTTAGAATACAAATCCGTACCATCGTAACCGAATCTGCATATAGATATCCAACTGTCTTTATCTACATTTTTTGAAGCAATCTCTATTGAACAATTTGAAAATGTTACATAAGAGGCTTTCGTCGTAATTTTCTTAAAGTTCCGTTTCAGTCAAAAAGGCGAATTATAGACTTGTTGATATTTATATATTTAAAAGTTAATATGTTTGCAAATATATAGTAAAAAATAGGAACATGTTGTTTATTTATACATTTTAACCTTATCCTATGTACCTATTAAAGGTAACTATATAATGATTCTGCAATAATATCTGCAAGCACTAATAAATATATATTGTCATGTCTTATCTGTCTGATAGTCTTTACTTAGTATCGTTTTGTATACCAATTTTTCTATCTAAGCAACAAATAATAAATATTACTCATGATATCTTTCTTATTTAAGTCTTTTTTGCTGTAATATGCAGAGGCATAGAACAGAACTCTTATCTGCTTTACCAATAATATTGCTATACCTTAGTTAATTGGTTTTGTTTGAAAAAAATAAAATTTAATTTAATGTTAGTTATTGTATGGTGTATTTATCTCGTATTTACTATTTTTTTTGTACCTTTAAAACAATATAACTAAATTGAAAGCTCTAATGACAGATCCAAAGTATAAATGCATTTTAAAGGAACTCAAGTTTCCAACAATATTATTAATTATTTGTTGGATATTTAATTTAGTAGAATGTTTTTTGTCGCATTCAGATAAAATTCATTTTGCAGACATCTTTACATTACGTAGCTTTGTGTTTACCTTGATAACAACTTTAGTAATTAAATTTTTAAATAATGAAAAAAAGTAATTTCTTATCTATTTTATTGGTTGCTATTACTGCAACCATAAGTTATTCTTGCTCAAATAATGAGGATATCGAGAATGCCTTAAAAGTTTAGCCTTCTGTTGAACAAAAGTTTAATGCAAATAAAATATCTACGATTGAACATAATGTTATGTTGGAAAATACGTACTCTTTACTTAAAGACAAATCATTAAAAGTAAAAGGACGTTTAATTGATAATGAAAAAGACTTAGATTCTTGTATTAATTTATTTATAGATGCAAATCAAAATGTAATACCTAGTGTTGGCACAAGAAACGGCAATGAAAAATCTTACGGTTTTTTATATTTAAAACAAACGGTTGTACAAAATTGTGCATTTAATGATTCTTATATAAAAACACGTACTTCCAATGAAGAGATAAAAAATCCTGAATACTTAATTATGTTTTATAATGAATTCTTTAAATCCGACACTTTAGATATGGATAGCCTAAATAATGAAATTTTAAAAGATATCAATAAGGTTTTGTATGCATATCCAAATTTAACACAAGAAGATATTGACGGTCTTGTTTTCGTTGCAGGTGTTACATATAACTCTTGCCTTTATTGGGATAAAAATGCAGATAAATGGATTGAAACTTTGACAGGAGAATCTATAAATAGAACTAGATCAAATTGGTTATGGAGGGGGGTAAAAAAGTGGGCAAAAGCAGATGGCGGCGGTGCTATAAGTGCATGGGCTGCTAGTAGAATTGCAGCTGCTGCTTCAGGAGGTTCAATTTTGTTAGCTAAAGCAGCTGTTGGCTCTCTAGTCGGAGCTTGGGATAATCTTCCTTGTTGGGATTAATTTTACAAGCAAGCTTGTTATTTTTATCAACACCTTATTGTCGTAACTATAATAAGGTGTTGCTTTATTTTATTGTAAATAATTAATGTTGTTATATTGTATTATAGAATAGCGGGATAATTTAAATATACTCTGTTTCTTATGATAAATTTACTTGTTACTAGAACTTTCCTTTTCATACCACCCATAGTCATTTTTTATTTATTTGCCATAAGCATTTATAATGTTGAAGAGGTAGCTAATCAAAAATGAATTCGATTATGTATGTTATTGCAAATAATAATGCAACATAGCCTACGGCATAACCTTTAAGGTGATCTACATAGCTTAAGGAAAATCTGCTGCCTTTATAATTTTTCTCATCTAGATGATTTAACCAAATATAAAAGACCCCAAATGAAAGAGCACTTAGTATGATAATTATATTAATCATAATTGTTAGCACGCCCAGACATAAAAAATATATGCCCAGACATATACAATTTTGTCTTTTATATGTTCTGAAAAATTTGATAAAGTTGGGAACAATCAGGATTAACAATCCTGTAATAATATCTGCCAAACACCAATAGATATATCTTGTCATTTTTTATCCTCCTCTTTCTTCTTATTCTTAAAATAAAATGCGAATGTAAGTTCTATTTTAGTCAAGACAAATAATATATATGATATAGCAAGAATATATAATAGTAAACTTTCATAATAAAGTAAATTTGTCATATCACCAAGCATTTTCTCGTATTTTGATTGCATATGGCCTAGTGTACATCCGAATAACAAGAGAATTGCTATAATGAAAAAATCATACCAATTTACAAAATACTTTCTTTGTTCCGATACTCTTATACTATGTAAATAAATTAAGATAAGGATATTCCAGATACATACTAATGTAAACATAGGACTCGTAAGGTTATAAACAGAATCAGATACATCTGGTTTGAAAACGACAACACTATAAAGTAATAGTATTAGTATAAACAACTCATAAATGTAAATACCGATTTTTCCATGTCCTTTAAGAAAAATATAAGACTTTGGTTGCTCTTTATCTTTCCTGTAATTTAAATACATGAAGATAGAAAACAATGATAATGAAAATGTAAAAAACAAAAGAAATATTGCTTCTGCATAGTCATTATGATTATCATTTCCTATACAATAACAGAAAATAGGTTTATAAGTAAAAAAATCTTTTGAGCCAATAATTAATTCAATGATTATTCCTACTCCTAAAAGTAGGTACATATTCCTTAAAGAGAATCTTGTCCTAAACAGAAACTTGTCTGTTGGAGCTGTTATTCTTTCAAATATATTCTTGCAAAATATATACAAAAGTAAATTAAATATGGAATATACAATGGAGAAATAAGCAATAGCGAAATCAAACAGCTGATAATCTTCATAAGACATATTGCTATAGTCAATATTAATATACTTAACTCCACCATATATGAATGATATTATGGATAAAGTGAGAAATATAATCGACTTCTTTATTGGAAAAACTTTAATCATAATATAGTTATTTTGGTTCTTTATCAAAGATAATACAAGCATTGATCATAAGCTTTTCTTTTTGCTGATTTGTTTAATTACAAACTGTTTGACTTTTATATAGAGCAAACACAATATAATTGTTAGACAAATGCCATATACAATATTGAATGGAGAATCCAACCACCATACGATCGTATAATTATCATTTCCGGAAATGACTTCATGATGCCACAATAGGCTAGGAGAAACTAAATATCTTATTATATCATCGATGTATGTAATGATATTCACAAAACAAATACTTTCTATAATGATTTCTATTTTTGTGAATCTGTATTTACACAAAGCAATAATAACTGGCAAATTATATATAGGGAAAATAATACCACAAAATATCGATACAAATATTGGTGATGAAAATGGGGTTTTATTGTCATCTGAACTGGCACAATAATATGTAATAACACTCGTGATCAATGTTTCAATTGTAATAGCAATCACCGTCCAGCAGTAACTCCTTAATATATAGGAAAGAAATTTTTTCATATTATTCATGCATTAAGAATCTATATGATTACTCAAGCTTTTATTTATTTAGCTTGCCGTATTGTGTCTTTTTGATAGTCTTAACTTAGTTGCTTTTGTATACCATTTTTTCTATCCTAGCAAATGATATACTCCGCCGGGCAGTGTTTTCACGATGCCTTTCATTTCCATTGAAAAGAGTAAGGCAGTGAGGTGTCCTATTGCCATACAACTTGTGACGCATAGCATGTTGATCTGTTGGTCATTTTCCTTTTGCAATGCTTTCACTACTTGCTGTTCTTCATCAGTGAGCTGTGGAAACAGTTGTCGCTCAATTCCCTTACTGCGAGCTTCGGAGAGTTGTTTGCCATTTTCCCATCCCATAGCCTTTACCATGTCATAGGCACATGTAATAAGATTTGCGCAGTTGTCACGTATCAGGTTGTTGCAGCCTTCACTATACATGGCACCGACAGCTCCAGGAAAGGCAAAAACATCTCTATTGTAGTCGCGTGAAAGTCGGGCTGTGATGAGCCCACCACCATGAGCGGCACTCTCAACAAGAATGCAGGCATCGCTCATTCCTGCAACGATTCTGTTTCTACGCACGAAATTCATCTTATCGGCATTTGTGCATGTCATGAATTCCGAGAGCAGTCCTCCCTGATTTATCATCTTGGCAGCATCTTCCTTATGAGCTTGCGGATATAAATAGTCAAGTCCATGAGCAAGAACTCCAACCGTTTCAAAACCGTTTTGCAATGCGTTGCGGTGTGCGTGTATGTCAATGCCATAGGCTAAACCGCTTACGATTAGGGCATCAGGACAATACTGTTTTAAATCCATGATAAACCTTCTTATCATGTCCTGTCCATAGACAGTGCAACGTCGTGTACCAACAATGTTAATGATTTTCTGATTGTTGAGGCTTGCGTTACCACGATAAAACAATACAAGCGGTGCGTCGTCACATTCAGCAAGTCTTCTAGGATATTCTTCATCGTTGAGACATAGAATCTTCACCTTGTTCAGATCGTCCCATTTCATTTCCTCTTCAGCCCTGCGTTGCAGTTCGCTGATATCTTTGAACGCATCAATAAGTTTTGGTGAAGCTTCGGGCACAATCTCTCGTATGTCGTTGCGATGCTCCAGAACAGAAGTGGCACTTCCCACCCGTCTATACATCTCAAGCATTCCTGCAAGATTATAGAATCCTATACGTGAAAGAACAATGGTATTAAATTTTTCTTGTTGGTCAATCATTCTCCTATTCCATAAATGGCTTAAAAGCGTTGTCGTAGTCTTCGCTGTTTCCGAGTCTACCATTAATAAGACATACAAGTTCTACAGTGGCGTGGAAACTGAGTCGTTCGTCGCTTGCACGGAATAAATCGTGAGTAAAGATATATCTCACACCTTCCTTCTTTAATCCCATACGAGAAATGATTTCATCATCGCATTTAAGTGGTGTCTTGAATGACAAATTCATTCTTGCAACAACGGCATCAACACCCTGCTCGTGCATCTTCGCAAAACTTAGACCTGTAGATTTTAGAAAGCGATGTCGTGTATGTTCTGTATAGTGCAAATAATTTGCGTTGTTTACGATGCCTTCTATATCACATTCATAGTCACGCACTTCCATGCGTGTTTCAAATATATATTTCATAATTTATTTTTATATCGTTACCCATTGATGAAATTGAATTCCATCTATATTGGTTATGTAATGACTACCTAACTTTAAAAGTGATGAATGTTTTCATTCATCACTTCTGAAGTAGTATCATTATCATAATAACGATATTCATAGCTAAATATTGCTTCGTATTGAAATTTCTAATAAGGAGCTTTAGCCGACATGGACGATACCGCATAAGCAGTGAAAAATCCTCTTGCTCCATTAGATATGTTGGTCGAGATATTGGCAGGAGGCCCTCCAAACATAGGATTTGATCCATTCTTCTGGCTAGCACATTCATCTATAAAATGATAGTATGCCTTGCTAATATTACTAAATTCCACAACCATACTGTCGCCCGATGACATGAAAATCATATCCTTAGCATCATCATCGCTGAATTTACTCTTGTCAGCGACATCATTAAAGTTCCATACCGAGAGATTCTTCACATACTCGCCGTTAAGGCTCACGTCATTGAACGCAATATACTTACTAATCTTGTTATACCATACGCCATTGATGCTATATTTGCCCATATAATAGTTTTCTACATCTCCATCATCCTGAGCACTGATATTTAAAGAGTATAAGGTATATTCGCCGACTTTTTTCTTAGAAATATTAAACGAGTCTACTTTCAGAGCTTTTGGCATATTGCACTCAGCTGTATACTCCTCGTCGCTGCCATCATTGTTAAAGTCCATCACAACCGACAGTCTATAATTCCATCCCGGTTTACCCATCATTGGGTCCTTTGTGGCATATATGCCGCTTCCCACAGAGTCCTGTGTAAGAGCATAGGATTTAGAAACCATTCCACTGTCTTCTTTTAAGGTCACAATAGCTTTAGAGATACGCATATTCATCTCCTTGTCAAAGAAACCGCTTGAACTGCTCACCTGTATCTGTTGTCTTATGTTCTGATTTGTTATAGTTCCATATATGACAGGCACATAAGCAGAAGTCTTCGTATTTATAGTTGTATCCTCAGTGCATGAAGATATAGTCGCAATAAACAATAAAGCGATTACTGACGCTGATATAGATTTTATTTTATTCATTGCCTTATTAGAATTTGAAATTATAAGTTACTGATGGTATCGCTCCGAACAGATAAGTCATTTTAGCCTGAGGATATCCGTCGGCTGTGTTCTGATCAAATGATGTCATCCACGGATTCTTGTGCCAATACACATTATAGACAGAGAATACCCACTCACCCTGATACCATTTCTTTGGGTGTTTGTGTGGATGATACGTGGCAGAGATATCCATGCGATGATATGGCTTCTTGCGTTCCTCACTCTTGCCCGAATAAATAGGATAATACTCTCCGTTTATCTCCATTCTGCCAGTAGGATAGGTGACTGGCGTACCAGTAGAGAATATCCACTCAGCAGATACATCCCACTTCTTAGATAATTCATAACTTCCAAGAATGTTAATGCTATGCGTTTTGTCGTTAGGTGCCAAATAAGTCTTTCCGTTATTGATACCTGCTATCGTACGGTCGGTATGTGCCAAAGTATAGTTTACGAATCCGGTCAATCTTCCTGTATTCTTTTTCACCATGATCTCCATACCGTAAGATTTTCCTTTACCGGTTCTGATATCGCCATCCAGTTTTTCATTAAACAGGATTTGAGCATTATCCTTAAAGTCTATCACATTGTTCATGCCATTGTAATAGAACTCAACAGAAGTCTCAATGGTATTCTCTTTAAAGTTTCTGAAGTAGCCCACTGAATATTGATTAGCCTCCTGTGGCTTGATGTTTGGACTAGCAGGGAACCATAAGTCAAGAGGAGATCCTGAATCAGAATTATTGGCTATCTGAATAAACTGCGTGTTATGAGTAAAGTTAGCCTTTACTGACGACCAATCATCCAGTTTGTAAACCAGTCCTGCTCTGAATTCTGGTCGAATATAAGTATGGTATATCTTGCCGCTGCTATATTCTGTAGCTCCCGATACATCATAATTATTATCATAGTGATACTGAAGTGTCTTTCCCATGTTTCTAAACGCCGTCAGTCTGGCTCCATAGTTCACTGATATCGCCTTACTTAAGTTCTGTTCAGCCCCAAAGTAGATGGTATGTTCAAGTGCATACGATTTGTTCATCCTGAAATCTGGATATCCTGCACGTGATATCATAGCAGGGTTAAACATGTGATATGTAGTAGTAGCACCATATTGCAGATTCAGTTTGTCTGATATAGCGTGGCTGAAGTCAAGTCTTGCCTCTATATTCTGAATGTCAGATTGCCACTCAGCCCTAGAGTCTGTAACCTTCCATGTTAAATCATAACTATATTTTGTGTAGTTCAGACTCAACTTAGAAAACAATTTATCCGAAAAGATATGGTTCCAGAAAGCTGAAGCAACAAAGTTACCATAACCAATGTCACCAAAAGATGATATAAATCTGTCTCTGCCATTATATATATTCAGTCCCACTTTGTCTGTCATTGACAGACGATGAGATACTTTGGCATTGAAATCATAAAAATATAGATATTCCTTTTTCTTCTCAGGGTCTGACGACATGCGCAGAAACAAATCAGCATAACTGCGTCTGCCACTTACCAGCCAAGATGTTCTATCGCCAAGAGGTCCCTCCAAAGTAAGTCTGCTAGATATCAAGCCAATGCCACCAGTTCCCTTTACCTTCTCAGGAGCATCGTCCTTTAACTCTACATCCAACAGAGAAGATAATCGTCCGCCATACTTTATAGGCATATTACCCTTATACAGTTCAGCACTCTTCACAGCGTCATTATTAAATACAGAGAAGAAACCAAACATGTGTGATGCGTTGTAAATATTTGTATTGTCAAGCAATATCAAGTTTTGGTCAGCGCCACCACCTCTCACATTAAATCCGCTACTTCCTTCAGATGTACTTTGCACTCCCGGTAGTAACTGAATAGCCTTAACTACATCTATCTCACCCAGTAATGCAGGCACCTTCTGTATTTCAGATCCTGTCAACTTCTGCACACCCATTCTGGTATCAGTGATGTTTGCTTCCTTTCTCTGCGATGTCACTACTACCTCATGGATATTTCGTTCGTATGATATTCTGTTAGAATCATTACCTGTGCTATCCCTGTTGATAACATTTACCTTTTTTCTCGGTTTCGTTTTTTGAGCATACAAATCTGTATATGAAGAACAAATCACGAAAAAGACAAATACCAATATTGGTAAAGAGCTTGATTTAGTTTTTATAACCAAACCTAACGTTTTACTTAATGTCATTTTGTTTATTGCTTACCTATTGGCGGAATTAAATGAAACTCCGCTATTGGGTTTGTTATTTTTCTTATTAATATATTTGCGTAATTGTGAATTCACTAATACTCTAGACAATATGAGTAAACAATCTTTTTGCCTCTTATGCTTAATTTGTTATTTAGTATAAACGCATTTTAATTGCAAAAATTATGTGACTTATAGAGCTTGTTGAATGCACTTAAGTTCATAATCGCCCATATTGCAAAGAATAAAATACTTAATCGTTTCATAATTATCAATGTTTATAGTAAAATTTATCTGTTCTACTTATATGACATCTATATTGTATTTTACCCCTATCCTGAAAATAATTTTTTCTTCTAAATATCTAAAGTTTTTTATAATGAGGTTTGCTTTCTCGCTAAATCTCGTCCGTCAATTGTATCTTCTTCTTTATTTTATCCAGATGTCGCACCTGTTAATTTCTTATCAGTGTCTGATTGTTTAATAGCCATAGGTCTCTCTTCTAAAGAAAGACCTAATGATGTCCGTATGAAATCATTATACACGAAATCTGTATCACTATAGTTTGTGAGTATTTCTACATGTTTGCATAATAAGATGAACACTCTACACCATTACAAAAGGCCCATTTTGCTATCAGCTTCTGTTATCTTTCTTTTCGGTTTGCATGGGCTTCCAAATGCGACATAGCCAGCTGGAATATCCTTTGTAACCACACTACCTGCGCCGATTACTGCACCATCACCGATAGTGACACCTCCTAGAATGACAACATTTGATGCAATCCAGACATTATTACCGATATGAATTTCATCGGCATATTCAGAAACAGACACGTGACCATCTTCATATTTCATGGCTATACGTTCTTCGGCAATCAGTGGATGATTAGTAGCCATGAGAGATACATTAGGACCAAACATAACATTATCGCCAATGTAAATGCGAGCATCATCCATCACCATGAGATTAAAGTTAGCAAAGAAGTTATTCCCGATGAAAGTATGAGTTCCGTAATTAAATTGTATAGGACCTTGGAAATAATACTTTTCACCAATACTTCCTATAAACTCTTTGATAATTGGCAATCTGGCTTTGTCATATTCATCCATAAGATTATATTTTCGGCATAGTTCATGAGTCTTATGTTTAATGTCTCGCAAGCTCTTTAGTGCGAGTATCAAATAAATTACCTGCAAATATTCGTTCTTCTTCTGTCATATTGTCCTTATTTAAAAATCATTATTAGCGATGGCAATATTGCCAACAATATTAATAATTTAAAGTTGTATACATCATTTATTCTTTTCGCCCTTCAGATATTCATATCCAATTCTGCATCTCAGGCAATTCTTTTTGTCACAGTATTCGTTCTTTAGTTGGATAAGCGCTTGCGAGTCTCCAGCATTCTCAACATTCAGTCCACACTCTTTCCACATCCTTACGATATGATTGTTTTCGGCTTTCAGCTGTTCTAGAAAATCGAATGCTCGGTCGCAATATTTCTCTTTGCTCTGATGTCGTCCGTAAGCGAACAAAACAGGAATTACTGTGTTTATCATCAGTAGGTTTAGCGAGAACGGGGATATGTTCTTTTCGTTCTTTTCACTTTCAGAACCGAATGTATAATGCGTTTCCCAATATTGTGTCACACCAGTATGCATCGTGTTCATCGCTTCCTTTACGGTATCACATTCCACAATCTGACTGATGCTGCATTTGGCAGCGTAATACAGATTGGCAAGCTGCGATATACGGATATGGGGAAAGTTCTGCGGTCGCAATCTCAGGAACCTCCACATGTTGCTATTAATCTGTTGCAGTCCGAATTTATGTTTCAGATACAAATATTCGTCTTTCAGCTTATTGAAGTATCCATCAGCAATTGCAATCTCATGATATTTAGCAGGAACGGTATCTAAATCCAATAATCCAGCCTGTCCCATGAATATTGCTTCTATTTGGAAGAGGTTATCACGATGATGTGCCACGTCGTTGAGCGGAATGCTTAAAGCCCAGTGTTCAAATGCATCGCCATTGATACCGAAACCAAAGTTGCGTGCCAAAGTAACAAAAAAGCCAGCTTCCCACGAACCGTTACACTGTTCAACTCTATTTATAATCGCATCCGTTTTCTGTTCAAGGCGTTCCGTTTGCAGAGCGCTCATCCATGAGTGAACCATTAAATTACTTAACTCAGGAATTATCTTATAGCATGGAGGGTACTTATCAGTTGAAAGTAATTCGGTATAATGTTGTGTGACATGTTCAGGTACGTCGAGTTGCAACTGTGGAATACAATCACCATTTTGGTTTTTCACTTCCATATCAATGTCACCGCAAACGTGCAGGATAACATTATTATATCTTTCGTCTTTGTCGTGTTTATGTAGATACCAGTCACTAGCTTTATCATGTATCTCCACGTTTCCCACCCAAAGAGTTTCATCTATTTTTATTTTAGCATTGAAGAAGTCTGGACCGGAATTCATATTGTGTAATCCGGAGTCAATTACTTCTACATGGAGTCCTTTAGTGGTCTTCATTTCTTTTAGTGGCAGCATTTTATGCTTCCAAACATAGTGTAGTAATTGTTCCATTATGTATAGTGGTATGTAAGGTCTTTAATTTATGCAAAAGCAAGCACAGAATCATCAAATTTACTTGGATGTTATATTGAGTGCAGCTTTATCTTATGCAAAGATATCGCCAGCGAGTGCAGAATCATCAAGTTTACTTGGATGTTATGTTGAGCGCAGCTTTATCTTATGCAAAGATAATCATTTCAGACAATTCAAGCAATGATTTGACTTGAAAACTGCAGAATTCAAGTTAATAATGCAACTGATTAGAACAAAAGGAATGTGAAGAGTATTCAAAACAATGTTTTCAGAGCTAAAAGAGAAAGA
>RCMY010002787.1_pt1 | contig 21512 bp, 21 predicted proteins | sample 2041341 | NCBI WGS metagenome assembly RCMY01 (sample SAMN09708234, study PRJNA481090) | Marine sediment metagenome, whole genome shotgun sequencing project.
CGTTTGCCCTTGGCTACTTTGAAAAAAGCCTCGCCTTTAAGATCGACATTGCGGTTTTTGTCCCATTTGCGTTCACTGTAAGATATTTCGGAATCGGCGTTCAAAACGACCTCCGACAGGTCAGGCAAGGTTATTTCTTTGTTTTCGGCATAAGATGTGGAGATAGTTTCGTCCGACAAATTCAGATATAAGTAAGATCCCATTAAAATCACAGCTGCAGCCGCTGCGACACGCAAAAATTTTCTGAACGGATGCAATCTAACGACCTTGTTATCTTGCAGTTCACGCCTGTTTTTCAACGCCTGGTAAGCCCTATCATCATCGAACTCGGGAGCCTTCAAGCTATCGGTAGCATCGGCAATGCGCTTATAGGAAACATACTCCTCGGAATTCTTAAATTCCGCAAGCTCCGCCTTCGTAAGGTCGCCGTTCAGCCATTTCGCCAAGTAGTTTTCTTGCATTGTTTCTGTCTTAGTATCTTAATAACAACCCATTTAGGAAAAACCCTACCGTTTAAACTCAAATACAAATGGCAAACTCAAACTCAAAAAAAAGTTTATGGGTTTATATGTTTAGGAGTTTAGAAAAAAATGAGTACTGCTTACTCAAATGCCCTCAATTTTCTCTCGCAGCGATTTCAGCGCCAAATGCATCCTTTTTTCAATTGCTTTGACGCTTACACCTTCCAATTCCGCAATTTCGGCGTATTTTTTTCCGTCGATACGATGCAATAGAAAGGTAATACGTTGGTTTTCAGGCAGAGCGTTTAACGCCTTATCTAGTTTTTCCTTGAATTCGTTCTCTTCCATCAGAAATTCCGGGTCCTCATGGGTGATTTTGAGGGATTTGTCCGCATATTTCAGACGTACTTTTTCCGCTTTTATTACGTTAAGGTATAAGTTGTTCGCTACGGTATAAACGTATGATTTCGCTTTTTCCGGGGGTACTTTTGCACAGTTTTCCCAAAGCTTCAAAAAGGCTTCCTGAACGGCATCATAGGCTTTTTCCTCATTGCCGAACTTGTAATAAATGTAATTAAAGATTATTTTGGAATTCGCTTTGAATAGCGCACCGAATACTTGCTCGTCGCAAACATTGCCTGTATTTTTGTCTGAACTCTTTAAACTCAATGGGGACTATTTTTTGGAGCTATTTTTTCCAAAGATATTTGAAAAAATCAAAAACAGGCTCTTAAAGTCTAATTTCTATGCTCCTAGGTTTTTCCGACTCTTGAGCACCACCGAAATTTGCAAATTTGGGATTTGATCCCAATGCTTCGGGAGGGTTTTGTGATTTGGGTTTTGGAACTTTAAGTAAAAGTAGGGTATTTTTATAACGGATTGTTTTGTAAAGAACTCCAAATCAATATGCAAAAGTATATTAAATTCTCGCTATATGTTCGCCTACTGGCTGTAGCGATGGCGTTTACCTCATGCCAAAAAGAGGAGCCGTTTCGAGAAGACATCGATCCAGAACTGACCTTGCCTGCGGATTCTTCAGTGGTCGAAATGATGAAACGCACCAGTTCTTACGACGGTTCGTACGACAATATCGTCGACGGTGCCAGCTGCCTGGGTATTCAATTTCCATATACCGTCACTGTAAACGGTCTAGAACTACAAATCGAAACGATGGAGGACTTAGAAAAAGTCGAGGACATTCTCGATGCCGACGAGGAAGGGGAGCATGATATGCAGATCACCTATCCCATCACGGTAACGATGTCCGACTATACCGAAATCGGTATCAACAGCGAAGAAATGCTTCAAGAGTATGTCGAAAAATGTATCGAGGGTGGCAATGACGATGATATCGAGTGTGTCGATGTAGTATATCCCGTAAATCTTTTTACCTACAACCCCAATCTACAACAGACCGGTAGCGTTACCGTAAACCAGGATAAAGAGCTGCGCCTTTTTTTGGCCGGCTTGGAGGATGCCGATCTCATCAGTATTGAATTTCCCCTTAGCTTTGAAATGTTCGATGGCATCGAGGTTAAGGTGAACAACAATACCGAATTGACCAACGCCATGGATCGCGCCGTCGAGGTTTGTGACGAAGATGATGACGATGATTATAACGACGACGATTTCACTAAGGCAAGTCTTGACAGCCTTTTGGTGACTTGCCCTTGGCTCGTGAAAAAACTGAAAAAGAAAGATTTGGACACCTCCGAGAAATATGAGGATTACTTGCTGACTTTTATGGAGGATGGAAAGGTAGCTTCTGACGATGGGTTTGGTCCGATAAGCGAGGGCGAATGGTCCGTCACCGTTTCCGATTTCAAGGTTTTTATCAATATGGAATTTAAGGATGATGATGTTTTCAATGGTACCATGTACACGTATGAAATTGGGGAAGCCACTATAAAAATGGATGGGGGAGAAAACGACGAAATTATTTTGGAACAACGCTGTGGTTACGAAAATCAAGCTTGTAGCCAAGCATTTATAGAAGAGAACCTACAGACCGAATGCCGATGGGCGATCACCGACGGTAAAGGAAAGTTTAGCGAAGACATAAGTATCGATTTTTCCCAAAAGAACATTCAGGCCTATAATTCCAACGATACCGTAGTTGACGAAGGTAAGTGGGATATCTCGGATACTGCCATAACCTTCAACGGTTTGACCGAGACCCTTTCCCAATATGTTGGCGATTGGAAGGTTGTCGCCTGTAGTGAGGAGCGGTTCAGGTTACAGCGCGGCGATGAGATTTTAGTTCTCGTAAAGCAATGTGATATTGGATTGTAAGTAGAAAGGATGGGGATTGGCCGAGAAATAGATTAGCATCCATCGTAAGATGGGTGCTTTTTTGTTCCCCGCTTTATGCTTAAATTTGTCTCCATTAAAATAGAAAAGACCGATGTTCGACAATTTAAGCGAAAAACTGGATAAGGCCCTCCACACCCTCCGTGGCCACGGGCAGATTACCGAGATAAACGTAGCGGAAACCACGAAAGAAGTCCGACGGGCCTTGCTCGACGCCGATGTTAACTTTAAGATAGCCAAAGAGTTTACCAATCGGGTCAAGGAAAGAGCCTTGGGCCAGAACGTACTGACCACGTTACAGCCCGGCCAGTTGATGGTCAAGATCGTAAAAGACGAACTTACCGAACTCATGGGCGGGGAGACCGAAGGCATCGATCTTTCGGGTGCGCCATCGGTCATTTTGATGTCCGGCTTGCAAGGATCCGGTAAGACCACTTTTTCTGGAAAGCTGGCGAACTTCTTAAAGACCAAAAAATCTAAAAAACCTTTATTGGTCGCCTGTGACGTATATCGCCCGGCAGCTATCGACCAATTGCATATCGTTGGTGAGCAAATTGATGTCGATGTCTATTCCGACAGGGATAATAAAGACCCGGTGGCCATTGCGAAGGCAGGTGTCGCCAAGGCCAAAGCGGAAGGGTACAATGTAGTCATTATCGATACCGCGGGCCGATTGGCGGTCGACGAGAAGATGATGGCCGAGATATCGGAAATCCATAATGCTATCAAGCCTCAGGAAACCCTTTTCGTGGTCGATGCTATGACGGGTCAAGATGCTGTGAATACTGCGAAAGCTTTTAACGATGTTTTGAATTTTGACGGGGTCATCTTGACAAAGCTCGATGGTGATACCCGCGGTGGTGCCGCCATCTCCATTAAATCCGTAGTCGATAAACCCATTAAGTTTATTGGTACCGGAGAGAAGATGGAGGCTATCGATGTCTTCCATCCTTCCCGTATGGCCGATCGTATTTTGGGGATGGGTGATGTGATTTCCTTGGTTGAACGGGCTCATGAGCAGTTCGATGAAGAAGAGGCTCGAAAAATCCAAAAGAAAATTGCCAAGAACAAGTTCGGCTTCGACGATTTCTTGTCCCAGATCCAACAGATAAAAAAAATGGGAAACATGAAGGACTTGATGGGCATGATCCCCGGTGCCGGAAAAGCCTTAAAAGGACTGGATATCGACGACGATGCCTTTAAACATATCGAGGCCATGATCCACTCCATGACTCCCGATGAGCGATCGAATCCATCCAAGTTAAATGTTAGCCGTAAAAAAAGAATCGCCAAAGGAAGCGGCCGTGATATGAAAGAAGTGAACCAGCTCTTGAAACAGTTCGATCAAATGGGCAAGATGATGAAAATGATGCAAGGTGGCGGTGGTAAGAAGATGATGCAGATGATGCAGAATATGCAATAAAAAGTTCTCAGTTGCAGTGGCGGTAGGCATTGGGCCAATTTATTGCATAGAGCTCAAGGGATACGTAAGGTTCGCAAAGCGTTTTCAGTAATCTTTGAGGTAAGACCTTAGAAGCTAAAATTTGGAATACATGATCATATTAGATGGAAAGAAAATTTCCAACGAGATAAAAGAAGAAATCACTGTCGAAGTTACGGCAATGAAAGAACGCGGTGAAAAAGTCCCTCACCTGGCCGCTGTGTTGGTAGGAAACGACGGAGCCAGTCTCACTTATGTTGGCAGCAAGGTAAGGTCTTGCAAGAAAATCGGATTTAAATCCACCTTGATCCATTTGCCCGAAGAGATTACGGAAGAAGTGCTACTGAAAAAAGTACATGAACTGAACGACGACGATGACATTGATGGCTACATCGTGCAACTTCCCCTGCCCAAACATATCGACGAACAAAAGGTGTTGATGGCCGTCGACCCTGACAAGGATGTCGACGGGTTCCATCCCGTTAATTTTGGAAAAATGGCGTTGGATATGGAGACCTTTATCTCGGCCACACCCTTTGGAATTATGGAATTGTTGCGGCGCTACAAGATCGAAACAGAAGGCAAACATGCCGTGGTCATCGGTCGTAGCCATATCGTCGGAAGACCAATGAGCATTCTAATGAGCCAAAAGGGAGAAGGGGCCAACTGTACTGTGACCCTCACCCATAGCCGTACAAAGAACATGAAGGAATTGACGTTGCAAGCGGATATCGTAGTATCCGCTTTGGGCGTACCACATTTCTTAAAAGCCGATATGGTCAAGGAGGGCGCAGTAATCATCGATGTGGGCATCACCCGTGTTCCCGATGAAAGCAAGGAAAAAGGCTACTATTTGACCGGCGATGTCGATTTTGAGAATGTCAGCAAAAAGGCATCCTATATTACTCCCGTACCCGGTGGGGTAGGGCCGATGACCATTGCCATGTTGTTGAAGAATACGCTTTTGGCTCGGGAAAGGCACAGAAATAACGGCTGATCGCAGTGTATGCCATCCTTTTAAGATAACCTAATGTTCCAATTTTGGAGGGTGTATGGTCTATCCTCCAAATAAAATCCTCTTGAAATTTAATATTCAAAATGCAACTTTTCCTGTATTAATCGGGCAAACCTTCTAGAACTAATAATCCTGGAATTAGATACTTATTTTGCCTATGCCAACAAAAACAGTATCAACGTACCCCTAAGTCTTTTTGTATATCAAGATTTTAAGAATCCAGAAATCTATACCGTATATTTTTGGCAAAGTGGCCTGGGGCTGCCCGATAAGGAGTATTATCTAAAGACGGACAAACGGTCTGAGGAAATCAAGTCCAAATATGTCGAGCATATCGGCAAGATGTTCGATCTGGCGGGAGTCAGAAATGGTAAAACGGCCGCTAATACGGTCATGGATTTGGAAACCAAACTGGCCGAAAAACAGATGGATGAAAAGACCCGCGATTTGGTGAGCTTGTATAATATGTTGAAGGTCTCTGCCCTACCCGAAGTGATGCCCGATTTTAACTGGACAGGCTACCTCAAGGAAGCCGGTCTGGAAAAACAGGATAAAACGGGCGTTCTGATGATGGATTATACCAAGGCCCTGAACGACATCATCACATCCACAGATTTGGATAGTTGGAAAACCTACCTGAAATGGAGCGTAATCGATGCGAAGGCATCCGAACTTAACGCGGCCTTGGACCAACAGAATTTCGAATTTTACAGTAAAGAGCTTCAAGGCACCGAAGAGCAACGTCCCATGTGGCGGCGTGCCGTTTCGACCGTAAACGATAACCTCGGTGAGGTCGTCGGTAAGGTGTATGTCAAGAAATATTTTCCGCCAGCGGCCAAACAGCGTATGGAAGCCTTGGTCGCCAATCTATTGAAAGCTTATGAATCAAGTATCAAGGAGCTCGACTGGATGGGCGCGGACACCAAAAAAGAGGCACTTGACAAATTAAACAAATTCACACCGAAAATTGGGTATCCCAACAAATGGAAAAGCTATGATGTCGACATCAAGCCCGATGATCTGTATGGAAACCTTGAACGTACTACTCTTTTGGAATACAATCGTGAAATCGCCAAACTGGGTCAACCCATCGATAGGGATGAATGGGGCATGACGCCCCAGACCGTCAATGCGTACTATAGACCTACGATGAACGAAATTGTGTTTCCCGCCGCCATCTTGCAGCCTCCTTATTTTGATATGGAGGCTGAAGATGCCATAAATTATGGCGCTATCGGGGCGGTGATCGGTCACGAGATTGGCCATGGTTTTGACGACACCGGAAGCACTTTTGATGGCGACGGCGCCATGCGCAACTGGTGGACGGAAACCGATACCGAGGAATTCAAGAAACGAACTAAGGCCTTGATCGCGCAGTACAATGAATTCAAGGTATTGCCCGATGTCAACGTAAACGGGAAGTTTACTTTGGGCGAGAATATTGGCGACCTTGGCGGATTGAGCATCGCCCTTAAGGCCTATCATATGTCCTTAGACGGCAAAAAAGGTCCTCAAATGGACGGGTTCACCGCCGACCAACGTGTTTTTATTGGATGGGCACAAAGCTGGAACGGAAAATCAAGGGACGAAGCATTGCGGGTTCAAGTAAGTACCGACCCCCATTCATCAAGAGATTTTAGGGCAAACGGAGTGGTACGGAACATCCCGGAATTCTACGAAGCCTTTGATGTTAAGGAAAAAGACAGTCTGTATCTTCCACCGGAAGAACGGGTGAAAATTTGGTAAAAAAACTTTGAAAATTATAATCTCTCGGTTAGATGGGCTTTTTGATGGTTACTTTTCCAACTATGGTAGTATCCCCTGGCTTAATAATTTCAATATCGTTGCTGTCGTCGACAGTGCAGCTGCCCATGGCAATTATTGTTGCGAAAATTAGTGTGAAATAGGCCAGTTTTTTCATGGTATGAGGCTTTTTTAAAAGTTGGGTTTTTCCTAATGGTAACGTTGAAAAATCGATTTCCTTGTTCATTTCTCAAAAACTTATCGAATAACCGACTCTCCTCCTAACTAATCCCCTTACTTTTGCGGCGTTTAAAATACCAATGTCCGCCAAAAGCCGTTTTTCCCTTATCGACCCCGCTAAAAGTCCTTTCTTCTATGGCTATGTCATTTTGGCTGTCGGTACATTGGGTATTTATTCCAGTATTCCGGGGCAGACCATCGGTGTTTCCGTGTTTACCGATCCGGTAAAGGATGCCTTGGGTCTTTCGCGAAACCAGTTCAGCAATGCCTATATGATCGGTACCATCTGTAGTTCTTTGGTCATCGGTAGGGCAGGGGTTTGGTTCGATAAGTATGGCGCGCGCTATGTGGCCTTTTTTGCGGCGCTAGTTTTGGCAGCGGCATTAATGCTGTGTTCGTGGTCGGTGCAAATGAGCGAGTTTGCCAAACAGATGTTGGATTCAAGCTCATGGATCATTCCTTTTACTATTATGACAGTCCTGTTCTTCATCCTTCGATTTTCCGGTCAAGGGGTGTTGACCATGGCCTCGCGAAACGTCATTATGATATGGTTCGACAAAAACCGGGGCAAGGTGAACGCCATCAGTAGCGTAGCTATATCCTTTGGTTTTTCATCCTCCCCCTTGTGGGTAAATGCTTTGATCGAAGGTTACAGTTGGCAAGGTGCTTGGCAAATTCTAGCAGGAGGTCTTTTAGTGGTTAGTTTATTTATCCTACAGTTTTATAAAAACCGTCCAGAGGAACATGACATGCTGCCCGATGGAGCGAATGTCGAGAGCGAGAACGACGCAGAATCCGTTCCCTTGGCAAAGCAATATACACTTCAAGAGGCCAAAAGCACAAGAGCCTTTTGGATGTACGGACTGATACTGGCCTTCAACAGTTTTTTCATAACAGGACTCACCTTTCACGTCGTATCCGTTTTTGCCAGCGAAGGCTTTCCCAAAGCGGATGCTATCGCTATCTTTCTGCCTACTTCTGTGGTAGCGGTGAGCATTTCATTAATCTTTAACTATTTAAGCGATTATCTACAGCTCAAACTATATCTATACCTCATGATTTTAGGCGGGATTATGGCTTCGGTCGGATTTTTATTTTTGTCCTCGACTATCGGTGTCCCTCTTCTAGTAGGCGGCTTCGGGGTCATGAGCGGATTTTTTGCGGTGCTGAACGCTATCGCATGGCCACGATTCTACGGACGCAACCATTTGGGCGCTATAACGGGTAAAGTAATGTCCTTCTTAATTTTGGCCAGTGCCCTCGCTCCCCCGATTTTTAGTTTCTGTTTTTCCACATTCGGATCCTATCGTCTGCTTGGCTATCTTGGTCTGGCATTTTTACTGTTTTTGGCACTAGCATCTGTAAGGGCCAATAATCCGCAGTAGGTTTTCACATTATCCGCTACCGTTACCGCTCGTTTGCAACGGGTGGCCACAAGAGTAAGCCTGCAAGAGTATGCAGTCAAGAGTAATCACATATATTTTGATTCTTCAATGAATGTTGTTAGCTTTAGGCGTTTAATATAAAATCCAGAATGGAGTTCTTATTTTATTAAAATAGTAGTCTTTAAAATTCCGAAATCACATGAAGAAACTCTTTTTACTTTTTACCTTTTCAGTTGTTATTATTTCCTGTAAGACCGAAAAAAAGGAGGAAAAAACCGAGTCAATGGCTGAAGAGACCAAAACAATGGCCGAAGCCAATGATTGGATTCCTCTCTTTGACGGCACCAGTACCGATGGCTGGCGTGCTTTTAATGGTGATTCCTTGCCTCCGGGATGGATAATAGAGGACAATGCTTTAACCTTCGATACCGAATTAGGGATGGAACAGGATTATACAGGCGGAAAAGATATTATCTATGGCGCAGAGGAATTCGACAATTTTGAATTGTATCTGGAATGGAAACTGCCGGAGGGTGGCAACAGCGGTATTTTCTATCATTTGAAGGAAGGCTACGACAGTCCCTCGGGAGTTTCGCCAGAATACCAGCTAATTGACGACAAAGGTTACGCGGCTATTCATGACCTCACAGAGTATAACACCAGTCTAGGTTACGACAATCCCAAGGAATTAAAGCCTCTCCAACAAACTGCTTCGGACTATGCCATGCATCCCGCCGACCCAGAAAAGAAAGTCTTAAACCCCATCGGCGAATGGAATTCCTCTAAAATCGTCTTTACTCCTGAAAAAGTGGAGCATTGGCTAAATGGAAAGAAAGTGCTGTCTTTTGTGCCATGGGATGATGCGTGGTACGAAAAAAAGAATTCCAACAAATGGAAAGATAGTCCGGATTATGGGAAATTTAAAACGGGTTATATCGGACTTCAGGACCACTCTAGTCCGATATGGTTCAAGAACATTAAAATCAAGAAACTATAAATTGGCCTAGGATGGAAGATCTGTCAGCGGCAGGGGTAATATTTAGCGCTACGTTTTTTGCAATGCGCATCTGCATTATGACAATTATTTTTGTAACCCCTCACCTGTCAAATATGGAGTATTAGCGGGTCGTACCCGAAAAAAATCAAACATAATACTATAACTCAAACTATACGAGAATGAACAAAAGAGAATTTTTAAAAAGCGCGGCTGCGGTATCGTCTTTTGCCTTATTGCCTTCTGGGCTATGGGCCTTTTCAGAGGACAAACGCCTACGAACGGCACATATCGGTGTCGGTAACATGGGCGGTGAAGATTTAAAGGCCATTTCATCACATAAAGCAGTCGATGTAGTCGCTCTATGCGATGTAGATGCTATCAATCTTGCCAAGGCGCACAAATTGCATCCAAATGCCAGGATATTTTTTGATTACCGCGCCATGCTAGACGAGATGGGCGATGAGATAGATGCGGTCATTGTATCGACCCCGGATCACACCCATGCACCTGCATCGTTGCTGGCCATGGAAAAAAATAAGCCCGTGTATTGCCAAAAGCCTTTGACCCATTATGTACAAGAATCCCGGAATATGATGAAAATGGCCAAAGAAAAGAATTTGGTAACACAGATGGGTATTCAGGTCCATTCGTTTTTCGACTACAGATTGGCCACCGCTTTAATCCAATCCGGTATCATTGGCAAGGTACATACCGTACGGGCATGGTCGCCCAAAAACTGGGGATACAATGGCCCCGAACCTACCGGTGAAGACCCGGTGCCGGATCAGCTGGATTGGAACCTTTGGTTGGGAACTTCAAAGCAACGTCCCTACAAAGAAGGCTTTTACCATCCCGGCAATTGGCGAAAGCTTTTAGACTACGGTTGCGGTACCTTAGGGGATATGGGAGTGCATATTTTCGATACGCCTTACAACGCCCTTGAATTGGATGTGCCCTTGACCGTCATGAACGAATGCCGTGAACCGAACGGATTCGGATACCCTGAGAACAATACGGTCACCTACGAGTTTCCTCAGACACCCTATACGACCAAAACCCTGAAATGGGTATGGTATGACGGTCCGGGTATGCCACCGGCACAAGAAGACCTGATATTGCCCGGGGCAACAGATCAAACGGATCAAAAAAATGAGAAGGAGCAGAGCGTAGAAGATAAAATGTCACTGGACGCAAAATCCGCCGCCGAAGGCCAACTGCCCGAACAGGGAGCCATGTTCATCGGTAAGAAGGGACGTCTTTTGCTACCCCATTTTATGCAATTGCCACAAAAAATCGTCAAGGGAAAATACGTGGATATTTCATCGGAAATCGCCGAAGTCTCAAAAGCCAACAATTTGGGGGAAATTATTCGCAATTACGAATCCGAGGGTCCAAAACACTACCATCAGTTTGTCGATGCGTGTCTGGGCAAAACGGAAACCACGGCGCCATTTTCATATGCGGGCAAATTGACGGAAACCATTCTATTGGGTACCATAGCAGGGCGTTTTCCGAATAAAACCCTCCATTGGGATGCCGAAAAGGCAAAATTTGAGGAGGAAGAGGCCAACCAATATTTAAATGCCGAATATCGGGAGTTTTGATTATTCAGGACAGAACAAGAAATGAAAACAATATGAAGCGCTCAATTATTGTATTGTCCGTCATGTTTTTTGTGTTGACATCTGCTTTGTCCCAGACGGGAAAGGTCTTCGACAACCTGACCTTGACGAGCAAAATATTGAATGGAGAACGCAAGTATGCTGTATACCTACCCCCGGATTACGAAACTTCCGAACGTAGTTATCCCGTTTTATACTTGCTACACGGGGCAGGTGACGACCAGACCGGCTGGGTACAGTTCGGGGAGGTTTTGCGTATTGCCGATGCTGCTATCAAAGATGGTTCGGCCACCCCTATGGTCATCGTAATGCCCGATGCCAATACCGGAAAGCGCGGCTATTTTAATCAGGGTGACGACTGGCGGTATGAGGATTTCTTTTTTGAGGAATTCATGCCCCATGTCGAAAAGCAATACCGGATCAAGGGAGAAAAACACTATCGAGCGGTCGCGGGACTTTCTATGGGCGGTGGTGGCAGCTTTATGTATGCACTGCACCATCCGGAATTGTTTTCTTCGGCCTGTCCGTTGAGTGCCTATGTTGGTCCGTTGACGATGGATGATTTTAAAGAGCGCTTAAAGGATAGTGATGTCAAATACAGCCAAGCGGAAATGAAAGCCTATTTTAAGCAGCACAATGCTTTGGAACTGCTCGAAACGGTTCCCGTTGAATATGTCAAATCCGTTCGCTGGTATATCGATTGCGGGGATGATGATTTTTTGTTCGAGGGAAATAGCTTAGTACACATCGCCATGACCAAAAAAGAAATCCCCCATGAATACCGAGTGCGAGACGGCCGACACAGTTGGACTTATTGGCGGGAGTCGCTTCCTAACGTACTCAATTTTGTTTCGGATGCCTTTCACCAATACTAAACACTCAACCCTTCGGCTTAAGTTTATGCAAATCGCAGCGAAGTACTCAGGGGAAGTAATTAGAAATCAACCCTTCGGCCAAGTTTATATTGAGCCTTGTCGAAATGCTCGGAGCAAATAATTAATAATCAGTAAGTAATAACCAGATGCAATACAGAAGATTCGGAAGAACCGATTGGCAAGTAAGTGAAATAGGCTACGGTATGTGGGGTATGGCGGGATGGACGCAGTCCGACGACGAGCAGTCCGCCAAATCTTTGGATTTGGCCGTGGAAAACGGCGTGAACTTCTTTGATACGGCCTGGGGCTATGGCGAAGGCCATAGCGAAGCGCTGTTGGGTGAACTAGGTAGACGTCATCCCGAGGTGGAATTGTTTATGGCCAGTAAGATACCCCCTAAAAACTTTGAATGGCCCGCAAAACCGGAATACACGTTTGAGGAATCTTATCCGACAAACCATATCATCGAATACACCGAAAAGACCTTGAAGAATCTAGGGATGGAGCGTATCGACCTGATGCAGTTCCACACATGGGACGACGGCTGGTCGCACCGCGAGGAATGGCAGCGGGCAATCGAAGATTTAAAGAAGGCAGGAAAAATTGCGGCCATGGGCATCAGCGTCAACCGTTGGGAGCCCGAAAACGGAATCAAAGCCCTAAAAACGGGAATGCTCGATGCCGTTCAGGTCATCTATAATATTTTCGATCAAAATCCCGAGGACGAATTGTTCCCGCTGTGCGAGGAAAAAGACATTGCGGTAATCGCTAGGGTTCCCTTTGATGAGGGCACCTTGACCGGAAAAATAACCAAAGAGACCACCTTTCCCGAAGGCGATTGGCGGGGGACTTATTTCGTGCCTGAAAACCTGAACTCCAGCGTAGACCATGCCGATGCCTTGCGTGCATTAGTTCCAGAAGGCATGACCATGGCCGAAATGGCCTTGCGCTTTATCTCCATGAACAAGATTGTAGGCACCATGATTCCCGGAATGCGAAAAGCACCTCACGTTAAGGCCAACACCGCCATCAGTGATGGCAATGGACTTACAAATGAACTGTACCAAGAATTGAAAAAGCATCGTTGGGATAGAGAGCCGACGGCCTGGTCTCAGTAGCCGGTCATTGCGAGGAGCCAGCTAAATGTTGAAGAAAGTACATAATTCTAAGGCGACGCGGCAATCTGTTGAAACTTTGCAGCGAGTTCAAACAGATTGCCGCGTTCCGCTCGCAATTCCTCACTTCGCAAACAACTGCCCCATATCTCGAAACGCCTTAAATTCTAACGCATTTCCTGCTGGATCAAGAAAGAACATGGTCGCCTGTTCGCCGACCTGCCCCTTAAAGCGGATATAAGGTTCGATAACAAATTCGACTCCCTTTTCTTTTAGTTCTTCGGCAAAGTTTTGAAACGTATCCCAAGGTAAGACCACACCGTAATGCGGGACCGGAACATTTTGTCCGTCAACTGGGTTGGAGTATGTATCTTCTGTTTCCGCTTTGGGCTTGTAGTGGATGACCAACTGATGACCGAATAGATTGAAGTCCACCCAATGGTCGCTGCTGCGGCCTTCTTCGCAATTCAAGGTTTCACGATAAAAACTACGGCATTCGGCTAGGTTGTGTACGGGAATTGCAATGTGGAAGGGAGTTGTTTTTGTCATTCTAATTTGTTTTACATTTTTTGTTCGTAGATAAAGGTAGGTCAGATGAGGGCACCCCCAAAAACCCGATTATAGCATCATTAATTTCATCCTGGTGCATCGAATGCCCCAAACCTTCAGTGCTAATTAAACGACTTCCGTACCAGTTGGCATGCACTTTTTGGGAGGCGTGATAGGGCGTGACCTTGTCCAGTTTATCATGAAAAAGCAATCCTTTTTTGGTGTTGGTGCGGACAAATTCCGAGGTCGAAAACTCTCTGATACGAAATCCGAATCTTTCGAAAACATGGGCATCCAAAGCACGCATGACCCTGTCGTTGAATTTTAGCAGCATTTGAAAATGGTTCATAATCTCATAGAATTCGGATGGCGAAGCTACGGTTACTATTTTTTCAACGCCGGAAGTCGGACTCGTATTTTCGTTGTAAATCACCGTCATACCGCCAACGGAATGGCTTATAAGGTGTTTCGGTCGGTATTTTTCAATGACATGCCGTAATATCTTGGCGTACAGTGGAACATGTAACTTACTTCCCGAGGAATATCCATGTCCCGGGGCGTCGAACGCGATTATATTGAAATCGGCCGCCTGTAATTTTGCGATGAGGTTGCGCCAGCGGAAGGTATTACTTTCCCAGCCGTGTATTAAAATTACGGTATCACCGGCCCCCGGCCAATGGTAGGCCTGTATCTCATGATTTTCAATACATAGAAGTTCCTTCTTGGCTCCGTCCAGATATTCCTTTTGGTGCGATAATACGCTGCCTTTTCGAACGGTAGAGAAAAGATAGAAAGCTTTTTCGGCTGTTTTTCTCTTTGATAACAACGACAGGGCGTTGAAATAGAGTCCATATGCCCTGGGAAGTATTTTGTTCACGGACTTTTGCATATTTATTTACTTAGACAGCTTGATTTTTGGCGGCAATATCTTGATTGTTGCGCATGACCCATAGGTTAATTCAAACCTAAAAACATCAAAAAGAATGAACGGCTATTCGGGTGAATTGTTTAATTGGAAGTATTCATTGGAATTTGGTGCTTGGAATTTCATCCTATTAAGACTTTAAAGATTCGATTTTTATAACATTCACTTCATCGGCTTCTTCTTGATCATCCCGCCTTGAATATCCTTTACGACCCCCATAACGATAAAAGCGTTTTTATCTATTTTATCTATTTCGGTACTTAGTTTGGCCAATTCTAGACGGGTCATTACGGTGTAGACGATTACTGTGTCTTCGCGATGATTTCCATTCTGACTGTAGCCTTGTTTCCCTTGGAAAATGGTACAGGCCCTGCCCATTTTTTCGGTGAGCATTACCCTTATTTCCTCGTTTTTCGGGGAAATTATCGTGACGCCAATATACTCTTCGACACCGTCTACTACATAATTTACAGTCTTGGCAGCGACCAAATAAGTGAGTATGGCGTAAAGGGCCACTTCTATGGAAAGTAGATAAGCTCCCGCGGAAAAAATGACGATATTTATCAACAGCAATATGTCACCAATGGTCATGTGCCATTTGCGACTGAGGAAGATGGCCAAGACTTCTGTACCGTCGATTACACTGCCGCCGCGCATCGCCATGCCGATACCTAGACCTAAAAAAAAGCCACCAAATACAGCGATCAGCAATTTGTCATCGGTAATAATAGGGTATGGAACGAAATGCACGACAATGGCAAGTGCCGCAATAGCCAAAATGCTTTTTAAGGCGAATGTTTTGCCGATGGTACGGGCGCCCAATAATAAAAAGGGCAAGTTGACGATAAGTAACAGAATGCCCAGTGAAATATTCGATTTTACCTGTATCAGAAGTGAAACTCCTGTCGCTCCACCATCAATAAATTGGTTGGGCAATAGAAAACCCTTAAGTCCGAATCCCGCTGCGGCAACGCCGATGGCGATGAATAGAATTTCTTTGATCGCATGCACCATTTCCACCTGTGCGGTGCGGATTTCTTTGACAAGTAAACGCTTATGTAGTTTTTTAGGACCGTTTTTGCCCTTAAGCTTTTGCTTTGCACGCCAAACTGCTATACTATGTAGTAGTGAATTCATGACAAAGGCTTTTAACTTTTTCTCGTATAATCTTTGAACGGATTTGAAATTGAAACGCGCGCTTCAACCCTGTTGTGGCAGACTGGCTTTTTCAATCCCACCCCACCATCATATACTTGATTTTCGCGTCATCGGGAATCTGTACGGCCTCGATGTTGACACTTGAAGCATATCGCAAGCTAGAAGGCAGTTGGTCTTTGCTGATGGTGAAATAAATATCACTATCCTTTAAAAGTAGCACTACGTTATTCATCGACGTGATTACCTTACGTATCGTATAATTATCCTTAATATCCTTAAAGGTACTGTTGAGCCCGACACCCTTTTCAGTTACAAAACGGGAGTCTTCAATCCTTATGTTCTCAATGGTAGGAATGCTATCAGAATTTGGAGTCAGCGTCAACAAATGCTTACCGCCTTTTTCAAAAATTTTTATCTTTTTACTGTTGTTCGAAGCGTTGATATAGGTGGTGTCCTTTACGATCGAATCATTGGAATATATGACTTCGAGATCTCTAGTCAGACTAATTTTATCAATTTTGCCGATCGCATCTTTGGTAATCAAAAAAGTGGTATCTATTTCTTTTTCGCATCCTATAATTAAAAGGATAAAGAATAAAGCAGGGATAATAGTCTTCATTGGATTTGGTAAATGGTTATTTAAAAAACTGCTTACTGCAAATGTCCACTTTTTTCACCGCATAACCTTCTTTAAAACGCCCAAGACGCCCCGAATAAAAGTGGCACTGGTCAAAACTTTAATAACCGGATTCATTCGGTTACTAGTAGTTCTTCGGCTTCTGACTTGTGGTTTTTTCTCTTCCTCTTTTGCTATGGCTTCCGCTTTTTCCATCTTTTTGTTCAGGATTTCATAGGCGCTCTCGCGGTCGATGACCTCGCCGTATTTTTCCACGAGTTTCGAGTTGTCGACAACGGTAGCGAGTTCCTTTTCGGTCAATACATCCATACGGCTCATAGGGGCGCGGAGTAGGGTAGCGGCCAAGGGCGTGGGCCTACCTTTCTCGTCCAAGGCGGAAATAAGGGCCTCGCCGATACCTAAAGAGGTCAATACTTCTTTAGTGTCATAATATTCCGATTCAGGATAGTTTTCAGCGGTAAGTTTAATCGCTTTCCTGTCCCTGGCGGTAAAGGCGCGAAGGGCATGTTGCACTTTCAAACCTAGCTGTGCCAAGACTTCGTTAGGCACATCGGTAGGGTTTTGGGTGACGAAATAGAGTCCGATGCCTTTGGAACGGATTAATTTTACTATACTCTCGATTTGATCTAGAAGAGCCTTTGAAGCCTCGTTGAAAATGAGATGGGCCTCGTCGATAAATAGGATAAGCTCGGGCCTGTCGCTATCGCCCTGTTCGGGAAAGGTGTCATAGATTTCGGCCAGAAGGCTAAGCATAAAAGTGGAAAACAATTTAGGACGGTCTTGTATATCTGTCAACCGCAGGATGTTGATATAGCCTCTGCCCTTCTCATCGATTCGGGTAAGGTCGTTTACCTCGAAGGATTTTTCACCGAAGAAAAGGTCGGCCCCTTGCTGTTCAAGTTCAATGATTTTTCTGAGAATGGTACCCGTAGAACTCGTGGAAATGCGTCCGTAATCTTTGGTAAACTCTGCTTTTCCCTCGCCAGTAGCATATTGCAGCACTTTCTTGAAATCCTTTAAATCCAGTAAAGGATATTTGTTATCGTCACAATATTTGAAAACGACGGCCACGATACCCTGCTGGGTTTCCGATAGGTCTAGGATGCGCGATAGCAAAACGGGGCCGAATTCCGAAACGGTCGCCCTTAGTTTGACGCCATCTTGTTCGGACAGGGAAAGGATTTCAACGGGAAAGCTTTTAGCCTCAAAAGGTATGCCTATCTGCGCATGGCGCTCATCGATTTTAGCATGCCCTGGACTCGGTTGTGCCAGTCCGCTCAAATCCCCTTTCAAATCCATCAACAACACCGGCACCCCTTTTTCGGAAAGGTTTTCGGCCAGTACCTGCAAGGTTTTAGTCTTTCCCGTTCCCGTAGCCCCGGCAATGAGGCCATGTCGGTTTAGCGTCTTTAGCGGAATTTTCACGAAGGCGTCCGTAACCGCCTCCCCGTCAAGCATGGCTGCGCCCATAATAATAAAATCGCCTTTGGTGGCGTAGCCTTCATCAATATGTTTGCGGAATTCTTCTTTGGTGGGCATTGTAGTGTATTTTGGCTCAAAAATAAGGGTTTTTGAGTTTATAGGTTTATAAGTTTAGGAGTTTATATTTCGATTACATTTCGACGATGCTCAATGACTGTGCCCAGAAACCGTGCGTTTAGAAGTTTAGTTAACTTGAACCCTCCTACGGTGGGCTGGCTCGAATTTGTGATTTGGCACTTCGACTGCATTTTGACTTTGCTCAATGACCACGCTCAGCATAAAAAATTTGTGATTTGGATTTTGCAACCGCTATCTTTGTCGAATGCTAGAAAATGAAGTATCCGCAAACGAAGTATCGGCATTGGTAGACCAAGGATTGATATTGCCTTTGATGGAAGAATTCTACACCATTCAAGGCGAGGGTTTTCATAAGGGTACCGCCGCTTATTTTATTAGGATAGGCGGCTGCGATGTTGGTTGCCATTGGTGTGATGTAAAGGAAAGCTGGAATGCCGAAACCCATCCGCCGACCGACATCCGCCGTATTGTCGAGAATGCCGCGAAATATTCCGATACCATCGTCATCACAGGCGGGGAGCCGTTGATGTGGAACATGCAGCCGCTGACGGAAGCGCTAAAGGCCAAAAACCTTAACATCCATATAGAAACTTCCGGTGCCTATTCGTTAACGGGAATTTGGGATTGGATCTGCCTATCCCCAAAAAAGAATAAATTGCCGGAGGGGCGGATTTATGAAGAGGCGCACGAGTTGAAGGTCATTGTCTATAACAAGCACGATTTGATTTTTGCCGAGCAAGAAGCCGCTAAAACAAACAAAAATTGCATCTTATATCTACAGCCGGAATGGAGCGTTCGGGACAAGGTAACGCCCATGATCGTCGAGTATGTAATGGCAAACCCCAAATGGAAGGTGTCATTGCAGACGCATAAATATTTGAATATACCTTAACAAGTTATGAGTTATGAGTTGAAAATTGAATTCATAACTCTAACTCTGAACTCATAACTTTTTTACCGCCACTATCTCCCTCCGCTAGTTTGAAGATCCAAAATACATTCGCTGTCAAGATCAGGAGCCAATCCTCCTTTAGCGGTTTGGGCGGATAACATTTTAAGCACGCTCTTGCCGCTTAATCGGCATCCGGCCTTAAGTCCGTTTCCATTTTTTGCCGTTAATGACGTATTTTTTGCCGATCCTCCGCCGAACTGTAGTTCGGCGTTCATCAAACATCCGTCTACGTTGCAATGGCTATTGCCCGTGGTGTTGCCTTGGTCATCTAAAGTAGGCTCTCCGCCCTCGTCCGTTTGAATATCTTCATGGTCGTTCACGGGTTCGATGCCTAAGTTCACCAATCCGAAAAGATGTCCGAATTCGTGGTTCAGCGTCGAACTCTCGACATCGGAATCCGAAATAAAAATACTCTGGGCCGCCAGTTTGCGTACCGTGACCTCATGAATGATCATCGAGGTGTTTCGATAAACGGCGCCAAGGGTTACCAAATCTTTGTCTTCATCGTCGTCTTCGGCAGGGGAATCCGAAAAATAAATGTAGATGGCTAGGGTTTTATCGTCGTTGTAAATGGTTCTATTGTCTTCTTCGAGGTCGGCAATTTCCTCCAAGGTCAAATTTTCTTCCTTGGGCGAAGCCAGTTCGTTGTACACAAGTTCAATGTTCTCTTTAAAAGTGTGCTCTTTAAGGTAGGCGACAAATCCATCCATAGCGTCTTGGGTTGGGCGAAAACCTTCGACGTAGGCAATCTCGATACGCAAATTGGTATAAGTTTCGTTCGAAAGCAAGTCGATGGCGGAGTCTCCCGTACCCAGCCTATTGAGCGTTTTGTCAACGACTTTGGGCTTATCGGGATCGTTATCATCGGAATCATTGGAGCATCCTAGTACAAGTGCCAATGCTAAAAGATAAAATAAGGGGAAGCATTTCTTTTTCATGAGATTGTGTTTTCTATAATGATAACGTAAAAATCCGCTCGACCGTATGTACGTTGTATTCATTGTTTAGGATTACCATATGCGAGCCAAATAGTCGTAATGTTCGCCCTTTCTTACAATTTCGCAGTGTAAATCGTTGATAGTTGCCGCACTTTTTAAGGTGTGATAATCAAGATATAGCCAAATAAAAGATTCGCTTTTCAGGCCTTTGTACTGCATGGTAAAGGCCACCTCGCCGTAATAGCTGCCCGAATCGGGTACCCATCGACCACCATCTTCATCTTCATCGAACATATAGATGATGTCGCTGGAATCTAAGAGGATTTGTCCACCGGGCGTCAAAAGTGTTTTCAAATGTTTAAGGAAACTGCTGAGTTTCTCTAGATGTCCGACAACACCGATACCGTTCATGAGCATCAATAGGGTGTCAAATTTACGGTCTTTAAAATTGAGAATATCGGTGTGGACCCTATTTTCTATACCCCGAAGCCGACAAGTTTCGATGGCCCCTTTCGAGCTGTCGAGTGCCGTTACCTCGAATCCTTTTTTTTGCAGATACAGACTGTGGCTTCCGGCCCCGCATCCGATGTCAAGTGTGTTTCCTTTGCAGAGTTCCAATGCCTTTTGCTCGATCTGCGGCATCCCATCAAAATCACGGAAGAGGTAGGGAAGGGGAATTTTATCCTCTTCATCCAAAGAAGAAAAAGTTACGATATCCTCGGAATAGACTCCGTTTTGATACTCTAATAATGCCGTTCCAAAAACATCTTTCATAACGAGGACAAAAATCGACTTTTAGTTTCATAACCGAAAATTGTGGATTATGAACTTTTATTACGTAGTGCACTTGATTCCGATTTCGTGCCTCGCACTTCGTGCCTTGATTTTTCTTGCTTAATTTTGGACAGATGTTACAAAGTATGGACGAAATACTAAAACAACTTCCCAAAAAAGCCGAGGAACAGCTCGCCGAGAACAAAAAGTTCTTCAAAAAACTAAAAGGGAAACCGCCCAAAAATCTGGATTATATCATGCAAGAGTTGCACGAAGCGGAGTTCGAACGTACCGATTGCCTTGAGTGTGCCAATTGCTGTAAGACGACAGGCCCGTTGTTCACGAACGCCGATATCGAGCGAATTGCCAAGCATTTTCGGCAAAAACCGCAGGTGTTTATCGAACAACATTTACGGATCGACGAAGACAATGATTACGTGCTGCAACAAGTACCCTGTACCTTTTTAGGCGCGGATAACCATTGCTCCATTTACGATGTACGCCCCAAGGCCTGCCGCGAATTCCCCCATACCGACCGGAAGAAGTTCCAGCAGATTTCTGATCTAACGTTGAAGAACGTGGCGGTCTGTCCCGCGGCGTTTAATATCGTGGAGGCTATGAAGGAAAGGATTGGAGGTGGGCGGTAGCAGCTCAGTAAATTTCCGAAGTATCAATGGGAAATTGGTCTACTATAAAATGGTAACGGATGCGAAAAAACATGAATTGTCCCCCCGACGTAGGAGGGAACTTGCGGAATGTTCGGGCCTAGAACGTGATTGAATCAAAACTAGTTACTGTTCTACAAGGGTAATTTT
>RCMY010002917.1_pt1 | contig 21495 bp, 16 predicted proteins | sample 2041341 | NCBI WGS metagenome assembly RCMY01 (sample SAMN09708234, study PRJNA481090) | Marine sediment metagenome, whole genome shotgun sequencing project.
CCTCCGGTGACCACATCGTCGAACGACTCGTCCCGCGGGCCAGAAGCGACACCTCACCTCGACGTGGTCTCGGCGGCAGAGCTGAAGGCGGCAGGCCGATCGGCGATTGCCCTCGCCGTTCCCCTGTTCATCCCGGCAATACCGTTTGCGTTCGTGTTCGGTTTGGCGGTGCGCGAGTCACCGATGCCCAACGGCATCGGCATCTTCTCTTCGATCGCCATTTTCGCCGGGGCAGCCCAGCTGGCCATGGTCACGCTCCTTGGCACCGCGTCAGTCTGGGCCGCCGGTTTGGCGGCGGTGGTGATCAACGCTCGGCACGTCATGTACTCCGCGGCGATGGCCCCCGCCTTCAAGTCGCAGCCTCGGTGGTTCCGGCTACTCGGACCGACCACGCTGATCGATCAGGTCTTCGCCCTGACCGAACCGCGTTCGAGGGATCACCCCGACCTCTTCCGTCGCTACTACCTCGTGACTGCGGCGGTGTTCGGCGGCGGTTGGATGCTCTCGACCATCGCCGGGTTGTTCTTTGGCTCGTTCATTCCGGCGAGCTGGCAGCTTGGCTACGCGCCTGCCGTCATGTTCGTCGGGCTGGTCGTGATGGGATTGACTCGTAGCCCGGCCGTTGTTGCCGCGTTGGTCGGAGCGAGCGTGTGCTTCCTCACCATTGGTCTGCCGAACCGAGTCGGCCTCCTGATTGGAGCCATGGCTGGGGTCCTCGCCGGGCTGATCGTCGATCTGTGGATCAACCCCGAGGCCGACGGATGAGCAGCGTCACTGCGCTGACACTGGTCCTCGTGGTCGGCGCGATCACCTACGCCATGCGCGCCGGGCTGATCCTGGCGCTGGCCGACCGTGAAATCCCGCCAATCGTCACTCGTGCCCTTCGCAATGTCGCCCCTGCGGTGTTATCCGCCCTCGTGATCAGCCTGATCGCCAACCCCGACGCGCCGAACGTTGGTATCACCGTCCCCGAAGTCGCCGGACTGGTCATCGCCGGACCCATCGCCTGGTTCTCGAAGAACCTGCTGGTCACCATGGCCGGCGGCATGTCGGTCTTCTGGATTCTCCTGGCTGTTCTGTAGGGCGTCCGGTCGGTGCCTGTGGATGCTCTGTGAGCGCGGGGAGCGGTACCCATAGAATCGTCGGCACCTACTCGACGATCATCTGAAGGGTGACCAACATCTCTTCCCCAGCAACACCGGCTGATCTCTCAGCATCGACACCACCCGGCTGGCTGCCCGACCCCTGGGGGATGGCGCCTTGGCGATGGTGGGATGGCTCGGCGTGGACCGTGCACGTCACCGGCAACGAGAACCAGCGACGCCTGCCCGGTTGGATCAGCGTTCCTGTCATCATCGCCAGCTTCTTCGTCATACCGCTGCTGATCGTCGTACTCGTGACCAGCCCACTCTCCGTACTGCTCAGCATCGTCCCCATGGCGATCGTGCTCCCGGTGATGCTGTGGCTCGATCGGGTCGAACCCGAACCACTCCCGGCCCTCGTCCATGCCTTCCTCTGGGGCGCAACGGTGGCGGTACTCGTCTCCGGCACCATCAACTCGATCGTCGGCGTCGCCGGTGGTGAGGTCTTGGCAATGGTGGTGTCGGCTCCTCTGGTGGAAGAGGCGACGAAGGCTGCCGGGATCATCCTCGCTCTGCGTCGACGAGAGATCGACGGCGTGATGGACGGCATCGTGTATGCAGGCTGGGTTGGCCTCGGATTCGCCGTTGTCGAAGACGTCACCTACTTCGCAATGTCGACCGACAACGGTGTCCTGGCCATGACCTTCGTCGGTCGGGCAATTCTTGCACCGTTCGCCCATCCGCTCTTCACCGCATGGACCGGACTGGCAGTTGGGCGGGCAGTTTCGAGAGGCAAACCGATCTTCCCGAACGCTCTGTGGGGCTATACCGCGGCCGTCGCCAGCCACGCGCTCTGGAACGGCTCCATTGCCGCTACTGCCATCTGGGGTGAGTCAGGAGTTCTCGTGTTGCTCGTTGCCGTGCTGGTTTTCTTTGCTCTCTTCGTCGTCTCGGCGATCGTGCTCTACAAGACCCGACGCTCAGAAGAACGGCGACTGATCCAGCTGGTGCCATGGCTGGCCCAGCGCTACGGGCTTCCGGCCGGAGAGATCGCCCAGTTCGGCGACTTTCGCTCGATGCTGGGCGCTCGTCGTCGGCTCTCGAAGTCCGAGCGACGTCGTTTCGACGCCATACACGCCGCATTGGCTCGGCTCGCGGTGCTCCATGATCGCCCCGGCCCGACCGATGTGGGCACCGAGCAGGTGCTGATCGCCCAACTGGCACGTGCCCGAGCGGGGCAGCGTTGACCGGTCGGTGCTGAGAAGACTCGCTGGACGCTCAGCGTTCGGCGTTGATCCGATCGGCAACGACCTGTACGACATCGGCGATGGCGACGTTGCTGGTTTCACCGGTGCGGCGCTCGGTGAATTCGATCTCGCCATTGGCGAGGCCCTTTGGACCAACGGTCAGCCGGTAGGGGATGCCGATGAGTTCGGCGTCGGCGAACTTGACCCCGGCCCGAGCGTCTCGGTCGTCGATGAGCGCGTCGACGCCCGCAGCCTTGAGCCCGGCGTAGAGGTCATTGCCTGCGGCGAGGGTTTCGTCGTCGAGACGCATCACGGTGATGACCACTTCGAACGGAGCGACCGATACCGGCCAGATCATGCCCTTGTCGTCGTGGTTGGCCTCGATGACTGCCGCCATGTTCCGACCGATGCCGATGCCGTAGCTTCCCATGGCAACCGGGGCAATCTTGCCGTCGGCATCGGAGACCGTGACGCCGAACTTCTCGGCGTAGACCGTGCCGAGCTTGAAGATGTGCCCGACCTCGATGCAGCGCACGATCTCGAGCAGCTTGCCACACACGACACATGGTTCACCGGCCGAGACCTCACGAACCTCGACCCATTTCGTGATGGTGAGGTCACGCTCGACGCTGACGCCACGCACGTGGACATCGTCGGTGTTGGCACCGGTCGTCATGTTGGTGCGGCCCCGCAACGCCTCATCGACGTAGACCGGCAACTGGTCGACACCGACGGCGCCGAGACTGCCGGGGTGAGCACCGAGTGCTGCGAAGGCTTCATCGGCGTCGGCGGCACGAATCGTGATGGCACCGGTGGCGTCGAGCAGCTTCTGCTCATTGAGCTGGTGGTCGCCCCGCACCACAACGAGGATGGTTGCGTCGTCGGCCACCATCACGAGGGTCTTGAGCTGGTGGTCGGCCGCAGCGCCACCGTCGAATGCTTCGAGGTCGGCGATGGTTCGCACGCCAGGTGTATCGAACCGAACGGGGGCGTCGGGGCCGGGGTCGTCGGTGATTTCCGCCACCAATGACGTGGCCTTTTCGATGTTGGCCGAGTAGCCACACCCGGCGCATCGGGCGACGTCGTCTTCGCCCGCGTCTGACGGTGTCATGAACTCGACCGAGCTGTTCCCGCCCATCGCACCCGAGCTGGCCTCGACACCGAACGCAGGAATGTTGAGCCGTTCGAAGATGCGCCGGTAGGCGCCGTCGTGAGCGACGAACTGGGCGTCGAGCCCCGCATCGTCGATATCGAACGTGTAGGAGTCCTTCATCGCGAACTCGCGCACCCGGAGCAGGCCCGACTTGGGTCGGGCCTCGTCTCGGTATTTTGTCTGGATGTGGTACCAGCATTGGGGCAGCTGCTTGTAGGAACTGAGCTCGGTGGCCACGGTGGCGAAGATCTCTTCGTGGGTGATGCCCAGCGCCAACTCGTTGTCGCGCCGATCCTTCAGACGAAACATGATTTCGCCCATGGTGTCCCAACGGCCGGACTGCTGCCAGATGCTGGCGGGATGCATCGTTGGTAGCAGGAACTCCTGACCCCCGATGGCGTCGATCTCTTGCCGCACGATATTGGCGACCTTCTGGTGCACCCGCCATCCCATCGGGAGCATCGAGTAGTGCCCGGCATGGAGCTGACGGATGAAGCCACCTCGGACCAGCAGCGCATGGCTCGGCGCGACGGCATCGCCGGGAGCATCGCGGAGGGTGGGAACGAACAACTGTGACCAACGCATTGCCAGAGGCTATCCCTGCAGTACGGAGCCCCGAGTGGACCGCTCGGGATTACCGAGCCTGGTCGTGGGGTTGTCTCGAACCATGGACAACACGATGAGCACCGAAGACGACCATGGATTCGTCGTCACCGATCGCCCCGAAAACGGCCGTTTCGAGATGACCAAGGACGGCGAGACGGTCGGGTTCGCCCGCTATCGCCAGCAGGGCACCACCGTGGTGGTACCCCACGTCGAGACTCTGGCCCAGTATCGGGGTCAGGGGTACGGTGCTCACCTGATGGACGGTTTGCTCGACATCATCCGAGCCGACGGTCGACGCATCGAGCCGCAGTGTTCGTTCGCAGCTGCTCACATGCGCGCCGACCCGAAGGTTCACGACTTGCTGGCCTGAGGCTGAATCAATTCGTCAGGCACGAAGACCTGCTTGCTACCTTCGTGGGGATCTCGGGCATCGTCGTCGCCGTGAGGCTCATTGGCGTCGCTCGGCCCCTCGACGTTGAGCGTTGGGAGGATGCGGTCGAGCCAACCAGGAAGCCACCAGTTCTTGGCTCCGAGTAGTCGCATGGTGGCGGGAACAAGCAGCATGCGGACCAGTGACGCATCGATGAACACGGCAACGGCGAGACCGAGGCCGAACAGTTTGATGATGCGGTTGTCCTCGAACAGGAAGCTGCCGAAGACCACCACCATGATGGCCGCCGCCGCGGTGATGACTCGTGCCGTTGCGGCGAGACCGTCGGCAACCGAGCCGACCGGGTCGCCGGAGCGGTCATATTCCTCCTTCACCCGTGACAGGAGGAAGACCTCGTAGTCCATCGAGAGTCCGAACACGATGGCGAAGAGCATCATCGGCACGAACGGTTCGATCGGAGCGGCTTCGACCCCGAACAAGGCAGAGCCCCAGCCCCACTGGAAGATCATCACCGCAACACCGAAGGCCGCGGCGATCGACAGCATGTTCATCACGACGGCCTTGAGCGGCACCAGCAGTGAGCGGAAGACCATCATCAAAAGGACGAACGACACCGTCAGCACCACACCGAAGAAGAGGAAGATTCGCTGGGCCAGATACGAGGTGAAGTCGATCGAGGCAGGCACGGCACCGGTGAGATGCACCGTTGCGGTGCTCCCGTCGATGACGGCCGGGATCACGTCGGCTCGCAGATGCTCGACGAGATCCGACGTCGCTTCGTCTTGGGGTGCGGTGGCGGGAATGACCTGGATGAGTGCCGCGTCAGAGACCGCTGGGTCGTCGAGGTTGTTGGGGAACGGCGGGGAGACGAACGCGACGCCGGGGTCGTTGTCCAATGCAGCCTGCAAACCCTGGACCACTTCCAAGTCTTGCGGTGAGCCGAGTTCGGCGACGACGACGAACGGGCCGTTGAATCCGGGACCGAAGCCCTCGGCCAGCAGGTCATAGGCCTTGCGGGTGGTCGTTGCTTCGTTGAAGTTGCCCTCATCGGAGAAGCCGAGTCGGAGGCTGAGCACCGGAACGGCCAACGCGATCAGAATGCCACCGCCAATGAGGAGGCTGACGATCGGGTGGTCCTGGACCAGATGGGCCCAGCGATAGGAGAAGGTCTCTCTGACCGGCTTGGCCTCTCGCTTGGGTACCTCGCTCCCGAGGAACGGGATCGCCGGGATGAAACCGGCGACCATGACCAGTCCCGCCAGCGGAGCGCCAAGCAGGAGCGGACGAACGCCGAGGCCGACACCGAGCAGTGCGACGGCGATGAGGGCTGCGGCGATGAGGCCGCGGTAGCGAGTGGTCTCGACCCGATGCTGGGCAATTCCGAGCATGGCGGGGAGCAGCGTGAGTGATGCTGCGAGGGTGACGGTGACGACCGTCGCCGCGCCGATACCCAGACCGGAGATGAAGGCGAGCCCGATCAGCAACATGCCGAGAAGCGAGACCACCACCGTGATGCCTGCGAACGCCACGGCTCGACCGGCGGTGTCCATGGCCCGGACGGTCGCTTCCTCCGGCGACAGGCCGGCACGGGTGCCTTCGCGGTAGCGGGTCACGATGAACAGCGCGTAGTCGATGCCGACACCGAGACCGATCATGGCGCCGAGGGTCGGGGCGAAGTCGGGCATGGTCGTGAGGTTGGAGATCAGTGCAATCACACCGGCGCCGGTGCCGACGCCAAAGAGGGCAACACCGATTGGCAGTCCCATGGCCAGCACCGAGCCGAACGACACGATGAGGACCACGATGGCGAACGCCAAGCCGATCAGTTCGGACTCCGGCGGCTCGAACTCGGCCAGGGCAGCTCCGCCGACCTCGATCTCCACGCCTTCGATCGAGGGTACGTCGGCGAGAATCTCTCGCCCGATTTCTGCCGACTCGGTCTGGTCGATGTCGGGATCGAGGTTGACCTGGGCATAGGCCACCGCTCCGCTCTGATTGATCTGTCCTGCGCCGTAGGGCGTGTACGGACTGGTCAGCGAGACACCATCGATCGCGTCGACGATGTCGAACAACGTGGTCATCTCGGCCACAACCGCCGGATCGTTCACGCCCTGATCAGCCTTGAAGACGATGTTGCCGACTTGTCCGCCGCCACCCTGGTCGGGGAAGTGCTCCTCGATCACATCGAAGCCGGCGGAACTCTCCGAGGCGGGAATGGTGAACTCGCCGTCGAAGGCGGCGGGGAGCACGAACTGGCTGATGAGCGTCATGCCGACAAGCAGAAAGATCCACGCCCCGACCGTTTCCCAGTGGCGGCGGAAGCACCAGCGTCCAAGGCGAGCAAACATGAATGAATTCCTCCGGCAACATGGCGGACGGCGTCGGCCGGTTCGCGTTGTCTCCGTCCGGACAAAGCGGGTCGGACCAAGCGGTCGGCACGGGCTGCAATGAACGGCCAGCCTCACGCCGGCCGAATAACAACGCGCGATAGTATCGGCGCGTCGTGGCGGTTTTGTGAGCCCCACGATGAACTGGGCGACAGTCACACCACATCCTTCAGCCTCCTCTAGGCTCGTGATTTCCGTGTTCGCTGCGACGGCCGGAAGTCGATGCACCCACTCCGAGGACCGAGTTTGACACTGACCAACACGCTCGCCAGCGCAGGCAACGTCACGCCGGCCATTGCGGTCATTGTCGTCCTCGGGGTTGCCGCGCTCTGGCTCGGCTCACGACTCAAGATCCCTTCCATCCTGCTGCTCCTCCCGACCGGTATCCTGGCTGGCCCGGTGTTCGGGTGGATCAACCCGGACGAGCAATTCGGCGACGTGCTGTTCCCGATGATCTCGCTCGGTGTTGGCATCTTGTTGTTCGAGGGAGGCCTCAACCTTCGCTGGGAGCGAACGACCGAGGTCCGTAGCGTCGTGTTCCGCCTGGTATCGATCGGGGCGCTGGTGACCTGGATCATCGGGTCGATCGCTTCCTACTTCCTTTTCGACATCCCCAAGGGCATTGCCGTTCTCCTCGGTGCCGTTCTCGTCGTCTCGGGCCCGACCGTCGTTCTTCCCCTGTTGTCCCTCGTTCGTCCGCGACGATCGGTCGCCGAGGTGTTGCGGTGGGAGGGCATCGTCATTGACCCCGTTGGCGCGACCTTGAGTGTGGTCGTGCTCGACGCCGTGATCAAAGATGCCGGTCCTGCGGCCAGCGCCCTGAGTGTGGTGACCACGCTCGGCATCGGCCTCTTCGTCGGGCTTGCTGCCGGCGGGCTGCTGCTTTGGGCGCTTCGACTCCATATCGTTCCCGACCACCTGCAGAACCCACTGGCGTTGGCAACAGCCATCGCGGCCTTCGCCGTCGCCGATGTCATGCGATCCGAAGCCGGTTTGATGGCAACGACGGTGATCGGGGTGCTGCTCGCCAACCAGAAGATCGCACCGGTTCGCCACATCCTGGAGTTCCACGAAGACCTCAGCTATCTCGTCCTTGGCAGTCTCTTCCTCGTGCTGGGCGCCAGGATCGAACCGGCCGAACTCGTTGATGTCGCCCTCCCCGCTCTCGCCCTCACCGCAATCCTCGTTCTCGTTGCTCGCCCCCTTGCGGTGTGGACCTCCACCGTAGGCTCCGGTCTCACCACGAGAGAACGAGCGTTCCTCGTCGGTGTCGCACCTCGCGGCATCGTCGCGGCCGCCGTGTCATCGGTGTTCGCGCTCGAACTCGAAAACGCCGGGGTCGACCCTGGACCGCTCGCTTCGGCAACCTTCGTCGTCATCGTCGCCACGGTGCTTCTCTACGGCCTGAGTGCCGTGCCGCTGGGCAAGTTCCTCCGGGTGGCCCGGCCGCCGGACCGGTCGGTGGCGATCGTCGGTGGATCGCAATGGCATCTCCAGTTCGCCGAACGCCTCCAGGAATTGGGCATTCCGACCATCGTGTTCACCGACCGCGAGATCGAGCGGCGACGGGCCAGACAGCGCACCATCTTGGCCTTCGAGGGCGACCTCCAAAGTGAGGAACCAGAAGAAGCGGCCGACGCGCTCGGCGTTGGATCGGTGCTCGTGCTCTCCGACCGCACCGAACTGGCGACTGCTGTCACGTCTCGCCTCGGCCACCACGTTGGGCGGGCCAACATCTACGGTCTCGCCGGTTCCCGGATCGCCGGCGGCGTCGGCTCCTCCATGACCAGCCGACCGGCGTTCGGAACGCTCACCTTCGAAGACATCGATCTGATGGTTGGGGGCGGAAGTGAGATCGTCATCGTCGACGAACGCGACATCGATCCACTTCGCCATGTGGTGCTCGCGGTGGTCGGCGACGGCCCCACGATCCGCTTCGGCGAAACCAGCGGGGAGCAGGTGGTGGCGTTGCTGAAGCCACGAGAAGACGATCTTCCTCCGTCTGACGCCGGCTGACCTCCGGCGACATCGCTCATCGGATTGAGCATGCGAGACGAGTACTGTCGTCCGGGTGCCAAACTCCGCCGATCTCTCTGTGCTCGATTCGGTCATCCTCGGACTAGTCGAGGGCCTGACCGAATATCTGCCGGTCAGCTCGACCGGCCACCTCCTCATCGCCCAGAAACTCCTGGGGCTCGGCGGTGATGATGCCACCGACCTGGCGCTGGAGACGTACGCCATCTGCATTCAGGCCGGCGCCATTCTCGCCGTGCTCTTCCTCTACTGGGGTCGCATTCGCCAAATGCTCGACGGGCTCCTCGGCCGCAGCGAGGAGGGCCGCCACATTCTCATCGCGGTGATGACCGCGTTCGTACCAACGGCAATCATCGGCCTTGTCGTCCAGGGTCCTGTTCGCGAGTACCTCTTCGGTGTCTGGCCGATCGCCCTGTCGTGGCTCGTCGGCGGTTTCGTGATTCTCTACCTGTCACGTACCGGGTTCATGGACAAGGCGGGGAAGGGACTTGGCGAGCTCACCGTGCAAAACGCGCTGATCATCGGTGTGCTGCAGGCCATCGCAATGTGGCCGGGGACCAGCCGGAGCCTCACCGTGATCATCGCCGGTCTCTTCATCGGACTGTCGCTCAAGGCAGCCGTCGAGTTCAGCTTTTTGCTCGGGCTCATCACCCTCGCCGCCGCGACCGCGTTCGAAGGGATGCAAAACGGACCGGAACTCGTCGACCAGTTCGGTGTCGTCAACCCACTCATCGGCCTGTTCGTCGCCTTCGTCTCGGCGATGGCCGCCGTCAAGTGGATGGTGAGCTGGCTCGAGCAGAAGGGCTTCGACATCTTCGGCTACTACCGGATCGTCATCGGCCTCGGCGCCTTCGCTGCGCTGGGGATGGGAGCGCTATGACACCGAACGACTTCCATACCGACACCGTGCTGGAGTTGGCGCAGCCCGGTGGGTATCGGGTCGATGTGTCTGACCGCTGGTCGGTCGGTCCCGGTGCCAATGGCGGGTATCTCGCCGGCCTCCTGGCCAAGGGGCTGATGACGGCCACCGACCGAAACGACCTTCGATCGCTGACCGTGCATTGTCTGGCGCCGGCAACACCCGGCCCAGCGGAACTCCAGACCGGCGTCTTGCGACAGGGCCGATCGGCAACGATCATCGACGCCAACCTCAGCCGAGGCGCATCGCTCATCGCCGTCGGGCGAGGCGTGCTCGCCGCAAAACGGGAGAGCCCGAGCTGGAACGTTCGCACCGCTCCCCAGTTCCCTGATCCCGACACCCTCGATCGCGAGGAGTGGCCCGACCCACAGATGATCCGCTCCCGATACGACACCCGATATGTCGAGGGAGGCTTTCCCGCCATCCGGGGGCCGAAGGCTGAGGTCTCGGGCTGGATTCGTCCCGCCGATCACTCCCCCATCGACCTGGCCCTCCTCGTTGCCATGTGCGATGCCTGGCCACCGCCTCTGCTCATGCTCGACGGCCCGAGTCTGATGGCCCGAACCATCGACCTCACGGTCCACCTGTTCGACGTGTTGGAGACGCCGCACGACGGCTGGGTCGCCATGACGAACCGATCGACCATTTCGGTCGACGGATACGTCGATACCGAGACCGAAGCATGGACCGACGATGGACGATTGCTGGCCCAGGGCCGGCAACTTTCGGCGACGATGCCATGGGACCCGCCGGTCTGAGCCGGCGCAATGGAACGCGATGTAGCGCGGCGATCAGCCGAAGAGCTGTTTGCGCGCCGTTGCCCACAGTTCCGGGGTTGCCGCGACCAGCAAACCCGCCTGGCGGGAGTCGGGTAGATAGGGGGTGCCGTCGAGATGCGCAGCGCGACCGCCGAGTTCGGTCACCAACAACGAACCCGGCAGATGATCCCACGGTCGCACCAACCAATACAGCATGAAGTCGACGCGACCTTCGACGATCTCGCCGTACTCGACGCCGGCGCACGCCCGACCTCTGCTCACTCCGGCGAAGACTGCCTGGCGGCGCTTGAGCGCGGCCCGAATGAGTTCGGGCGCAAATCCGGTCTTCACGATGCCCGACAGCTTCGAGGCATGGCCGGGCCGCGGTGTCGCCGAGACGACCTCACCATTTCGCCGGACACCCATGCCCGTGCTCGTTGTGAGCATGAGCTTCCTCGTCGGATACCAAATCCAGGCCGCAACCGTTTGGCGCCCGTCGATCAGCGCGACCATCACCGCGTGATCGACCGATCCGTTCACGAAGTTCTTGGTCCCGTCGATCGGATCGATCACCCACGCCGGTCCGTCACCGGTGAGGTGACCAAGCACCTCGGGATTGGCGCTGGCCGACTCCTCACCGACGACCGCCACACCGGGCAAGAGCTCGCCGAACCGCTTGGCGAGTGCTGCCTCTGCCTCACGGTCGGCGACCGTGACCAGATCGCCCGGCGCCTTCTCGCTCACCTGGTCGGGCCGAAGCGCCCGGAACCGGGGTTCGATGATCTCGGCCGAGACCTCGCGAATGATGTCGCTCACCGGATCAACGAGCGCCGCGACGTCACTCACCCCTGTCATGAGGATGAAGCCGACCGGGCAATGCTCCGCTCGTCGATCGGCCCAACCGCAAAGCCGACGGCGACCACAGCAAAGATCGCCGCGCCGACGATCATCGCGGTCGAGGTACTCGTCGCCCCGAAGATGGCTGCCGCTCCGATCGGTCCAACGGTCTGACCGAGCCTGGTTGCCGATACGAACCCGGCCATCACCGATGCCCGCTGGCCGTCGGGGGCCGAACTGGCGGTGACATCCTGCAGAGTGGGAATGGCGATGCCGTCGCCCAGACCGTAGATGATCGACACGATCACGACCACGAGAATCGTTGATGCCACCCCAAGACCGAATGCGCCAACAGCGATGAGCACGCTGGACACGACCAACACCTTGCGCACCGAGAACCACGAGCGGATGCGGCCGAGGTTGAACGCCACCAGTGTCGACCCGATGGCCGGAGCCGACAGGATCAGACCGCGACGACCCGGCCCGAGCCCAAACTCGTGTTCGAGGTGGACGGGCAGCGCCGTCAGGAAGACCCCGAAGACCACAACGAACAGCAGGAAGGATGCGACGATCACGGCGAGGATCACCGGCTGTTGCACGGCGCGCGCCGTGCCCCTCAGTTGGTCGCCGATCGTGCGGGTGGCCACGACGTCGACCCGAGGCATGAGCTTGAAGCCGAACGCAGCAACCGGCAGTGCAAGCGCCGCGCATGCCAACGACCACCGCCAACTGGTGAGCGAGGCAAGCAGGCCGCTGAACGAGGGCATCAGAGCGAGGCAGACCGTCAACACCGCTGAGTTCTTGCCGATCAGGTTGGTGCGTTCCGCCCCGGTCCAGAAATCGCCGATCATGACGACGGCAAGATTGATCAGTCCCGCCCCGCCGATGCCCTGGACGACTCGGGCGACGAGCAGAAGGTTGAACGTGGGAGCCATCGCCGCTGCGACTCCAGCGACCCCGAAAAGCACGAGGCAGGGCAAGAGAACACGCCGTCGACCGAGCCGGTCGGCAACGACACCGACGATCGGGGCGACGGCAACGCCCGGGAGCGGACCGCTCGCCACCAGAATGCCTGCTCGTGACTCGGGCTGACCAAACGCGTCGAGGATGTCGGGGATGTTGGGGCTGATCAGCGTATTGGCCAGGATCCCGGCAACCGTCACCGAAAAGATGAACCACAGTGGCGGGCGTCGCGTCATCGGCGCCAACCCTAGGAGCGTGGGTCGGAATCGGCACTCGTCGCCGAGACCTCGTCGAGTCCTGTCGTGGTGAGCCAAGCGTCTCGCACCTGTTGCATCCCGGCAGCGGCGAACGCCGAGTGATCGGGGCGTAACCGCTGCTGATCGCCGGACGGCGTGACGACGACGAGCGGCTTGTCGGACTCGATCCATGGGCGAAGCTCGACAACGAGTTGCGCACGATGACTTCGCGCCAGCAGGTTGCCCCCGGTGCTCGCGACCATTGGTGCGATCACCACCAAGACATCGTGATCGTCGGTACGAACCAAATCGGCGTTGGTCGACGACCAGACCGCGCCGTCGATTCGCTCCTCGTCGCCGACCAAAACCGGCGAGGTGTACCCCGGAACCGCGGCCGAGGCGTACAACTCAGCGTGGGGCACCGCCGCATCGACCAGTTTGACCGGCCGGCGTTCGCCGGAACCACGCTTTACCGAGACCGTCACGACGCCTTGATGGTAGGGCGGAGACGCCACCTCATAGTCCTGCGCATGTGATCCGGCTGGTGCGAGGCGGGCCACCGCTCGTCCACCGACGTAGCGCATGCGAGCAACCAACGGGGTGAGTCGGTCCGCCGGTGGTGGCATCAGCGCCACCGCCAACCGAGCGAACGCGGCAACGTGGCGCGACGTTGCGGGCCGCGAAAGGTTGGGCAGCGGTTGACGGGCGGCGTTCAGCGCACCGACCGAGGTACCGATGATCGTGGTTGCGGCCCCCGGAGACCAACCGGTGACCGACTCGAGTTCTGCCAGCGCAGCTCGGATGTAGGCACCCCCTGGCGTGCCCCCGGCCCCGAGCACGAGACCGATCCTCGGTCGGTGGGAAGGATTGTGCAACATCGCTGGATTGTACGAGTGACCGCCGGGCACCGGGCGACGACTGCGGCACCAATGGCAAGAATCGCAACCACCGCAGCAAGGCAGCGCGGCCTCGAGGCGGTTCACTGGGGACATGACCGACACCGTCGAAGTGATCTCGCCCGAACAAGGCGACCATCGCGCCACCATACGTGATCTTTCCGATCGGCTCATCGAGGCGCAGACCGAGATCCGTGTGCTCGACGCAGTGAAGTGGACCGACGACATCCGCGACGGGTTCTTCGCATCGAACTTCAAAGAGCAACCAGCGGTCGACGCCGCCTACTACGAGCGCAACCCACTCAAGTTCGACGCCGACGACGTGCGCACCCGATTCATCGGGCTCGAGACCGAGATCGCGACGCAGCTGGGCTCGGCTACCGCCGCATCGCAGTTGTTGCGACGAACCTGTGAGCAGTACCGGCTCACCATCGACCTCCTCCAGGCCCGAGGCACCCCGGCGTTCGGTAGTTACGCGACACTGCTCTACGGGACCCCAGAAGAGGTCTTCCACGCCGGCGGTCCAACGGTTCGAGATCTTGCCGACTCACTCGACGATTCGCTCTCAGCCCTCGAACCCTCGCTGCTGGTCGACACCTCGGCCCACGATCTCGACGGCAAGGCCGCCGTTGCCGATCTCCAGGCCCGACTCGACCAATCGATGGGGGTCGGTGCGGTCGACGTCCGACTCGATGACGGCCTCGTCGCCGACGCTGCCGCCGGGTCCACCTACATCAAATTGCGGGCCGACGCCACGTTCAGCCCCCAAGACCTGGCAACGCTCGAAGCCCACGAGGGCTGGGTGCATGTCGGCACCACCCGCAATGGTCTCGCCCAGCCATGGTGCAACTTTCTCGGCAAGGCCGCGCCGCCGGCAACTGTCACCCAGGAAGGTCTCGCCACCCTCACCGAGATGTTCGCCCTCCGCAGTCATCCTGGGCGGCTTCGTCGCATCGCCAACCGCGTTCGTGGCGTTTCCCTGGTACTCGACGGTGCCTCATTCATCGAGGTCTTCGAGCACTTCCGAACCGAGGGACTTTCCGAAGACGAGTGCTGGACCATCGCCGCTCGGATCTTCCGCGGCAGCACACCGACCGGACCACCATTCACCAAAGACCTGGCCTACGGCAAGGGCCTCGTCCTCTCGTATGTGTACGTGCGCCTTGCGCTGCGACAGGGTCGCCCCGACCGAATCCCGATGCTGTTCTGTGGAAAGGTCGACCTCCAGGCAATGGGGTTGGTCAACCACCTCTTCGACGAGGGCCTTCTCGAACCTCCCGCCTTTGTCCCCGAGCCGTTCCGAAACCTCGAGGCATTGACCGCCCAAATCGCCTTCAGCCGTTTCCTGCGCAATCTCGACTTCGACCAGCTCGAGTCGGAGTACGGCCAACTCCTGTAGCGGCTCGTTGCGGCATCTGTTACTGCGGCAGGTAGGGGTGGCGGGCGCTGAACTCGGCGCTGCCGGCAACCCAGCGAACCGTCAGATGCCGAGGCAGACCGGTACGAACCTGAGCCAGCCAATAGTCGAAGCCTGCCGGGTCGGGTGCACGGTTCAACACGTTTCGATACACGACCTCGAGGAACTGGGCGTCGGTCAGGTTCCGATAGCGATTCGTGAACTCGGCGCTGGCGGCGAAGGAATACGCCATGTCGTCATAGCTGGCGCCACGACGTGACTGATCGATCCAGTATTTCACTCCGGCCAGATCGGGATCTCGCTCGAAGAACGCACGATAGAGGCGCAACGTGTCGGCATCGTTGGCGACATAGTCGGTCGCATAGATGACCCCGAACAGGCTGGTGGCGGCGGCGACGGTCGTGCGAGGCACCGCAGTGAAACCCCCGAGACACTCGGGGCCGTCGCGGTCTGTCCGTCGATCTCGGCGGTGACCGTTGCGCTATAGGTGCCGCTCGTTGCGAAGCCTCCGAAGTCGATGCCGCGCTTGGTTGCAGCAATACCGGCCGATCGCACGATCGTCCCCTGCGGATTTCTGATCGTGACCAGCCATTGCTTGGCCGGCACGTTCATTGGTTCATCGAACCCGGGCCCGATGGCGACGCGGAGCACGCCGTTGGTCGACGACGCCGAGACGACGGGCGGCGCCGGGGAGAGGAACGTCTCGTAGCCCGTCTGGCTGAGGAGGCCGGCGATCACACCATCGACGTTGTTGACCTCGCCGTTGGTCAGGAAGGGGGTCATCAGCGCGCCGGGGGTTCTTATCTGACCGCGGAGATAGGTGTAGGTGTTCTCGTCGAGGTGACTCAGACTCGACCCGGTGCTCCACGACAGCGGGTCGTAGATCTTCTCCCAGGTTCCGTCGGTATTGACCGACCACAGATTGTTCGCCTTCACCACCGACGAGCGCAGACTGGCGAATGGCTGCGCCGTGCTCTGGTTGGCGAAGAAGGTGGCGCCCCAGGTACTGAGGACCGAGGTGTTGACCGACTGCTCTCGATCGACACCGGAGGCAACGCCGAGCGCATGGCCGACCTCGTGTAACAGAACGGTCTTCAGGTAGTACTTCGAGTTCGGGGCGGCATCGCTCGGGTCGGCGGTGTAGTCCCAGTTGATCTGAGAGTTCAGCACGAGATCGAGCGCGAAGGCGCCGGACGCAGTCGAAGCGCCGTTGACGTTGGCCAGGAAACGGGGCACGACGAAGGTCGAACCATTCTGGTTGACGGTCACCCAACCGGTCGCCGCCCCACCGAGCACCCCACCGGGAAGCTGATCGCTCCACGCGAGCCTGATGTGGTGCCATTGCGGCGGCGGGATGTCGAGGTCGATGACCGAGCGCCACTCGACGAAGACCTCACCGAGAAGCTGGACGACCTCGACAGGGACATTGGTATCGGCCTCGATTCTGATGTCGAGATCGTTGGCGGTGCCGCGCCAATCGTAGATTTTCGTCGTGGTGGCCAGAGCTCGTCCTCGCTCGACCATCGGCTCGGGCCGGGCAAAGACGGCGTCGACGAGTTCGTCGGTGAGCGGCTGGCCATCGACGGTGTCGACGTGCGGTTGCATGGTGTCGCCGCCGTCGACGATCTCGAACGGCGCCGCCGGATCGAACATGGCGACGGGGGCGCCGACTGAATGAGGCGAGTCCACTTGCCACGTTGACGTGCTCGCACTCTCGGCCCCGGCCACGCCAGTGGTCGACACCGCGACGAACGCCAGCATCGCGGCGACCAAGATCGCACCACTGCTACCCAAAAGTGATCGACGTCCACTCGTCATGTCATCGGTCGCTAGTCAAATCAGAGGGCTCCAGATCGGCGGGTCATCTTGTTGTCGGCCAGTTCGACGATTCTCTGAAGAAGAGAGTTCCCCGAAGAAAAGAGTGCCAAAGCATCAGTTGTCTCGGCAATAGGCACCGAGGTCACCGAAGTAGGCGTGCGCCATGGGTGTCGACGAGCAAAGGCTACTGAGGTCGGGCCCCGGCGGATCGTTGCGAAGCCCGAACAGGTCCCCGAGGAACCCAAGGTCACTCGAGACTTCTCGCACGTCGTAGGCACCTTGGATCCCTGCCAGATCAGCAGCTACCTCATGCGCCCGATCGAAGTTCCCGGTCTCGTCGATGAGGCCATTCTCGACGGCATCGGACGCAGTGAAAACCCCGGCACCCAGTTGATTGATGATCGTGGCAGGAGAGATCTCTCGGTTGGTTGCCACATGGTCGACGAAGTCGTCATAGCTTCCGTCGACCAGATTCTGGAACATCTGCTGCTCCCCAGGGGTGAGCTCGCGGAACGGGTTGCCGGCGTCCTTGCCCTCGCCTGCCGTGATGAAGAACTCGTCGATGCCGCCGGTGGTTTCGACACCACCACCGAGAAGGCCGCCTTCGGTCGCAATCACATCGGTGTATCGAGACAGCGGACCGAGGATCACACCGATCGAGCCGACAAGCGACCCGTTGGAGGCCATGATGTGGTCGGCGGGAGCCATGGCCCACATGCCACCAGAGGCCGAGATTTCGGTGACGTGAGCGACCACCGGCTTCCCTGCTGCCTGCACCGCAGCCACGCCGTCGGTGATCAACTCGGAACCAACCACGGAGCCGCCGGGTGTGTTCAGTCGCAAGATGACGGCCCGCACATCATCGTCATGAGCCGCCGCTTCCAGCTGATCCTTGATTTCGCTACCGCCGGCAACGCTGCCACCGAACGGACCGGCCCCACCGGCATCGGCGAGAATGGCCCCTTCGACATCGACCACGAGCACAACATCGCTCGCTCCGTCGTCACCGTCGACATGATCGGTCACCGCGATGGGGTTGTCGCCCGTTGGAGAGGAAGCGTCACCTGCGATCGCCGCCGAGCAGCCGGCAACGAGCAGGAAGAAGATCAGCGTGGCAATGGCGAAACCGATCGGGGCAACCAGCGCTGCCGTGATCGCCCGGATGAGAAACTGCCAGTAACTGAGGTGCGGTTTGGTGGCGCCACCAACCGGTGGCTGCTGCGCACCGGTGCCTGTGTATGCAGGTCCGGGGTAGACATCTCCAGGGCGAGTCGGTGGGGCGGTCGAACTCGGATGTGGGTTGGGAGGCGGGATTGGAGCCGTCATGACCCGACGCTACAGCGGCGTTCGTAGGATCTCGTCTGTGACGGTGCGGCTTTCCAACGGCGCTGCGGTGTAGCAGTATCGAGGGCATGTATCCGCTGGTGCTCGCGTGTTGACCGACCAGCTTGACCTGAACGCTCGATGGCCACGGCGATGATCACCAACCCCCTGGCTGCCGAAGCTGACACGATCGTGGAAGGCTCGCTGCATGGCACCGACTGGCTTCGTGCCGGCGCGACCGTCGTCGCCGCGCTGATCGCGGCGATTGTCATTGGACGGGCCGTACGCCGGGTGATGACCCGCTGGACCGGTAGCGAGTTCGCAGGCCTGATCACGGGCCGACTCGTCACCTACACCACGTTCATCGTTGGCTTCATCTACGCGCTGACAAGCCTCGGGGTTCGGGTCGGCCCCCTTCTTGGAGCCCTCGGCCTCGGCGGTTTGGTGCTCGCCCTTGCGCTTCAAAAGCCGGTGGAGAACTTCTTCTCGGGAGTGATCCTCCAAGCGAGACGGCCTTTCACTGTTGGTGACACGGTGAGACTCGCCGACCACCTGGGTGTCGTCACCGACGTCGATTCCCGCACCACCGTGCTGCGCTCGCTCGATGGCACCGCCGTCCGCATTCCCAACTCGCGGGTCACCGACGGCGACATCGTGAACCTCACCCGAGACGGGGTGCGGCGCAGCACCTTGGAAGTCGGCGTTTCGTACGACACCGACCTCGACGTTGCGACCGCGGCGCTCGGGATCGCCGTGTCGAGGGTGCAGCGAATTGTTCACGAACCGCCACCGATGGTGCTGCTGCGTGGCTTCGGAGCGTCCAGCATCGACTTCATCATCTACTACTGGCACACGAGTGACGTTCCATCGGAGCTGGTTGCCCGCCATGACCTGGTACTCGCTGTCCACCAGAACCTGACCGCCGATGGCGTCACGATTGCCTTTCCTCAGATGGTGGTGTGGAGCGGGTTCGAGAGCGACGAACCCATCTACGAGCAGTACCACGAACCGATCCGAACCGAACTCCCCAGCAGCGGATCGACCACATCGGGCTCCGGACGGCGACGATCGGGGGCGTCATGGCGACGCAGCCGTCGGACGCCTGAATCCGACTGAGGCACCCGTGATCATGTCTTTCAATGCCGTGGCCGAGTTGCGCTCATCGGCCGATCAGCGCCAGTCAACGGCACTGGTGTTGGCTTCAACGGTCGCGGAGTTCGGCGAGGGCTGCCTCCTCCGACGAAAACCCGTGCTCTGTTGCGATTTCAAGCGCCGTCGCCATCGTGCTTGTCCACTCATTGTCATACAGCTCATCACTTCTCGATCCGCCACTCAGTAGCGCTTCCAACAGACGGCGGCGGCTGCGGACCTGACAGAACGGCAGCTCCAGACGGTCAGCCTGCTCGATCGCCGCTCGTAGCGACGTGACGGCGAGATCCGTCTCGCCCATCCCCATGGCAGCTTCCCCGATCGAGATGGAGACGAGATTGAAAACCAACGTTCCCGAGGCAATGACGCCGACACGCCCCGCAAATGGTCGCAGTCGTTCGAGGGTCACCAGGCAACGCTCACGATCGCCGAGGCGATACGCCGCCTCGGCGATCATCTGCTGCGACACCAGCCACATGAAATCGAGAGGAGCATCCTTGAGTCCCACCAATGTGGCACGGGCACCATCGATGTCACCCTGATCGAGTTTGGCGATCGCCAAACCGCAGCTCCACACACCCTGACCCCGGCTCCGCTCGGAAGCTGCAGCCAACTGATCGACCATGGACCCGAACGTTCCGGTCTGGATGGCAAGCCCACCAAGCTGCGCTCCCCAGGTACCGGCCGCGTCGGCTTGTGTTTCGAACGATTCCTCGAAGAGCTTGTCGACGAGTGTCTTCGCTCCTGGCCGGCAGCTCGCGATGGCGAGTGCTGTCTCCACCCGGTCGACCAGGAAGCGGAACCAGAAGTTCCGGGTTCGTGCAATCGGTTCGTCGAGGTCGCTCAGGACGACTCGTGCCTCAGGTAACCGCCCGCACTCGATCAGCATCGACGCTCGAAAGAACCCTGCGAGGAAGAGGTGGTCGGGGTTGTCTCGGCGGCGAGCGAGACGATCGAGGTCATAGATGACCTCGATTCTGTCGTCCAACGTCGACGGATCCCAGAAGGCCAGGTGCCGTGCGATCGACGCCGATGCAACGAGATCGGGGTCACCCACCGTCTGCGCGAGACCGACCGCTTCTTCGACGATCGCTCGCCGCCGAGGGCGGTCTTCGTCAAACGCAAGGTTGGTGGCGAGCGTCGAGAGCACACGGCAGCGCAACGTTGGGTCGAGATCGGGCCACTCGAGCGCGTCCTCGCACAATCCAATCAGATGCTCGTCGGGCTCGTTGGCATTTGCGAACCATGTTCCAGGCTTGGTGCAGTTGATCGCCACCTGGGCGATCACATCGGCGGATTCGGACGACCTCGCCAAGCGGCCCGTCTCTCGCATGGCGGTGAGGTAGTCAGGATCACCCGACGCTCGCATTGCCTTGGCCCGAGCCAGGTGGACACCAACGACGACCTGCTGATCGACAACACCGTCATCGCCGGCAAGGTCGAGCGCCTCCTCGTATCGGGCTTTGGCCGCCTCCCATGCCAACGCTGTTGCGTCGCGCTCGGCCGAGAGCACGAGGTGGTGCACCGCACGTTGCCGAGCGACCGGCCCACTCGCTTGACGCCAGTGATGAGCGAGCGCATCGTTGTGATCGCCGGGCATACGGTCGAGAGCCTCCGCGATCTGCTGGTGGATCATCGCCTCTCTCGTCGCGCTGAGGCCACTGAGAAGGGCAGAACGAACGAGCGCGTGGTCGAACTGATAGTGACCGGCTCGACCGCCCTCGTTGACCAGCGTCAGTCGTTGGGCCGCTTCGATTTGCTTGACGAGGGTTCCGAGCGTCGTATCCGTGGCCGTCGCGACGACGTCGAGATCGAAGACGAGGCCAGCGGTTGCTGCGATTTCGAGCATACGACACGTGGCGTCGTCCAAACGCCCGAGCCGTTGGTGGATGGCATCGACCAGCGAGGCCGGAAGTACCAGTGTGTCGCTACTGTCGGCATTGGCACTGCGTGGATCGTTGGCGTTCCCGAGGCTGCGCAGCACTTCGCCGGTGAAGAAGGGCAGACCGCTGCTCTCGCGATGGATGCGATCGGCAAGGCGCTGCTCGCTCTCGCCGACTTCGGTGGCGAAGTGAGCTCCGACCAGAGCTGCGACGTCGTCGATGCTCAAGTTCTGGAGCGAAACGCGGGTGACGCCACCGATCACCTCTTGGTCATTCAAGACATCGAACAGCGCGTGACCTCGATCGACTTCGGCGTCGCGGAACGTGCCGAGGATCATCACCCGTCCCGCTGGCGGACGATGCAGAAGGTGTCGAAGGAGGAGAGCCGTCGCGCTG
>RCMY010001619.1_pt1 | contig 21486 bp, 19 predicted proteins | sample 2041341 | NCBI WGS metagenome assembly RCMY01 (sample SAMN09708234, study PRJNA481090) | Marine sediment metagenome, whole genome shotgun sequencing project.
GGTGTAAATAATGAAAGAATTTTTTGCAGCTTTGTTGCAGGATAAAGAAATCGCGAAAATCAGTCGGTGTTTTGGTAATACTAAGGGGCAAAGCCTTATTTATGGGTTGGCAGGTTCTCAAAAACATGCAGTATTTGCAGCCTCTTACGATAAAAGTGAACGATCCGCTGTGATTATTACGGCAAACAAAGATTCTTTAGAAAATTGGCGAGCAGACCTAGCGTCTTTGCTGCCAAATACAACAATCGTCGAGCTTCCAGCACTGGATATTGTCACATTCTCAGCTGCCGCACAGAGCCGGAATTTAGCGGCGAAACGCATGGATGTACTCGGACGTCTGCTTCGCGGCGAACGCGTAATTGTTCTCGCTACAGCTGCGGCAGCAGCACAAAAAGGCCTTTCTCGACAAGAGTTTGAACGAACAAGTCTCCATCTTAAAATCGGCGATACCATAGAGCGTGATGCCCTTTTGGAAAAGCTTGTACAGCTTGGTTACGACCATGCTGATCAAGTCGAAGGCCTGGGACAATTCAGCGCTCGCGGTGGTATCATCGATGTGTTTCCCATAAATTCTCAAGAAGCGGTGCGCATTGAATTTTTTGACGATGAAATTGATTCGCTGCGTGAGTTTGATAGTGGTTCACAGCGTTCGCTTAGAAATATCAGTGAACTTTCTATTTTGCCTTTGGCACAAATGGGCGCAGATGGTAAACCAGCAATGTTTCTTTCGTATCTAGAGGGCAAGGGCAATGTCATTTTCGATGACCCAACTCGTTTGCGAGAGGAAATTGTGACGATCATCAAAGAAAGTCCTGAAATAAAAGAACGCGTATTTAGCTGGGATGAAATCATTTCTACAGCAAAAGAAAACAATATCATCTATACGACGCTGATGCTGCAAAAGATACATAACGCTGATCCGGATGTACTTGTCAGCGTCACAGTCAAGGCTGTGGCACCGTTTCAAAAACAAATGGATATGGTGGCTGATGAAATCAAGGGCTGGCTTGAACGAGAGACAAAGATTCTTGTCTTTATGGGTGATGAAACCAAAGCGCAGTCTCTTAAAGCCATGCTCGAACAGCATAAAATAGTATCGGCTTATCGAAAAAGCGATGAAACAATCGAAGCGGATATGGTCAATATCATGCAGGGAGCACTTGGCAACGGATTTGAACTGCCCAAGGCCCATCTTGTCGTTGTGGCAGAAAAAGATATCTTAGGCCGGCAAAAAAAGAAGGTTATCGCGCGTAAGGCACAAGGCGAAAAAATCGCTCATTTCCGCGATATAAATATTGGGGACTATGTCGTCCATATCAACCATGGGATTGGGAAGTATCTAGGCGTCGAAACACTCGATGTCGGTGGTATACATCGTGATTACCTGCATATAAAATATGGCGGCGACGACAAGCTCTTTGTTCCGACAGACCAGGTCAATCTGCTGCAAAAATACATTGGCTCAGAGGGCGATGTCCCAAGACTTCACCGTATGGGGGGGACGGAGTGGACGAAAGCTAAAGCGCGTGCTAGAGCTTCCGTCCAAGATATTGCCAAAGAATTGATTCGGATTTACGCAGAGCGGATGAGCGGAACGGGATTTGCCTTTCCGCCAGATACTCCTTGGCAAAAAGAATTTGAAGACGCTTTCCCTTATGAAGAAACACCGGACCAGTTGACGGCTTTGGTTGAAATCAAAGCGGATATGGAAAAGGAACAGCCAATGGAACGCCTGCTTTGCGGAGATGTTGGCTTTGGCAAAACGGAAGTGGCTATTCGAGCAGCTTTCAAGGCCGTGGTTGCTGGCAAACAAGTGGCTGTCTTAGTGCCGACGACGGTTTTGGCACAACAGCATTTCCAAACGTTTACGAGCCGTTTTGAAGGCTTTGGGCCGAACATCGACGTCGTCTGTCGTTTCCGTACGGCTAAACAGCAAAAAGAGACGTTTGCCAAGGTTGAAAGTGGACAAGTCGATATCCTTATCGGGACACATGCCATTTTAAATAGCAATAATGTACGATTCAAGAACTTGGGCCTTTTAGTTGTTGATGAAGAGCAACGATTCGGTGTTGCTCAAAAAGAAAAAATCAAAAAATTGACGCAAAATGTTGATGTCTTGACGTTAAGCGCGACACCTATCCCTAGGACCTTGCACATGTCTTTGGTCGGGGCGAGAGATATGAGCATTATCGAGACGCCACCGGAAGAACGTTTTCCGGTACAGACCTATGTCGTGGAAAACAATGACGGTATTATTCGTGATGCGATTCGACGTGAGCTAAAACGCGGAGGACAGGTTTATTTTGTCTATAACCGGGTCGAGACGATCGACAAGATGCGCAGTAAGCTTGCCGAAATGCTTCCCGATGCAAGAATACAGACAGCACATGGACAGATGCCAGAAGAACTTTTAGAGCAAGTTATGAGTGATTTTTATGAAAATAAGTATGATATTTTATTGGCGACGAGTATTGTCGAAAATGGACTTGATGTAGCCAATGCCAATACGATCATTGTTTATAATGCCGACCACTTCGGCTTGTCACAGCTTTATCAGATGCGTGGGCGGGTTGGGCGTTCTAGCCATATGGCATTTGCCTACTTTGTTTATCAGCAAGATAAGGTGTTGACGGAAACAGCAGAAAAACGGTTACAGGCCATTAAAGAGTTTGCCGAACTTGGGGCAGGGTTCAAAATTGCCATGCGCGATCTTGAAATTCGCGGGGCCGGGAATCTTCTTGGTTCACAGCAACATGGGCATATTGCAAGTGTCGGTTTTGAAATGTACTGTCGCCTCTTAGAAGAAGCTGTTCAAGAACTCAAAAGCGGACAAAAAACAGTTGAGAAAATCGATCCGGTCATTGAAGTACAGACGGAAGCTTATATCGATGGCGGTTATGTGTCCGATGCAATGCATAAGATTGAGATCTATCAGAGAATCGCAGCTCTTCGCAATGGTGAACAGATTCGAAGCCTGCTCGACGACTTGATCGATCGCTTTGGTGAGCCGACCCCTGTTGTCATGAATTTGCTGCAGGTAGCGCGCCTTAAAAATTATGCCAGAGATCTTGGAATAAAATCCATTGTTGAAAAATCGATGTTCGTGGAGATTACCTTTGGCCCGGAACCGGCGTTTGAGGTCGACGATTTATTGAAACTCAAGAATCAGTTGGGTTCGGTACTGCGCTTTTTGCCAGGCCCGGCACAGCTTATGCGCATAAAAGCAACCCCGACGAGCAAGAAAAACATATTGAATTATCTTACCCGCATATTGATGATTCTTGCTGGTGAAGATGGCTCTAAAGTGAAGACACAGATTTAAAGGAGGCCTTTTTTTGGGCAGTATAACAATTGTTGGTTTGGGAGCAGGTTCTTTTGACTTGATTACCCTTGGAACTTGGGAAAAAATGCAGCAAGCGCAACAGCTTTTGCTGCGGACCGCGAAACATCCTACCGTGGATGAAATAAAAAAACGTGGTGTGAGCTTTTCTTCGTATGATGCTTTTTATGAAAACAAAGCGACTTTCGATGAAGTGTATACGGCGATTTCAGTGGATGTCATAGAAAAAGCAGCTGCGGGCGTCGATGTTGTCTATGCTGTACCGGGAAGTCCGCTCGTAGCGGAGAGAACCGTTGTATTGATTCGTGACATGGCCAAAGAACGAGGCATTGCGGTTGATATACTGCCAGGCATGAGCTTCGCTGAAGTGCTTTACGTCCGGCTTGGCATTGATCCGATAGAAGGCTTGACGATTGTCGATGCGGCGGATCTTGAGCACTTGCCAGCACAGATGCCAACAGCTTTGGTAGTGACACAGGTCTATAATGGGCAAGTAGCCTCGGATACAAAGCTCAGTTTGATGGAAACGTATCCAGATGATCACAATGTGGTTTTGGTACAGAATTTAGGGCTGCCAGATGAGAAGATCTCTCCGATTGAACTTTTCGAACTCGATCGCCAACAAGGCATTGACCATCTCACAAGTCTATATGTTCCACCTTTAGATACAAGCAAAAAAGTATTTACGCTAGACCCCTTAGTTGATATCATGGCTACTTTGCGTTCGCCGGGAGGCTGTCCATGGGATCTTTTGCAATCACATGAATCGTTGCGCAGAAATCTCATTGAAGAAGTCTATGAAGTCATCGAAGCGATTGATTTAAAAGATGTCGACCTTTTGTGCGAAGAGCTTGGTGATCTTTTGCTGCAAATCGTATTTCATGCGCGCATGGCAGAGGAATGTGGCGATTTTTCGATGCAGGATGTCGTCGATGGAATTGTTTCCAAACTCGTTCGGCGCCATCCGCATGTGTTCGGTGATGTGTCACTAGAAGATGCTGCTGCTGTCATTACGAGCTGGGATAACATAAAAAAAGAAGAGAAAAAAGAACGTAAATCTGTGCTCGATGGAGTGCCAAAGGATTTACCGGCTTTGATGAGCGCCTATAAATTACAGCATAAAGCGTCGAAAGTCGGTTTTGATTGGGCAGAAATGGCTCCTGTTTGGGGCAAGATAGCTGAAGAAATAGACGAACTCAAGGCGGCGGTCGCAAGCCATGCTCAAAATGAAATTGAAGAAGAATTAGGCGATGTGCTGTTTTCTGTAGTCAATCTTTCTCGCTTCCTGCATGTCGATGCTGAGGTTGCATTGAATGGAACAAACCGCAAATTTTGCACGAGATTTATGACGGTAGAAAAGCTTGTAAAAGCGAGTGGACGTTCTTGGGCGACGTTTTCTTTAGCGGAACTCGATGAATTTTGGAATGCGGCAAAAAGGAAAAAAAAGGCAGAAAAATAGCCTTTTTTCCCGTATTTTATAAAATTTTATATTTTTTTGCAGAAAATGTTCGAAATAAAGAGGAATAAAGGCAACGATAGCGAATTAAGCTAAACGTAATCATTTCAAAGGAGGCTATACTCGTGAATAAAACTGAATTGGTGGCTAGCGTTGCAGACAAGGCTGGCTTAACAAAAAAAGATGCAGAAAAAGCAGTCAACGCATTATTTGCAAGTGTTGAAGAAGCACTTGTAAAAGATGACAAAGTCCAGGTAATTGGTTTCGGTACTTTTGAAGTAAAAGCACGTGAAGCAAGAAAAGGACGTAATCCTCAGACTGGTGCTGAAATTACAATCCCAGCTTCAAAAAATCCTGTATTCAAAGCAGGCAAAGCACTTAAAGATGCTGTAAACAAATAAAACAAAAGCCGGGTTCTGAGAACCTGGCTTTTTGTTTTTCTGGGGTGTTGTATGAAAGAGGCAAAAAAAGAAAAAACGGCATTGATTACGGGTGGAACATCAGGTATTGGGCTGGCGGCAGCAAAAATTCTTTTAGAACAAGAGTATAAGGTAATCCTCCTGGGACGTTCAAAAGAGCGTTTTGCGGCTTTGGCACGAGGTTTGGTTGCGTATGAAGGCAAGGTGTTTTTCATTCAGGCAGATGTAGTTTCTGCCAGTTCTTGCAAAGAAGCAATGCAGGAGGCTGCTTTACTTTTAGATGGCAGTCTTGATGTATTGATCAATTCGGCAGGACTTTATTTTGAGCGGTCTATAGAGGATATGGAAGAAGAGGCGTTTGACCGTATCATGGCTGTAAATATCAAAGGTACATATTTTATGTGTAAATATGCTTTGCCCTTGCTTAAAGGCGGTACCGATGCCTCGATAGTCAATGTGTCTTCAGATGCGGGCATCAATGGAAACTACTTATGCTCGGCTTACTGCGCATCTAAGGGGGCAGTTACGACATTCACGAAGGCATTGGCACTTGAGCTGGCGCCAGAGCGGATTCGCGTCAACTGCATATGTCCTGGCGATATCGATACACCTCTGACGCGGGCACAACTGATCGATGGCGTAGATAAAGAACAGCAAATCAAGGAAATGAGCTCGCTATATCCAATCGGGCGAATCGGCACAGCTGATGAGGCGGCCGAGGTCATCTGTTTTCTTGCCTCGTCTAAGGCAAGTTTTGTGACTGGTGCAGTTTGGACAGTGGACGGCGGATTGACGGCATATTGATGGATTGGTTTTTCAGATGAAATTCAGAGAGCAGCAGTATTTTTAAGACGGCTTATTTTACAGCCTAGAATGAATATGTTAGAATGTATACTGCGTATATGATATAATTATAAAAGAGAAAAGAACGGGTTTCATCGAATGGGAAAGCAGCGTTCGCAGGCTCTGGAAGATTGGGCATGATACGTTGGAGGAACGAGAAAATATGCATAAGAGAAATATTCTTATTGTCACGGCATCCATAGGCTCCGGTCATAATAAAGCTGCGGAAGCCGTCAGCAATGAGATGAAAATAAAATATCCAAAGTCCAATATTGCAGTAGTGGATTTTATGTCGACAGAAACAGGTTATCTGAACGGGTTATTGAAAGAGATTTACTTGAAGATGTTAGACTATGTACCCAATGTGTATGATTTCTTATATAATTTTACGGGCGGCCGGTTACAAGGGTTTTCAGCCCAAAGCATGTTGGCCTTGGCTATGAAAAAAAATATGGAAGATTTGATTCGGCAGCATCAAGCGGATTTGGTCATTTGCACACATCCTTTTCCCTGCGCAGCAGCATCTTATCTCAAGAAGAATGCGCAGGCAGACATGGTTCTGGCCTGCGTTATTACCGATTTTTCAATCCATCAGATGTGGGTTTATAAACATGTAGATCTTTATTTTGTTGCGACGGATGAAGCAAAAAAAGAACTGGTAAACCGCGGCATTGCGATAGAAAAAATAAATGTTACGGGAATTCCTATTGATGCTTGTTTTGATGCTACCTATGATCGGGTCGCATTACTGCAGAAATTCGATTTAGCTGTTTCTTCGCCTATTGCTTTGATTATGGGCGGTGGTCTTGGGCTTGGCGGTGTTAAGACAGCACTTTTGCAGTTAGAAGAACTTTCGCAGCCTATACAGATTTTAGTCGTAACAGGAGCAAATGCATCGCTTTGGTCAGAAATAGAAGAAAATCGAAATCATTCAAAGCATAAGATCCAGGTATGGGGTTATTCTAATAACGTCCAGGAATTGATGGCAGTCGCGGCGTTTTTGATCAGTAAACCAGGAGCACTTACCATTTGCGAGGCCTTAGCAATGGAACTTCCCATGCTTTTGCATGAGCCTATACCAGGTCCCGAAACAGAAAATGCAGCGTATGTCGAAGGCAAAGGGGCGGCTATCTGGATAAAAGACAGCAATACTATTGGAATGGTCGTCAAAGAACTTTTATCTGATGAAAAAAAACTCGCTTCTATGCGAGAAAATGCCCATGCTTGTAAAAAACCGGCTGCGGCGAAATCCATTGTGGATTGTATAGAAAAGTATAAGGTGGAAACAGAGCTTTTTCAAACGAGCATATGAGTTATTTTGAAGTTGTCAGCTATGTACAGCAGAGGCTTTTTTGTGGTAATATACAAGCAGGAGACCTTTGAAGATTTCGATGGATTATATGCAAATTGCAATAGATGATTCGGATAAAAATTAAGGCAAATAATAAGAAATTTGGTGATACCTATGGAAGCGAGAAAGTTGGTTTTCGGAGAGGATGGCAAACGGATATGTCCAGAATGCGGCGGTGTATTGGACTTTATCGAAGGTTCTCCCGTGAAAATCATCGATGGAAAATTAAATATGGAAGATACGGAAGATCATTACAGCTGCAAAAAGTGCCGGCTGGTTTTTCGACCATTAGTGCATACCGAATATTATATTGCCAGTGACTTACCGAAAAAGAAGCATAAGAAGCTTCATAAAACGGCTTCGGTCGGAGATCTTCAGCCAATGCAGCTCAAACGCGATGACAAAGGCAAGTGTGCATGCCCTCGTTGTAAGGCGCAAATGCGTTTTGTAGAGGGCGAGCCGGTTCGTATCGTCGATGGTAAATTAAATATGCAAGATGTTTTGGACCATTTCATTTGTGATGAATGCAGCTCGGTATATCGCCGTATTGCTGGCACGGATTATTTTCAGTGGCACGAAGAGTGAATATTTGTCTATCAAATTGAAAAAGAAATGCAGGCAGGCTATTGCATGCAAAGGAAAACCTCTGTATAGTAATATAGTGTGTACGAAAGGCAGGAGAGTGATGGCATGAAACAGAGAAAGCGCAGTTTTAATTGGTTTATTGTGCTGCTGGTCGTCGTCATCGGATACTTTTCGTATGCTGCGGTACAGCAGCAGATTTGTCTCAATGCGATAGCAAAGGAACAGGCAGCTGTACAAATCAGGCAAAATGAAGCAAAAAAGATCAATGAAGAACTCAAAAAAGAAAAAGCGGATTTAGAGAAACCTGAATATATAGAAAAGGTTGCTCGCGAAGAGCTAGGAATGACAAAACAGGGCGAAATGCCATATATTTCATCGAAGAAGTAGACTGTATTTTCTTGACACTTTTGAAGTGGCAAGGTTATAATAGCGGTGTAATGTAAAGTTTAAGGAGGAAGTAAAATTAGTATGTCCATTGAAGTTGGCAGTGTGGTAGAAGGCGTAGTAACCGGAATCACAAATTTTGGTGCATTTGTTGAATTGCCGGGCGGTAAAGTGGGTTTGATTCATATATCTGAGGTTGCCGATGTATATGTAAAAGACGTGAAGGATTTCCTTAAAGAAAAAGATAAAGTTCAGGTCAAAGTCCTGACAATCGATGATCGTGGTAAGATTGGCTTATCGATTAAGCAGTTACAGGAAAAGAAACCTGCAGAACCAACAACAGCACAGAGACCGGCGGTTTCAACAGGCTATAAGCCAGCGCCGCGCCGCGCTCCAGTAAGTGATTTCAGGAGACCGAATCGATTTAATGCTCCTTCTTTTGAAGATAAGTTGACCAAGTTTTTAAAAGACAGCGATGAAAGACTCACTGACTTGAGAAAAAATACGGATTCAAAACGTGGCGGTCGAGGCGGCGGTCCGCGTCGATCTGAATAGCTGATATGCGAAAGCACTCTGAGAGGGGTGCTTTTTTCTGCTTGTGATTGCAGAGATATAGATTGGGATGGTTTTCATGTTAGAAGAAGTCGGTGCCTGGTGCTTAAAAAACAAATTATTCCAACCAGGAGCTGCAATTGTGATTGCTTGTTCTGGTGGACCGGATTCGTTGGCACTTACCCATGTTTTTTTGTATTTACAAAAAGAATATGGGCTTAAACTTAAGGTTGCACATTTAGATCATATGTTTCGCGGTGAAGCCTCAAAACAGGATGCTTCTTTTGTGGCCGATTTTTGTCAGAAAAATAATTTGCCTTATGAAGTACGCTCCGTTGATGTTCCTGCGTATGCAGCGATGCATGGCCTTTCCGATGAAACTGCTGCTCGTGAGGTTCGGTATGCTTTTTTGCGCGAAGTAGCAGCTCCTTTTGACGATGCGAAAATCGCAACGGCACATCATCAAGGCGATCAGGCGGAAACCGTCCTTCTGCATTTGTTCCGTGGGGCAGGAAGTCAGGGACTTCGGGGAATGCAGGCAGTGTCAGGTGATATCATCCGACCTTTTTTGTTTTTGACAAAGGCGGATATCGAGGCTTATTGCGCAGCAAATGCTTTAGAGCCGCGTTTTGATGAAACGAATGCCCAGACCCAATATACCCGCAATAAAATTCGGCTGGAATTGATGCCAAAGCTACAGGCAGACTATAACCCAGCGATAGAGGCAGCTCTTTGCCGCAGTGCAATCCTTTTGGGGGATGAACACGATTTTGTGAAACAATCAGCGATTGACTGCTGGACAAGTCTGATTACGATGCGCCAAGAAAAACTAGTTCTTGACCGCTTACGTTTTGGCGGTCAGCCTAAAGCGATAAAACGCGAAGTCTTGCGGTTACTCGTAGACAAAATCAAAGGAGACCTTAAAGGAATCGGTTTTATCCACCTTGAGCAGTTGATGGAATTTATCTTGTCGGCTAAAACCGGCGACGTGCAGCAGCTTCCACGCGGATTAAGAGCCTATTGCAGGTATGATGTGATTGAGTTTGGCCGGGAGCGAGCCGGTGAACTAAAATTTAGGCAAGATCCGGTAGAAATCAAGATTCCGGGGCGAACTTCGATTGCAGCTATGGGAATTGTCATTGAGGCTCAGTTTGTCGATTCTTGGGAAAAAACGACAGGAAAGACAAGGGTCATCTGCGATGCAGACACCTTGCAAGGGGCAATATTTGTCCGTTCAAGACGAGATGGCGATAAGTTTTCACCAGCAGGGCTTCAGGGCAGCAAAAAGCTCAAAGAATTTTTTATTGATGAGAAAATTGATCGCAATACAAGAGATAGGATTCCGCTTTTTTGTGACCAGAACGAGATCTTTTGGGTTGGCGGCCTTCGCCAAAACAGTCGTTCGATGGTTACCGATAGGACCAGTCGATTTTTGTGTTTGCGAATAGAAGATTTACAAGAAAAAGGGGATTTTTTAGATGATGACAGACGATATTGAACAGGTACTTTACAGCAAAGAGGATTTGGCAGCTTGTGTTGAACGCTTAGGAAAGCAAATCAGCAAGGATTATGCCGGTAAAGAGATTTTTGCTGTAGGTATTTTAAAAGGTGCCGTCGTATTTTTTTCAGATTTGGTTCGTGCTATCGACGTGCCTGTACAGCTTGATTTCATGGCTGCTTCAAGCTATGGTTTGAGTACTGAAACAAGCGGGACTGTAAAAATTTTAAAAGATTTAGACTTCAGTGTAGAAGGAAAACACGTGTTGATTATTGAAGATATCATAGATTCAGGATTGACGCTGAGCTATCTGTTGAAGAATTTCAAAGACAGAAAGCCGGCTAGTGTAAAATTATGCGCTTTGCTTGATAAACCAGAGCGCCGCAAGGCCGAAGTGAATATTGATTACTGCGGCTATTCGGTGCCGGATGAATTCTTGGTGGGTTATGGACTTGATTATGCAGAAAAGTATCGTAATCTTCCGTTCATCGGCATCTTGAAAAAGGAAATATACGCCAAATAAGCAAAGGGGGTTTACACAGAAACGCTTCGTTAGAAAGTGTTTCGGTTTAAATTGTTAAATGTATTATTTGATGATATAATAAATTTCTATGGAGCCCTGTTTGACTATGTGCTCCGCGGAGAGGGAGGGCGACCGATTGAATAAGTTTTTGCGAAATGTAGGCTTTTATTTGTTGATTATCTTGATTGCGATTTCTGTAATTGATTATTTTTCGACAAGAAGCACTACAAAACAGGAAATAAACTATACGGATTTTTTACAACAGGTTGAATCCAAAAATGTGTCAAAGGTGACCATCGTTGATAATATCATTAAGGGAACCTTAGCTGATGGCACGGAGTTTACGACGATTACGCCGAATTCACCAAATGGAGACAGCAATCTGGTCAAGAATCTACAGGATAAAGGCGTGACTATAAAAGCGGAAAATCCGCCAGAACCACCATGGTGGTCGACGATATTCTCATCTTTATTGCCAATGCTCCTTTTGATTGGTGTTTGGTTCTTTATCATGCAGCAGACACAAGGTGGCGGCGGCAAGGTTATGTCGTTTGGCAAGAGCCGTGCTAAAATGAGCGGCGGCGATAAGATCAAAGTCAATTTCAAGGATGTTGCTGGGGCTGATGAAGCTAAACAGGAACTTGAAGAAGTCGTAGAATTCCTCAAGCACCCAAAGAAGTTCAATGATCTCGGTGCACGCATACCAAAAGGTGTTTTACTCTTTGGTCCTCCGGGTACGGGAAAAACATTGCTGGCACGTGCGGTTGCTGGTGAAGCTGGTGTACCATTCTTTACAATCAGCGGGTCGGACTTTGTTGAAATGTTTGTCGGTGTCGGTGCATCACGTGTGCGTGACTTGTTTGAACAGGCTAAGAAAAATGCACCATGCATCGTCTTTATCGATGAAATCGATGCAGTGGGTCGTCAGCGTGGTGCTGGCGTCGGCGGCGGACATGATGAAAGAGAACAAACGCTCAATCAGCTGCTCGTTGAGATGGATGGCTTTGCGGCAAATGAAGGAATCATCATTGTAGCTGCGACAAATCGTCCCGATATCTTAGATCCGGCACTTTTGCGTCCAGGTCGTTTCGATCGCCAGATTGTGGTCGATAAGCCAGATGTAAGAGGGCGTATGGCAATTCTTAAGGTCCACACCAAAGGAAAACCAGTCGCTGAAGACGCTGATTTGGATGTTTTGGCAAGACGGACCCCTGGTTTCACCGGTGCTGACTTGAGTAATCTGGTCAATGAAGCAGCACTTTTGTCGGCAAGACGCAACAAGAAGAAGATTGCTATGCCTGAGCTTGAAGAATCGATTGAACGCGTCATGGCAGGACCAGAGCGTAAATCGAAACTTGTCAGTGATCGTGAAAAACGTTTGACGGCATTTCATGAAGGCGGACATACTTTGGTGGGCATGCTTCTGCCAAATGCAGATCCGGTGCATAAAGTTACGATTATTCCTCGTGGCAGAGCGGGTGGTTATACACTGATGCTGCCAAAAGAAGATCGTGCCTATGCAACGCGCAGTGAATTGATGGACAAACTCAAAACCCTTCTTGGCGGACGTGTTGCGGAAGAAGTCGTTTTGAAAGAAATCAGCACAGGTGCGCAAAATGATATTCAGCGGGCATCACAGCTTGTTCGCAGCATGATTACACAATACGGGATGAGTGACGTCTTGGGCCCGATTTCATTTGGCGAAGGGCAAGACCATCAGGTATTTTTAGGTAGAGATCTCAACCATCAACGCAATTACAGTGAAGAGGTAGCTAGCGAGATCGATAAAGAAGTACGGAAATACATTGAGGATGCATACGAAGAATGCCGCACCCTCATCAAAGATAATCTCGATAAATTAACTTTAATTGCCGAAGCCTTGATGGAGTATGAAACACTTGAAGCTTCACAGCTTGAAGAACTGATGACCAAAGGGGTTATAACGAGTAAAGTGGAGAAAAAAGATGAAACTCCACAAGATGGCACTCCGGGCGATATAGTGGAAGAAATCAAAGCGCTTAAAGAAGCCACTGATGCAAAAGCTGAAGCTGAGGCAGAAAAAAGCAAGGCAACAGAGCCTGCTGAACCAAAGCTTGAACTCAATATCACTGGTAAGGATCATGAAGTACATTAATTGCAAAAGAAAAGAGGAAGGCGCTTGCCTTCCTCTTTTCTTTTGCTTATAATACAAAGAGACTTACTAGATAGGAAAGAACAGGTGATACTATGAGCGAGATTTTATTGCAATACACACGCGGCGGTAAAGTCGAAAATATACATCGTGGTGATATCATTGCAGTTGATGCAATGGGGAAAATTGTCGATTGCGTCGGGGATCCAAAGAAAAAAATGTTTTGGCGCAGTGCGGCAAAGCCTTTTCAGGCGCTGCCTTTTGTCCAAAAAGGTGGGTTGGATGCGTTTGGGATAACCCAGAAGGAATTGGCAATCTTGGTTTCTTCACATAGCGGTGAACCTATGCATGTAGAACTCATTGAACAAATTTTAGCTAAATTAAAGTTGACGACAGGCGTTCTTGATTGTGGACCGGCACGTCCAATGAACAGCAGGGCAGCTAAGGCGCTTACCGAAAACCATCAAAAGCCGCAGCCGGTCCATAATGCTTGTTCAGGCAAACATTCGGGTATGTTGGCGTTAGGCAGTATGCTCAATATTTCTTTAGAAAATTATACGAAGCCAGAACATGAGATACAAAAAATCATGCATAAATCGGTTGCGATGGCAGCTAAGATAGCAGAGTCCGATTTAGAAATCGGTATTGATGGTTGTGGCGTTCCTGTATTTTATCTGCCGCTTTATAATATGGCACTGGCTTATGCCAGATTAGCTGTGCCAGAAAAAGCACAATGGGGCGAATACGAAGATTCTGTGCGTAAAATTGGTGATGCCATGTCCGCTTATCCTGAAATTGTTGGTGGTACTGGTCGAATCGATACGATTGTAGCACAGATGACCAAAGGGCGTGTAATCGCCAAAATTGGGGCCGATGCGGTATACTGTTTAGCATCGAGAGAACTTGGCGTTGGAGCAGCTTTCAAAATAGAAGATGGCAGCTATAGTGCAATCAATCCGATGGTAATCGGGGTATTGAAACATCTCAATTTCATTACGGATGAAGAGCATCAAGAGCTTTTAGAAAAATTTCCGCCGATTTTAAAAAATCATCGCGGGGATGTTATTGGAACGATTGAGACGATGTTTTGAACATAAATAAAACCCGCCGAGAGGCGGGTTTTATTTATGTTTTTATTGAGCTGTTGCTGCATCTGCGGCAGGAGCATTATCTGTACCTGGAGCCGGCGCATCTGTTGGAGGCGGCATGCCAGGGCCTGGCTGCTGTGGACCGCCTGGCATCATATGAGGCATTGTTTGCAATGCTGCTTGAATATCGGCATCACTGACGTTCAGTGTTTTTGCAACATCTTGCCAATGGTTGTTGATTTTTTTCATATCGAGAACAGCTTGGATATCTTTGTCAGCTTTTTTTGCTAAGATGCTTGCCATAACAATATCCTGTGGCTGATAACCATTGCCTAAGAGGCCTTTGATGGTATCTTCACTCAAAGAAATTTCTGTTGCGAGTTTTTTTGCCATGTGGTCTTGTTCGATTTGGTGAAGTTTTGTTTCATCAAGGTTATAGCTCTTGCAAAGTTCAGGCCAGCTGCTGCCGTTGATCTTTGCGGTGATGACTTCTGTCAGCGAATGCTGGCTGGCATCGGCGACGACCATAGCCATGTGTAAATCACGGATGGTATTGCCTTTTGCCTGAAAGTCGATGAGCAATTGTTTGTCGATTCCTAGTTTTTGTGCTGCTTGTGTGGCCATTTCATCCGTCATTTTTGGTGGTTGAACTTGTTGCTGCGCCTGGGCCTGTTCTGTTTTTGCAGATGCTGAAACCGTTTGCATCAGTGGTGCGGCAATTCCGGTAGCGGCGAAAGCGCCGGCAATAGCCAAGATAATGGCCTTCTTTTTCGTTGCTTTTAAATTCATCATATATTCCCTCCAATTATTCTTGGTAATTGTTGCATAAGTACACTATAAGACTTCTTTCTTTGAAACTTCTCGGAAATTTCTTTGAAATGTTTAGGAAAATAAAAACGATAGCAAAATAGAACGTGGGTCAAGGTGCTATTTTTGCTTGCGTATCTCTAGGTGATACGCTATTATAGTATGAGATTGATTTGGGATGATAGAAATGGATAAAGGGGATAAAGCAATGCGATCCAATATATTGACTGTGCTGCGCCAAGCTGCTGGAACTTATGTTTCCGGAGAAGAGATAGCAAAAGCACTTAATGTGTCGCGGACAGCTGTATGGAAGCATATACGAGAGCTTAAACAGGCTGGCTATGCGATAGAAAGCCATTCACGCAGTGGCTATTGCCTGCGTGAGACACCGGATTTATTGCTGCCAAATGAGATAAAAAATGGGCTTGCCTGTAAAACTTTAGGACAGGAAATCCTGTATTATACAGAGGTTCCTTCAACGAATAACAAAGCAAAAATCCTGGCGGCAGAGGGCGCTGCTGATGGTACACTTGTTGTCAGCGAAACACAGAATGATGGGCGAGGAAGGCTATCGAGAGGCTGGTATTCGCCACTTCATAAAGGGCTTTGGTTTTCTTTGATATTACGTCCGAATTTTTTGCCGCAAGATGCGCCAAAATGTACATTGATGGCAGCGGTTGCTGTCGTAAAGGCTGTTTTGCGTATAGTGGATGTAAAAGTTGGCATAAAATGGCCAAATGATATTTTATATGACGGAAAAAAATTGGTAGGTATTTTGACGGAAATGAGCGCCGAAATGGATCGAATCAATCATGTTGTGATTGGAATTGGCGTAAATGTCAATGTAGAGCAAAAAGATTTTCCCGAAGAACTATCACAGATTGCTACTTCGCTTTCCATTATAAAGGGACAAAAAGTGTCACGACTTGATTTGATGCAAGCGGTTTTGGTAGAGCTTGAAACATTGTATTATCAAGTTATGAAGACTGGTTTTGCAGATGTCTTGGACGAGTGGAAAAAATATTCTGTGACATTGGGGCAGGAAGTCAATGTCATCGGCATAAATGAAACTTTTTCTGGTGTAGCAGAGGATATTGATGCTGATGGAGCATTATTGGTTAAGTGCGGCAAGCAAATCAGACGTGTTTTGGCCGGGGATGTATCGATTCGGCCACATATATAATCTATAAAACAGTAAAAACATGACAAGAATCATTGGAGGAAACAGCATGCTTTTAGTTTTTGATATTGGAAACAGCAATATCGTTTTAGGAACCTACGAAGGAAAAAAATTGCTGCGTCATTGGCGAATTTCGACGGACAGGCAAAAAACTGGGGATGAGTATGGCATGCTCATCAATAACTTGTTTAATTTCCATGGAATAAAAATGACGGATATCAGTGCGATCATCATTTCTTCGGTAGTACCACCTTTAGTAGTACCGCTCGTAAAGATGTGCCAGCGCTATTTCAAGATCAAGCCACTGGTAGTGGGACCTGGCATAAAAACAGGTATTCGCCTTAAGTATGAAAATCCACGAGAAATTGGCGCAGACCGTATCGTAAATGTTGTCGGAGCCTATGAACAATATGGTGGGCCGCTTATTGTCATTGATATCGGTACGGCAACGACTTTTGACGTAGTCGATGAAAAAGGCGACTTCCAAGGAGGCGTAATAGCTCCAGGTCTTGGAAGTTCGGCGGAGGCACTGTTTCAACGCACCGCCAAGCTGCCAAGAATTGAATTGGTTACACCAAAATCTGTAATTTGTCGCAATACGATATCGGGGATGCAGGCTGGTATTATCTTTGGTTTTGTCGGGCAGATTGATGAAATTGTTCGTCGAATCAAGTCTGAAATGAAAATTGAACCCAAGGTCATAGCGACGGGGGGCTTGGCTACGATGATTGCCAAGGAATCGAAAACAATTGACAAAATAGATCATTTCTTGACGCTTAGCGGTTTAAGGGTCTTATATGAGCGCAATATTTGAATGTTCAAGTGAGCTGCTTAGGCAGCTCACTATTTTTGAGGTGGAAGAAATATATGTTTATAGGAAAGTTTGAGTTTAAAAATCCGGTCTTTTTAGCCCCGATGGCAGGCGTCACCGATATGGCTTATCGGATTTTGGCCAGGGAAATGGGCTGTGCGTTAGTTTACGCTGAAATGGTCAGTGATAAGGGCATAAAATATAGAAATACGCATACTTTGGAAATGCTTAAAACTGAAAAAAGCGAAAGACCGCTTTCCATGCAGTTATTTGGAGCTGAACCAGAAACTCTGGCCGAGGCGGCAGCCTATGTTGAAAGCTTAGGTTGTGCAGATATCATTGATATCAATATGGGATGCCCGGCACCTAAAATCGTAAAAAACTTTGAAGGTTCTGCTTTGATGCTCAATCCGCCAAAGGCTTTTGCGATTATGCAGGCTGTCCGTAAAGCGGTGAAGATGCCTGTTACGGTAAAAATGCGTAAAGGCTGGGATGATCAGCATATAAATGTTGTGGAAATGGCAAAATTGGCGGAAGAAGCTGGAATGGATGCAATTGCTGTGCATGGGAGAACGCGGGAAGAATATTATCATGGGCAGGCGGATTGGAAAATCATTGCCGATGTCAAAAAAAGTGTATCGATCCCGGTAATTGGCAATGGTGATGTCAGGACCTGCCATGATTTGTCTAGGATTTTTGAGGAAACAGGCTGCGATGCAGTTATGATCGGTCGTGCGGCACAGGGAAATCCGTGGATATTTAAACAGTTCAAGGAATTTCTGCAGACGGGACGTGAGGTTGCAGGACCGACAATTCCAGAAAGAGCAGAGCTGATCGAGCGCCACTTAGATATGCTGCTCGAGTTCAAAGGCGATTATATAGGTCCGCGGGAAATGCGAAAACACGCTACTTGGTACACCAAAGGGCTTAAATACGGAGCGGAGCTTCGCGGGCTCTTCAATCAGGCTGAAACACGCGATGATTTTAAACAAATCCTCGATCGAATGGTACTCAAATATAATGAGGCGGAGAATTGACAAGCTGGGGAAAAAAACATATAATGTTTAGTAATCATTAAGATATTTTCGTAAAGGTGTCAAGTTATTGCTTGACACTTATTTATATTGACTTAATGCTTAGAGAAAGTTAGTGATTGGAGATCGAAGGTTTTGAATGACAGTCGCTTCGATTTCGGCTTTCGTTTTCAATTCAAAAATAAAGGGGCGCAAAAACATGGCGGATAAGCGAGTAATGTTGACCGAAGAGGGTATGAAAAAGCTTGAAGAGAAACTGGAAAACTTAAAAAGTGTACGCAGAATTGAAGTAGCCGAGAGAATCAAACAGGCAATCGATTTCGGTGATATCAGTGAAAACTCTGAGTATGAAGATGCTAAGAATGAACAGGCTTTTATTGAAGGTGAAATTTTGACCCTGGAAAAAATGCTGCGCAACAGTGATTTGATTCAGGAAAACGATAAATCTGTAGATAAAGTTCGTTTAGGAAATACGGTGGTTATTCGTGATTTGGAATTCAATGAAGATCTCGAATATACATTGGTTGGTTCAGCTGAAGCCGATCCGACAGAATTTAAAATATCCAATGAATCACCAGTAGGTGAAGCAATTATGGGACAAAAAGTCGGCAGTACGATCGAAGTACATGTTCCAGCAGGGGTATTGAAATATCAAATTCTGGAAATCAGAGCTTAAAGCGCAAAGATAGGAGAATCAGAATTAGTATGGCAGAAAAGAATGAACAGGCCGTTGTGGTCACGGATATGAACGAACTCATGCAGGTTCGTCGGGAAAAAATGGCAGCTTTTGCTGCAAAGGACATTGAACCATTCGGTCGCCGTTTTGAAATAACACATCATGCACAAGAGGTAATTGACAAGTATGATGAACTCGAAGGTAAAAGCATAAAATTAGCTGGACGCTTAATGGCCGTTCGCGGACATGGCAAGGCCAGTTTTACGACATTGATGGATATTACGGGCAATATTCAGTTGTATTTCAAACTCGATGTTGTTGGCGAAGATCAATATGCAAATTTCCGTTTGCTCGACATTGGTGACATTATCGGTGTTGAAGGCGAAGTTTTCAAAACACATCGTGGCGAAATCAGTGTAAAGGTCACAAGCTTTGAACTTCAGTCCAAATCCTTGCGTCCTCTTCCAGAAAAATTCCATGGTTTAAAAGACGTAGAAGTTCGTTATCGTCAACGTTATTTGGACCTTATCGTAAATCCAGAAGTACGCAATACATTTATTGCTCGCAGCAAAATTATTAAATCCATTCGCAATTATTTAGATACAAGAGACTTCTTAGAAGTTGAAACTCCAGTTATGCATCCAATTGCAGGTGGAGCCGCAGCTCGTCCGTTTGTTACGTATCACAATGCTTTGGATATGAATCTTTACTTGCGCATCGCACCGGAACTTTATCTCAAACGCTTGATTGTCGGCGGTTTGGAAAGGGTTTATGAACTTGGACGCGTATTTAGAAATGAAGGCATTGATGTTCGTCATAATCCAGAATTCACTTCAGTAGAAATATACCAGGCATTTGCTGATTATAATGACCTTATGGATATCACGGAAGGTATTATTGTCGAAGCAGCTAAAGCTGTTTTAGGAACGACTGTAATCAACTATCAAGGTACGGAAATCGATTTGAGCAAAGTCCGTCGCATCAGCATGAACGATGCTGTTCTCGAAGTAACGGGAAAAGATTTCAGCCAAGTTAAGACGGTTGAAGAAGCTAGGGCTATGGCAGATGAAATTCATGTACCATATGAAGCGAAGCATGGAATAGGCGGTATCCTCAATGCAGCTTTTGAAGAAAAAGTAGAAGAAACATTGATACAGCCGACCTTTATTACTGGACATCCTACTGAAATTTCGCCGTTGGCAAAACGCAATAAGAATAATCCAGATATCACAGATCGTTTTGAAATCTTTATTTATGGACGTGAACTTGCAAACGGATTCTCTGAATTGAACGATCCAATCGATCAAGAGGGACGTTTCCTTGACCAGGTGAAACAACGTGAATCTGGTGATGACGAAGCTCATATGATGGATAGAGATTATGTGACGGCGCTTGAATATGGATTGCCACCAACGGGTGGTCTAGGAATTGGCGTAGACCGTTTGGTTATGCTTCTTACCGATAGTGCATCCATTCGCGATGTATTGTTATTCCCACATATGCGCCATAAAGCAGAATAAATTAAATTGTCGTACTGAATAAAAAGAGGCTTGTTTATCAGAAATGCATTCTGCTAAACAAGCCTCTTTTTAGGTTAAAGAAAATTAACTGCGTGATTTACTTAAAGGAAAAATGAGCTTTTTTAAGGCAGCTTTCTGTAGAAGGTCTTGGGAAGCAGCTGTTGTCAGGGCTGAAAGATCGCCTGCAGGAGAATATTCGTCGCAGTAAGATGCAGAAGAATTCGAAGTGAAGAACTTCATGTCCGATTTATCATAACCGATCAAAGTTAACCGAACGCCGCTTTGTAAAACAAAGGCCCCTTCTCGAAACGAATAAAATCGATGTTCATAAAGATCAGTTACGGCAATGCCGACGGTTACATCGGCTTGCAGGGTTTCGCTTATGGTTTGCAGATTTTTTTTATCGAGCAAGTCGCGATCTGTATAATGAAGGTCATGCATAATGGTTGAAATTTCTTCGGGTGATATGTATTCTACGGCTTGAAGGACACTATTTAAAGGAACGTGTAACTCGTGTTTCATTGCTTGCATTAAGAGCTCTTGTAGTGATGGGTCTACTGGAACGCACGTGATGATTGGTAAAATTGCTAATCGTTTTGGTGCAGCCTTTTCGTAGGCAAATGAAGTTGCTGTGGAAAAGCAGAAAAAAATAGCAACCAACAAGATGAAAAATAGATTCTTTAACACAATATCCACCTCGATATTTTTGCTTTTATTATAAACGAGTTCTAAAAAAACGTCCAATAACTTATGTTGACAGACAAAATTTTGTTTTGCGTTGGTGTTTGAATACTTGATTTTAAAGGGTTTGTATGACAAATAGCATATGAAAAAGAAAAACGTTGACAATTACAAAAAAGTGATGTATCATAATACAAGTCGTCAAGGCGATGCGGTAACCTTTAAAACTTCAATTTACATCACTTAAAAAGATGTTGACAAAAATTGAATGCTGGGTTATTATATAAAAGCTGACTCAAGCAGTTAGCGCGGTGTTCTTTGAAAACTAAACAATGCAGCAATAAAGAACTATGTAACACATGGTTCAAGCCAGATGTGCGTAAGCAGAGAACCGCAACACTTTAGTTGCGAGTGAATCGCTTAGTTACGAGCGCAAGTGAGTAACTACAATTCAACTCTGTTTAACCAAAATAGCAAGCATAGCTTGCAACAATTTCTTAAATTATAAAGAGCCTTATCGGTTCTTCAATAAACTTTATTGGAGAGTTTGATCCTGGCTCAGGACGAACGCTGGCGGCGTGCTTAACACATGCAAGTCGAACGGACT
>RCMY010002099.1_pt1 | contig 21482 bp, 18 predicted proteins | sample 2041341 | NCBI WGS metagenome assembly RCMY01 (sample SAMN09708234, study PRJNA481090) | Marine sediment metagenome, whole genome shotgun sequencing project.
GCGCGTGCAGGATTGGCGGCTATCACAGGCGGTCCCCAATCAGGAACTGCGCCGCGCGGTCCAGCCGGATATGCGGCGGGCCCATGCCCGGCTTTAGCGCCAGCGGCGCGGGGGCGAATTTCATAATCTGGTAGTCCTGATCCAGCCACGCCTCATGACCCTGACGCGCCGCCGCGATCAGCGATGCGGGGCTGTCGGGCAGCGCGCCGGGATAGAACGCTGCCTGCTTGCCCGCGCTACCGTCAGCGTTCAGCAGCGTGCCGCGCACACAGCCCAGCGTTTCGCCGTCATGTTCCCGCGTTTCCTCGACGGTGGCGCGCAGTGACGCCAGCGCGATAGACGCTGTCTCGGCCCCTTGGAAATCGGCGCGTGCACGCGCCTCGCTGGTCAGCGCCTCCATAAACGCGGTCAGGCGGGTGTGCTGGGTGTGGTGCAAATGGTCTGCCTTTGTCGCAGCAAAGAGGATCTTTTCCACTCGGCGGCCCAGAAATATACGCGAGAGAAACGCGTTCCGACCGGGGCGAAAGGCGCTGAGAATCTCGGCCATGGTTTCCTGCAAATCGGCCACGGCGGGCGGCCCTGCGTGGATCGCCTCAAGCGCGTCAACCAGCACAATCTGGCGGTCAATTCGCGAGAAGTGATCGCGAAAAAACGGCGCGACGACTTGGCTTTTATATGCGTCAAAGCGCCGCTCCATTTCGCGCCAGAGGCTGCGGCGCCCGGCGCTACCCGGCTTGGCCAGCGGCGCAAAGGTAAGCGCGGGGGAGCCAGCCATTTCGCCCGGCAGCAAAAACCGCCCCGGCGCGATGCCGCTAAGGCCCCTTTGGCGCGCAGCATTGAGATAGGTGGTAAACGTATCGGCCAGCGCCTTGATTTGCGGCTCTTCCCACGGGCCGTCCGCATCGACCTCGCCCGCCTCGGCCAGATAGGATGCGGCAATATCGCGGCGCTGGAGGGCGTCCAGCGTCTCAGCGCTCCACTCGGTGTAGGATTTATCCATTAGCGGCAGGTCCAAGAGCCATTCGCCGGGGTAGTCCACGATGTCGATATGCACCGTTCGCGGGCCTGTCAGCCCTGCCAGCAACCCGGCGGGGCGCACGCGCAAAGAAAGCCTGAGCTCAGATATAGCGCGGGTGCTATCGGGCCAGTGCGGCGTGGGCGCGGTCAGCGCGGCAAGGTGGGATTCGAAGTCGAAGCGCGGCACGGTATCGTCAGGCTGCGGTTGCAGGAACGCCGCCGCGATGCGCCCCTCATGGGCAGCTACGAGGCCGGGCATGCGCCCCCTCTCTAACAGATTGGCGACCAGCGATGTGATGAACACCGTCTTGCCCGCCCGCGCGAGGCCAGTGACGCCGATGCGGATCACAGGCTCGAAAAAAGCGCCGGATACGGTGGTGGATATCTGCTCGGCCCCGCGGGTGAGGGTGTCTGCCAGTGTCGAAATGCCCAATGTGCGGCCCTTTTTCATCTGCGCCTAGCCTCATAGATAACGGCGCAGCGGGGTGGTTTCCAGTGGTGGCGCGGCCTGCGCGCGGTAGGGTGATGCGCATTTGAACCACGATGAAGGTCTAGAGGCGCTTTTACAGCCGTCATAAATGCACTATGCGCCGGGACATGCCGAGATTTGCGCTGAAAGTCGAGTATCACGGGGGGCCGTTTTCGGGCTGGCAGCGCCAGCGCGACCGTCCATCCGTGCAAGGCGTCATCGAAGCCGCACTGACGAAGCTTGAGCCGGGTGAGCACAAGATCGCCGCCGCCGGGCGCACGGATGCAGGCGTGCACGCCATGGGGCAGGTGGCGCATTGCGATCTGGTCAAACCGTGGGACCCATTCGCCCTGATGGGCGCGCTGAATTATCATATGAAGCCCGCGCCAGTCGCAATTGTCGATTGCGCTGAGGTACCCTGTGAGTGGCACGCCCGGTTTTCGGCGCAGGAGCGGCGGTATTTTTTCCGCCTCGCGATGCGCCGGGCGCCTGTGACGCACGATGCAGGACTGGTCTGGCAAGTACCCCATCCGCTCGACATCGATGCGATGCGTGCAGGGGCGGCCTACCTGATCGGGACGCATGATTTTACCACCTTCCGCTCGACCACGTGCCAATCGGCGAGCCCGGTCAAGACGCTGGACGCGATAGAGATCGCACCCGCTGAGGGGCGCGGCGGTCCGGAATTGCAATTTCAGGTGCGTGCCCGGTCGTTCCTGCACAACCAAGTGCGCAGCATTGTCGGCTCGCTGGAGCGTGTCGGGCGCGGCGGATGGACGCCGGAGGACATTCGCAAGGCGTTAGACGCTAAGGATCGCGCCGCCTGCGGACCGGTCTGTCCACCACAAGGCCTGTATCTGGCGGGTGTCGGCTATGCCGACGATCCGTTCAACGCCGATTAGGCTTTGCGCCCGCGGCATCGCAGCGCTAGAGAAGGGCCGCGCGGTCCCTTAGCTCAACAGGATAGAGCAGCTGACTTCTAATCAGCAGGTTCGGGGTTCGAGTCCTCGAGGGATCGCCAGATGCACCTATATGTCAGTTGTCGTCCGACATCCAAAGACCGACTTTTCGACATAAGTTGGCTTTTTGGGATTTTCCACTTAGAACCCGCCATAGGGTTAATACCCGTCACTCAAACTATCGCTTATCCAGAATTCACACCGTCCTCTATCCGTGGGACGTCAAAAAAGGGCGTAATTTCTACGGAAGCGGTGCTTTCTTGCAGATTTCCTCTCAGAACGTTCCACGCGGCTTAGACGACCAGCGGGTCAGCACCAGCTTGGCACCTCGGTAGATGTCGTTGTCTTTCATTTGACGTACACGCAGCCCTAGGGCTTACAGAAGAGATTGGTCTCAACCGATGAGCGCGCAGGACTGGCTCTACATCCTTGCGAAGATAGAGATACCCATAATCTTCCCCTTCGGGGGCAAAGGCGGCCACTTCTGCGGCGCCGAGAACTGTGCAGTATGTGCGCCAATGCCCACCCAACTCCTCGGCCATTGATGGGAAGGTCATAAATCGTTTATGAAAAGCGGCGATATCGACCTCGGTCATAACCTCCTGCCAAATCCCTGTACTCGGGTGGCGGACCCGCGTGGCCGGGGTATGGCCCTTGCTAACGAGAGCCAAAAAGCGCCCCTTATCTCTCAGGCCTACGGATCGACCGAATAGCGACGCTGAGGGACAGTCCCCGGCTTTTGGCGCGTCGGCAGTCGTCGCCATTTGGTTCACTTGCTGCTTGATGACGCAGATGCTTTGGTATCCGATTTGACCGCGTTTTGATCCGACCCGCAGACCCCCGGACCGGATGGCTGCGATAAGTGCGCCGACTGAGACGCCAGAACGCGCCTTCGCGCTCTGGAGCTTCTCCCAGCGATCATCCTGCTGTCGGACAGGTTCTGCGCCTGCCGTAAGCTCGGCGACGAGGTCAACGCCATCTGATAGATGCCATGCCTTCTTAACCTTCGGAAGACGAGTTCGAGGAACCAGTACCGAATCTTCGGCGAGCGCATTAAATTCGGTTCGGGTCGCATTCATTGCTTTCCTGATTTCAAGGCGGCCTACCCAGGTCGAAATCTCAGATAGGAATTGCGTGTATTCCTTCGCCCGAAACGTCACATGCGCATTTGATCGATTGTCCGTCGGATCAATCGCGCCAATCTCGGCCAAAAGTTGCTTGAGCAGCTCGGGACCGAGCCCGGTTTCGATAGTTGCCGTACTGACCGAGTGGAGGACGCGCTTAGGAAGCGGGGCCCCGTAGGCGAACGCTCCTTTCGCGATTGGCCAGTTTTCCAGCACGAAGGACTTCAGGAGGCTGCGAAATGGTGCGAAACATTCCAGGTTCAAAGACGCGTTGGATGTTTTCCTGTAGAAAAGATTTCCCAGAGCGGCGTGAGCCTCTTCATTGCGACCAGTCGCGGTTTCTTTGAGTTCATCAAGCATTGCGAGAATGCTTGCTTCCCCTTTACTCGCCACGTCGAAGCCCATCTGGTTAGGATTTATAGGGGAGCAGGTTTTGCCGGAAGCGCCTGAGGTTTTAAGGCGGAGCAATTCCTGCCCCAAGATCTTGCAGAAAGTTGCTGCCGGATAGATCTGGTGTTTTGCGAACCACGTGATGTCAGATCCGCTCTCAAGGCGGCTGTCTAGCCAGCGATCGTAAGGCGTTGGAGCTTGTTTTTGTCGATCGAGCTTGCCGTCAATGATGTCATGAACAATCTCCTGTAGCCGGGCGCCGACGTCGTGCCGCTCACTAGGACTCGCGGCCTTCCAAAGAGGTACCAAGGGATGTTGGTGATGCAGGCAGAGAAGAACTTCACGAAACTGCCAGTCCCCGCGCATGACCATTGCTTGCAATGGAGGACCGTCGTGTGCCTTTGCATCCTCGCGTAGGCATACCGGGCACCCCCTGACTGTTGGGTTTCTGATTCCTCGTGAAACGAAAACCTCAGAGCGGAACTTTATTCGCACATCACCCATCGGTCGCCCGGTCCAAGAAATCAGCTCCGCTAAAGAGTATGCATCAAGGGCAGCGTAACCGGCGAGCGCCTTCAGAGGCTCATCTTCAAGGTTTAAAAGACGCTTAAAGGGCATAGCCAAGTCTAAAGCGAAATCTTTGGCGCCAAGCCCGTTCATCGCTGCCAGCCTTGAAACGAAAGAAGGGAGGGTCTCGCGATGTTTAGGAGTGGAGCGGAGCGGCAGAGGCTTATACATCAGAATTTCAAGCGGGCTTGAACTGCTCAATTATATCAAGACTTGTGCCCTATGCCTTAAATAGTTTCTAGAGTCATGCTTTTGAGCGTACCTAGCTCAAAATCAGAGAACTCGACACCGTTAGTTGAACCTCCAACTTTTCCTTCGCCTGCGCAAGTCGATTTAGCGTGTGGTTTAGGCATGATCGAGGCACTTCGCCGATCCAAGCGGTTCACTGACAAAACTGGATTTATGTTAGAATTTCCTGACGCAGGTTCACGTCATCTGTCCAATAATACGCACCGCCTCTGGATACAGGACAAGGGCTGGGTAGACGCGGATGGTCGAAGAGCGGCCGCGCAAGGACTGGTCGGATAACGCTGGCAAGGTCGATCACATGTTGTCTGAACTTTGCTTGCAACACATCAAGTCGAAGGGTGATGCGACCCTCCGCGGATACTTCCGTACAGATCAGTTTGACCGCCGCCGAGAAGTCATGGAGGCGTGGGGGAGCCATGCAGTGCCAAGCAAGAAGAGCAGGCGTTCGTGGTGCGTGTTGGAACATTGCCATTTCCGGTGAGGGATGTTGCGAAAAAATGCTTCTGCATCATGGTGGGGAATAAGGGTCCGCCGTTCGATACTGATTCGTTTATCTGCTACCTTAACTACTGCGTAGGGCACATATGATGGTCAGAAATACTAGAACTGACGTTATAAATCGGGCTTGCGGAAAATTTGAAAAATCAATTTATCCCTGCTATCATTGAAGATGATAGCAGGGATTTTTATCCGGCATTTTGCAACATGCTGATATAATTCATATTTTTTCATGAAGGACTTGAGCTAACTCCTCTTGTCCGGCTTGACGGTGGCAGAATTTGTGCGGCTTGTTGCATGGATGAAAAACGCAACACCCCTTTTTATTAGGCGCTTTGCCAAGCTGGATGCTGAGATATCGCGTCTAGAGGCCGAGCGCGCGATGCTCGTGAGGTTTCAAAATCTGCTAGGTGCATATGAGCACGTTCTGCGTGATGATGACCATTTCTCAACTCGAACTTTGTCGAAGTTCGAGCTTTTGGCCAGAGTTGTGAAGCACCTAAATCAGCCCGATCCTTTCATGTATGGCGGCTCGAGTACCAAAGAAATCTACAAAGCAGTGCTCGCGGAGATTCTCACCGATAAACAAGCAGCCGAATGGTCTAAATTTTTACCCGATAGAGGGCAACGCGAGGCATCAACCATTTGCGCTACGCCACTAGAACAGCAGAGTGAGGCTTTGAATTATAACACTTTTCGTAGCTACCTTGCTCGATTTAGGAGTGAGGGCCGAGTGTTTTTCAACGCAGAAACGAGACGTTGGCACATATGCGATAAGGAAATTACGACGTCTAATTTTCGTTCTGACTGGGAGGAAAGTGATGAGCGAGATTGATCGTTCCGTATCGGGAGGAGGAGGTGAATGCCCAAAGCGTTTTATCTCCCCGAAGAGTTTTCAAGTTCTTGTAAAGGAATGTGACGCTCTGAGATTTAAGATTACTAAAGATGGTGGTGAGGCTAGCGACAAGTTCGGGACGGTATGCCTCACTATCATTTCCGCTTTGCGAGCTATTAAATTCGTCGGGCCTTTGGTTCTTTTCTTTGCAATTTTTGGCGGTTGCGATCCTTTTTACAGTGGTTGCAATCTTCCTGATCTTGCAAGAAGTTGGGGACTTAATCCTTTAGCAGGGATGACACTGCGTTGATGCCATTCATGTAGGGGGCACGTAGCAACTGATACGATACATTAATCTCGAGAATGCCACCGCTCACTACTTTAAAATCTGTTAGACGTTTTAGTTGACATACTGGCCAATCGGTTTGGGGCTAGCGCACAGTTGCTGCGGCCTGTTTCAACAACAACTTTCCTAGCCCTTGGGGTCCCCCTACGCTTAAATTTCAGAGCCAGCGTACCGATTTGGCGGATTGGTTGAGACGCGCAACGCAGCCGCTTATCGGTGATTCTCTGGTTATGGTGGCTGTGAGGGTTGCGGGGAAGTGGTGTTGGCCGTGTGCAACACTATAAGTCCCAGCAGCGCACTACTGTGATCCTCATCTTTACTCAGTGTGCGGCAAAAGGCTGACCTCGGTGTGCGTGGCAGCATTTGACAGGAAAGGGTCGAAGCCAACCCGCGGCGGCGCGGCATGCATCTTGGGTGTTCCACCCGTCTGATCGACATGAACGGCCCTTTGCAGCCGTTCGCCCATTGGCCCGGTGCCGCATCGCGTATTCCCCAAAGCCGCCATCCGTCCGGCGCGCAGCATTCTATGTGCTCAGATTTCGGCAGTGCGGAACATTGCTGTCTTTCAAGTCGTCTGAGCTATTCCCGGAAATCGTGTCGCTGATCAGGATGCGGCGACTCAGAGCGGGGTGACCAAGGGTCATGCGTTGGTCCGCGCGGCGTAAATCAAGTTCCATTGCTACCATTTTTGAATGTTTCGATGCCGCCAGTCTGCGAAGCGCAGCCTTTTTCTTGGCGGTCTTTTGCGCCCTCAAGTCAGGCGTTTAAAAGACAAAATCCCATTAATGCAAGCAGCGCAATAATAACGGCTGATACGGCAATTGTTTGTCCATCTAACGAGTGGAAGACTAATCATCGTTAGGGATATCCAGAGAAACTCGTATCGCCAATATCATCATGCGGCGCATACGCCGAAGACTCAAGCGGGCAGGAGGACCATCAAAACATGGGCGAAGTTGACCGCGCCGAACTTGACCGGATGCATAGCCAAGCATTTAAAGTGGCGTCCAATCTATACAAGGGACGCGGTTTTCAACGTCGTGTTGATTTTGGCAAGAAACCGGCGCTGATCAGTGTCGATCTCGCCAACGCCTGGACCCGTCCGGGAAATCCCTTCACCTGCGACCAAGACAAGATGGACAACGAGATCATCCCCGGCGTGACCGCCTGCGCCTGCGTTCGTCAGACCATCTGCGACGGCATCGCTGACGGCTTTCGAGCTATTGCGGTGAAGAAGGCGGCCCGGTGCCGGGAGTTGTGGCTTGGAACCTTTTTGGTACCGACGCCAAATTTGGCGATGTCGAGACGGTCGATACATGTGTCGACTACCTCAACACGGTGGCCGAAAAGCGCGCTGCAGCAGAGTAACAACACCAAGGGCACGCTAAACGTGTGACCTTTTACATTTCGCTGCGGGTCAGAACCGACCGAACCGGATCTCGTGGTGACAAGATGCAATTACAGGGAGAATTAAGATGGCGAGAATTGGCGTAGACGTCGGGGGAACCAACACCGATCTCGTGCTGGAATGTTCGAAAGGAACTTTTTTCCACAAGGTTCCCAGCACGATCAAAGACCAGTCTATCGCGGTGGTCGATGGCATCCACCAGATTTGCGACATCGCGGGAATTGCCAAAGAGGATATCGAGGTGATCAACCACGGCACAACCGTGGCGACCAACATAACCATCGAACATAACGGCGCTGAGGTCGGCATGCTGACTTCGCGCGGTTTCCGCGATATCCTGCATATCGGCCGCCACAAACGGCCGCATAACTTTTCGCTGCATTTCGACGTGCCCTGGCAGAGCCATCCGCTGGTCAAACGCCGCAACCGCATTCCCATCACCGAGCGCATCCGGCCCCCCACCGGCGAGATCGAGACCGCGCTGGCCGAGGATGAGATCCGCGAGGCATGCGCGCTGTTCCGCAAGCGTGGCATAAAATCGGTTTGTGTGGGTTTCATGTTCTCGTTTCTCAATGACGCGCATGAAAAGCGGGCCGGCGAGATTGTGCTGGAGGAAATGCCGGACGCCTATCTTTCGCTGTCCTCCGAAGTGGCGAACGTGATCCGCGAATATGAACGCTTTTCGACCGTCGCGATGAATGCCTTTGTCGGACCGCAGTCGGCCTTGTATCTGCGTAACCTAGAACAGAAGGTGAGGGATGGCGGCATCCCCGCAAAGCTGCGCGTGATCCAGTCTAACGGCGGCATTTCGACGATCGACGGCTGCGCCAAGAAGCCCGTGGGCATCTTGATGAGCGGCCCCGCCGGCGGCGTTCTGGGCGCGCTGTCCGAAGCCCGGCTTGCCGGGACCGACAACATCCTGACCGTCGATATCGGCGGCACCTCGGCCGATATCTCGACCATCGCCGGTGGCGAGTTGCGGATCAAGAACCCGCGCGACACGCTAGTCTCGGGCCATGCTGTGATGGCGCCGATGATTGATCTGGAAACCATTGGGGCAGGAGGCGGCTCGATCGCCTATCTCGACGAGGCGGGCGGCTTCAATGTCGGGCCGCGATCAGCCGGGTCCGAGCCGGGGCCATCCTGCTACGGTCGTGGCGGCACCGAACCCACCGTGACCGATGCGCAAGTGGTGCTGGGCCGGATGGATGCCGACAAGTTTCTGGGCGGCGACCTGCCGTTGGATTCCGCGCTGTCGCATAAGGCGATCAAGAAGCATATCGCCGATCCGATGGGGATCAGCGTGACCGATGCCGCGCTTGGCATCATCAAGATCGTCAACAACAATATGGCGCTGACAATCCGCTCCAACTCGGTCGCGCGTGGCTATGATCCTCGGGAATTCTCGTTGATGCCCTTTGGCGGCGCGGGCCCGTTCCACGGTGTCGCGTTGGCAGAACTGGTCTCGGCGCGTGACATTCTGGTGCCCATTGCGCCCGGAATTACGGCGGCGATGGGGCTGCTCGGCTCTGATCTGCAATATGAGCACACGCGATCTGTCATCACCAACCTCTTTACCGCCGACCAGGCGGCGCTGGAGAAGGTGAATGCCGTGGTGGCGGAGCTGAACCACAATGGCCGGTCGGATCTGGAAGGCGACGAGATCGCCGAAGACCTGCAGGTTTTCGAGGTCATCGCCGAAATGCGCTATCACGGGCAGGGCTTCGAGCTGCGTGTGCCGATGCCCGAAGGCGGGCTGACATTGGACAATAAGGTCGAAGTGATCAAAGCCTTCCATGCAGCGCACAAACGCGATTATGGCTATTCCTTCGATGATGCGCTGGTCGAGCTTTACAACGTCCGCGTCATCGCGCGCGCCAGTGTCCGGCATCTGGAGTTGGCCCAGCTGGATAAGGGCACCGACGATGACGTGACAAACGCCTTTATGTACGAACGCCTGACTGTATTCGACGACGGCCAGAGCCATGTCACCCCGCGGCTCGACCGTGGCAAGCTGGGCGCAGGTGCCCGCGTCGAAGGCCCAGCCATCATCATACAGCACAACTCCACAACCCTTGTGCCACCCGGCTACAGCGCCGTCGTCCAGGACTATGGCAGCCTTCGGCTGACCAAGATTTAAGGGGAGGATATTTACATGCCAAAAGACACTCTGACCATTGACCCGATCACGCTTCAGGTGATCCGCGGGTCTATCGAAACCATCGCCGAGGAAATGGCCCATGTGCTGTTCCGCATGTCCTTTTCCTCGATTATCCGGGAATCCGAGGATCTGGGCGCGGGGCTATTCGACACCGAGTTCAACACGCTCTGCGAGTCGGAATCCACGCCGATGCATATCGGCTCAATCCCCGGGTATCTCCATGGAATCCAGGAAACGCTGGATGACGGCGAGTGGTACGAGGGCGACGTTGTCGTCCACAACCACCCCTATCACGGGTCTTCGCATACCCCCGATCTGGCGATTGTCATTCCGATCTTTCACAAAGGTGAACTGGTCGGTTATTCGGCCAACACCGCGCACCATATCGATATCGGCGCGGCCACGCCCGGCCTGATCATCGACGTGCCGGATGTCTATGCCGAGGGCATGCTGTTTGCCGGCACCAAGCTCTACCGGAAGGGCAAGCGTAATGAGACTATGTGGAGATTCATCCGCAACAACAGCCGCGCCGCGCGCCAGCTGGTAGATGATATAGAGGCACAGATCTCCTCGGCCCGTTTGGGGGTCAAGCGGTTCAACGAGTTGCTGGATCAGTACGGCAAGGAACTGGTATTCGGGGCCTGCAACCAGTTGATGGATTATTCCGAAAAGATGCTGCGCCAGCGCATCGCGGACATTCCAGACGGTGAGTACCGTGCCGAGGGCTGGCTCGACGATGACGGGCGCAACCGGGGCCAGCACTTGCCGGTCAAGGTTTGCGTTCGGGTCAGTGGCGACTCTATCACCGTCGACCTGACAGGGTCCGCTCCGCAAACGCCGACGGCCTATAATGTACCTTTCGAGGGCTCGACCAAGGTTGCGGCCTTCGCCGCCTTCCGCAAGCTGCTGTTGGATACGGCGACCTCAGACACGCGTGTTCCTTCGAACCAAGGGTCGTTCCGCCCCATCGAGGTGATCGCGCCCAAAGGGTCAATCTTCAACCCGATCTCGCCCGCCGCGGCCGAGGCACGCTTCACTCAGTGCAACTACATGATCGACCTGATCATGAAGGCGATGGCGCCGGTTCTGCCAGAAGAAATCATCGCCGGATCGTCGGCGTCGATCTCCTTTGCCTCCTATGCCGGGGTGCGCGAAAGTGGTGATTACTGGGTGTTCCTCGAGGTTAACGAGGGCGCCTATGGCGGACGGCCGAAATCCGACGGGCCAGATGCCATCGACAACCTGATGGCCAACACACGCAACAACCCGCTGGAAGACCTCGCGATGCATATCCCGATGATCTGCGAGCGGTATGAACTGCGCGACGACGTGATGCCTGGCGCGGGCAAGTACCGTGGCGGCATCGGCGTGGTCAAGGCACAGCGGATGCTGACCGATGGCATCATCACGCACGAAAGCGAGCGCCACTCCAACGTGCCCTGGGGCATTTTCGGTGGTACCGAAGGGGCGGCGGGAAAATGCGATATCTACAATGCATCGAGCAATGAACCCGCAGAGGCGATGCACTCTAAGTTTCACGGCAAGGAGGTCCGCAAGGATGACGTGATGGCCTATTACAGCCCCTGTGGTGGCGGCTATGGCAGTCCGTTGGAACGTTCACCGAAAAAGGTGTTGGATGACGTGCTTGACGGTTTTTGCTCGCCCGAGCACGCCCGCGAGGTCTATGGCCTGGTCTTTGATCTCGACGCCGAGACTGTCGATCTGGCGGCCACCGAGATCCGCCGCAGAGAGATGGCAGTAACAGATTGAACTGAACCGAATTGGCCGACCTGCATCGCGGGCCGGCCATACTCAACTGACAGCAGGGAAAAATAAAAAATGACAGCAACAGATCAAACACGTCAGACGGTGCATGAGCGCACCGGCCTGATCGAGGAATCGATCCTTCCCACATTGTTAGGCCAACGCCCGATCGGCCTGATGGGCTATGCATGGATTTGGGTAGGGATCGCTGTTATCATTGCGACCTATTCGCTAGGCGCGGCGGGCGTCGGCGGCGGCGTGCCATTGTCTACCGTGATACTGATAATCTTCTTGGCAAATGTCGGCATCGGCGCGTTGATGGTGCTGACCGCTGACATCGGCACCGAACATGGTCTGCCCTTTGCCGTCTATCTGCGCGCGCCCTTCGGCATCCACGGAACGCACCTGCCTGCAATGTCGCGCGGGTTGATCGCGGCAATGTGGTTCGGCATCCAGACCTATCTGGGTGCTCTAGCCCTCAACGGAATCGGCGAATATTTTCTGGGCTTCAACAACTGGTTCGTATGGTATGTGCTTTTTGGCATCCTGCAGGTCGCCAATACCGCCATGGGCATCAAGTCGGTTGAAAGACTGGCCTCGCTGGCAGCACCCGCGATTATCGCGATCTCGATCTGGATGTATTTCACGCTAGAAGGCGTGGCGGATACAAATGGCATCAATCTCTGGAATTACGAAGGTGCGGGCGAGATGTCGTTGATGGTGCTTTTCATCGCCAATCTCAGCTTTTGGTCCACGATGGCCATCGACGTGCCCAATCTGACGCGCTTCGTCAAAACGCAAGCCGGCGCGCGGGGTTTTGTTGCCCGTAACCGCAATGTCTTTCTTGCGCAGCTCATCGCTCTGCCGGTCACGCAGGCGCTTATCGCCGGGATCGGGGGCGTGTCGTTCATCGCAACCGGCAACTGGAACCCGATCGAAGTGATTCAGGGCGAAGGGCAGGGATTCTCGCTGGTGATCCTGCTGGCACTGGTGGTTCTGGCACAGTGGTCCACAAACAACTCGGCCAACCTGATCCCCTCGGCCCTGACATTCATCAACCTCGCGCCGCGGTTCATCAGCTACAAGATTGCAGTCGCATTGGCCGGCATCGTCGGTACACTCTGCTTCCCTTGGGCGATTTTGGACAACCTGTTCGTCTTCCTCGGGTATTACGGCGCGTTTCTGTCCGCGATTGGTGGCATCATGGTCGCAGATTACTACGTACTGCGTAAACGGCGCCTCAACGTTCCCGACCTTTATGACCCTAATGGTCAGTTCCGCTACACGGGCGGCGTCAACATCGCGGGGCTTTTGGCTTGGCTTATCGCGGGCGCGGTGGCAGCGTGGTACTCACAATATGCCTTTGTCATCGGGTTCCCGCTGGGCTTTGTGATCTATCTCGTCCTGATGAAGCTGCTGGTGCTGCCCGGCAACCCGCAGGCCGAGATCACCTCGGGTTACTCGGACGATTACCTTGCAACCAGCGAAGGTCTCAGCTGGGCTTATCTCGGACAGGGCCAGTTCCGCCGCATGAGCCCAGAAGAGACGGATGGTGCATCGATCGGTCGTGAGGATCTCTGAACTATCCCTACTTCCCTAGACTTGCCCGCATCCCTCCTAGGGTTGCGGGCCTTTTTAGTCGCTTGACATTGTTTCTAGCCCAAGCTGGCTTCTTCTCTAGAATTAAGCGACTTGGCTTAGCCTTTACCACTTTGACGCCCACCTTCAATGATGGGATCAATGGGAGGGGAATATCGGGCGTCGCTTTGCGACCAACGCAGGTTGGCGCCCGATTTAGGACAGAGATAGCCCCGAGGCGCCTACGCGGCTTTGCAGTACCAAACCCGCGCATCAGAGTTTGGTTACCGAGGCCTTCAAATGTCGTTCCCACCAGTGCATTGAAGAAGGAGCTTCCTGCCAGCGGGATGTCCTTGGCTAGTACGTCGTTCTCGGAATCGCTAAAAACACGGGCCTTTTCTGGGTTGAGATCAATTGGCAGCTTTCTGGCTGACGCCCGCGCCTAGACGGTCATTCTCTACCCGGAAGGTGCCGGGCGAGACGGTGAAGCCGACTGCCTTGGCGGAAGTCCTTCCGACCATATCGCCATTGATTAGCGCCGCCTCATAGCCCCACAATCCGCGCCCCGCACCGGCAATGTGGCAAGCTCTTGGCTTCTGTCCGGGCGGAAAATCCTGGCATGCGTGATCCCAAATAAGCCCGCTTTTAATATTTGGAAACAGATGCAGCGAGGGTTCCCAACCGCCGCTCATCAGAAGGCAATCGCAGGCGATGTTGTGCGCCTTACCGACGCGCCCACCCTCGTTCAGGTCGACACGTACCGAGTTGACGTGTGGCTGACCTGAAGTTGCGGTGACAGTGTGGCCGATCAGAACCTCGATCCCTCGACTGTGTGCGGCTTCGGTCAGATCGTCTCGAACCGCGTCGCGTGTGTCGATTATTGCCGCAATTTGCGTTCCGTGATCGGCCAGATCTATTGCCGCGTACCAAGCGCTGTCATGACTAGTCAGCACAGCGGCCAAATCACCGACGCGGACGCCGTAACGGTGCAGATAAGTCTGCGCGCTTCCCGCTAGCATTATCCCGGGACGGTCGTTGCTCTCAAAGACCAGTGGCTTTTCCAACGCCCCCTGCGCCAGTACTACCTGTGCCGCCCGCACCCGCCACAATCGTTCACGTGGCACCTCGGACTGCGATTGATCCAGATGATCAGTCAACCGCTCGGATAGCTCCACCATATTCTCGGCATAATAACCAATCGCCGTAGTGCGTGTCATCAGTCGTACGCCCAGCGCTCGCAGCTCAGCCAGCCGCGAGGAAAGCCAGATCCACGAGCTTGCCTGGTCAATCTGTACCCCCGGTTCGGACAGTAAAGAGCCGCCCATTTCAGAATTTTCGTCGACCAGAATGACGCATGCTCCTGCAAGCACAGCACTGTACGCTGCGGCTATCCCGGCAGGTCCGCTTCCCACGACCAGTAAGTCGCAATGCAGATCGTGCGGGGCAGAGCGATCAGGATCGAAGGACAAGCAAGGCCACTCGGTCTGGCTTTCCACTATCAGTCCCTGCCGCAACTCCTGCATGATAGCGCGGGTATTGCGCTCGAACCTGCCCTTGTCGTCGCTGCCTGTGCGGTTGGCGTGAATCAGGGCGATGGGTTCTCCGAATCCGGCCGAGACCGGGCCGCGCTGTCGATCATATTTGAACCACTCGCCCATCAGGTGAATCCCGTTGGCTAACAGTGCCGAGGCAACGCTATCGCCTTGTAAGCCCTGAAAATCGCGCCCGTCAAATTTGAAACCAAGCGGTGCGGCATGTTTGACGCGGCCTTTTCCAGCGATGCGAAAGTGGCTCATTTTAGTTCTCCTTCAGGTTGGGATCTGACTCACTTGTGTTGGAATGTCTCGCATTATCCGGACAGGGACCAGTCAGCCTTGCCAAATCAACACGCGGTTGGCCTTCCTTATGCGTCAGCAGAAAGCTCTTGTTGTCAGCATCGCACACAGCGCTGAAAAACGGTGCGCTGCAGTGGTTATGGCGCCAGCCAGCGCAATGCGGATTGCGAATATTAGTGCGAACGAACAGAATATTGCGCCACTCCTCATTGCTCAATGTCGAAGGTTCGGCCGGCGGGTCGATAACGGCATCCCCAGTCAAAGCGACTTCCGACTCTTTCAACGTTTCTGGGAAATAAAGGCTGCCAATCAGTAGCATGGCATCCTAAGTTTTCGAAAAAATCCAATATTTCCTGAACATTAAAAAAAGAACCATGTGCAACGCTCTGGCTGGTGACACTCATCATGAGTAAAGAATTATTGCCGTGATCGAGATGAAAGGTGAGACGCTCCGGCCTTTTTTTGCATGAAGGGATCTGATACCAGAGATTGCGGAATTCAATGCTGTGCCAAATTTTCGTAGTCCCGGAAATTTTCAAATAGATATAGGCGCAGCTAGAGTGTCATCGGATGGATGCGGTCTGGCCTCGGCGGGGCAACCGCGCCGCATGGGCGCGGTTGAAAGACTAGCCGAAGGTTTGCGGTAGCCAAAGCGCGATCTGTGGAAAGTAGAGCAGGGCGACGATCATCAAAAACATGGCAATGACAAAGGGCAGAGATCCGATGATCACATCGTTCATGGGGCCGCGTCCGCGCACGCCCTGGATCACATAGAGGTTCACGCCGATGGGCGGGGTGATCAGCGCGGTTTCCAGCAATAGCATCATCAGGATGCCAAACCAGATCAGATCGAACCCAAGGCTGGCCACAATGGGTGCAACCAGCGGCGTGGCGATCAGCAAAAGCGAGAACGCCTCCATGAAGCAGCCCAAGACCAGAAAGCCCATCACAATTACAGCCATCGTATGCATCGGGGACAGCCCAAGCCCAAGAATGAACCCGGTCAATACCTGCGTCAGCCCGATGACCGACAGCACAAAGTTCAGGAACATGGCCGCCAGCACGATCAGCATGACCATCGCCGTAGTCCGCATCGTGCCCTCAAGCGCCAAAAGCAGCATCTTCATGTTCAGCTGACGATTCCAGCCAGCCAGCGCCAGGGAGGCGACAACTCCAAGTGAGGCGGCTTCGCTCGGGGTTGCAAGACCCGCATAGATTGATCCGACGACAGTCGCGAATATCAGCAGCGGCGGGATCAGATGTGGCAGGCATTTGAAACGGGCAGCCCAAGAGCTGTGCTTGCGCGTGCCACCCCATTTCGGGCGAAAGAGGCAGGCAATGATCACGGTCGCCATGAAGAGCATGGCCAACAGCAGGCCGGGCAGGAAACCCGCCATATACAGCTTTGGCACCGAAGTATTGGTCAGCAGGCCGTAGACGATCATGTTGATCGACGGCGGGATCAGGATACCAAGCGTGCCGCCGGCGGCAAGGGTGCCCATGAACAGCCGTTCATTATAGCCGCCCTTTTGCGCCTCGGGGAGGGCCACTGTACCGACCGTCGCCGCCGTGGCAATGGACGACCCTGACGTGGCAGCAAACAGGGTGGACGCCCCGATGTTAGAGTGCATCAACCCGCCCGGCAGCCATGAAAGCCAATGCGACAGCGCCGCGTACATCTTCTCCGCGATGCCCGACCGAAGCAGGATTTCCCCCATCATGATGAACAACGGGATGGCGACAAGGATGAAGTCGATGCTGTTTGACCAATAGATATCCCCTAGCGCGCGAAACAGCGGCATGGGCGAGTAGATTTCGGCCAGTGTAATGGCGAGTATCCCAAGCACGGCCGCAATCGGCACCGACAGGGCAATCAGCACGAACAGAATTGTAACTGTTGAACCCAGCATTTCAGACGTCCTTTACTTTGATGGGCAAAACGCCCGCAGTTTCGCCGGCAACTTCTTCCTCTACCGACCGCACCCCCGACAATCGGCTGGCCGCCGCCAGATCGCCGCGCCACCCGGCCCGCAAAGTGCCCACCAGCACCAGAACAAGGCACATGCAAAACAGCACCCAGCCCACTAGCCAAATGGATTGTGGCAAGATCAGCGGGGTCTGCAAAGGTGTGATTGCGTGTGCGTCGTTGTCCCATGTCACCTGCACCGTCAGCGCGGCCCGCCATGTGACCATGATGGTAAAGACTGTGAACAGGATCAGACCAAAAAGATCCATCCCATAGCGCACTCGCTGCGACAGCAAGTTATATGCGGCGTCGATCCGCACATTGGCGCGCATCAGTAGCGCGTATGGCATCGCAAGCGCGGTCGCGATGGCAAAGAGATAGCCCGACACTTCGTCCGACCCGCTCATCGTTATGCCTAAGATGCGGCGCGACAACACATCGATTGTGACCATGAAAGCAGCAAACAGGATTATCCCGCCGCCCGCTCTGGCGGAATAACGCGACAGTCGGTGGGCTAAGGCAAGCAGGGTATCAAGCATGTAAGCCTCCCAAATTAAAACGGCACCGGAAAGCTCCGGTGCCGTATGCCGCATTAATTTGTGGGAACCACAAGGCCGGCAGCAGCGCCTGCCGTCTCATTCCATGTGGCAGCGCAATCGGCACCGCAGCGATCACCCCACCGCTTGAGGACGAATTCGTCTAGGATGGTCTGGCGCGCGGCAACGTCAGCTTCGCCCACTGTGGCCAAAGTTGCGTCTCCAGCCTCGCCAAGCGGGCAATCGCCTCCGGTCAGGCAAGCCACGCCCAATGCCTCTTTGCGTTCAGCACTTGCCCAACCTTCGTTTTCCATCTCGGTAAATGCTGTCTGCATCACGTTGCGGGTTTCCTCGTCCAGACTCTCCCACAGCTTCAGGTTGATGGCCGAATAGGTAATGGAATATCCCACGCGGAGCGGAAACACATGCGTGATGACCTCTTGCCATTTGGCGTTGTAGGCGCTCATCGGATCGGTGATCGCGCAATCGGCCACGCCTCTTTCCAGCGCAGGAACCACTTCAGCAAAGGGAATTGTCACGGCCACACCGCCCGCGCCTTCGACAAAATCGCCGAGCGTTGCGGAGTGGACACGGACCTTCCGCCCCTCAAGATCAGCAATCGACGAGATGGGTTTGTTGCAATAGATCATTGATGCCGGCCAGGGGTGAAGCGCTAAGATTGTCGCGCCGTAAGTCTCGCGGAAGGTCTTGTCCATCGTGTCGCGGTAGGCGTCGCTGATCGCGCGCATCATGGTGAAATCTGGCGCGATGGATGACAGATCCACCCCTTCGATGGCTGGGTTTTCCGAGGCAACATAACTGCCCAGACCATGCGCCACCTCGAAAACCCCCAGATTCAAAAGACGCATGACCTCGCCCCCCTTGAGGCCCGCTTCGGTGATCGGAATGGCAGACGCAGTTATCTTGCCGTCGGTCGCGGCGGGCATCTTTTCGGCCCAGAAAGGCTGTTCCAGATCGGTCCAAGAGGCAAGGTTGCCCCAAGTGCCAACGACCTTGAACTCTCGCTGTTGAATCTCGGCGGCCAGTGGCGTTGCCGCCATTCCAAGTGCGAGGACAGAGAAAAGCAGATTGCGTTTCATAAGATATTCTCCCGGTGTTGTTTATATATTATTGGAATATGCCGCCGAGATCTGAGTGATCCGGCGGCATCCGTTTGCGCTGATTATTCGGCCGCGATCTTGTTGGCGCCGATACGATCAACCACCTCAATGCATTCGTCGACCGTGTGGACGTCACCGAACTTGGCGTCGATATCGAAAAGGTTCCAGGCCACGGCGCCGGGCACGCGGTCTCCGATGCACTCTTTAACCGCAATTGTGCGAAAGCCGTCTGCGATGCCGTCACAGATGGTCTGGCGCACGCAGGCGCAGGCCGTCACGCCGGTCACCATGATCGTGTCGACATTTGCCGCGCGCAAGATGCCTGCCAGCTCGGTACCGTGGAATGACGAGGCGCGCTTTTTAAGCAGTGTATACTCGCCTTCGATCGGCGCGATGCGACTGTCGATGGCCCATAGCTCCTTGTCGTTGATATCCACGACATCGACCGGGATCTTGTTGTGCCACAGTCCCATGTCGGTGAAATCCGCGTTGCGGTCGGTGATTTCATAGGCAGTTGTCACATGGATGACCGGCAACTTGGCGGCGCGGAAAGCCTTCAAAAGCTTTTGCATGCCGGGAATGATTTCATTGTCCATCTTCTCCTGATCGCAGGTGAAGGGGTTGCCGGGGCGTGTCCAGGCATTGGCCAGGTCAACCGAGACAAGGGCCGGGCGCTTGCCAAAGCCTACGCGGCGCTGAAAACCGCGATCCTTGTAAAGTTTACTGGCGGTGTCAAAGGCCTGCTGCAACAGACGGTCTAGTTCCTTGGCGTCTACATCGCTCATGTTTTCGTCTCCTAAAAAGCGGCACCCTCTGCAATATTGGAGCGTGCTCTGGTGCGCGGTCATTGGCATCAATGTTCGGCTCTGCGGGAGCAGTGAACATCGTCCATAATCTTTATTGCAAACACGCTTGGTCAGAGGGAATTGACATATGAACTGTTATTGATGCACAAATTGCATCACATAGATCGGAGGTACCGTCATGGCCATTCCGGCAGGTATCGACCTAGTGCAGTCCTTTTTGGTTGTCGCAGAGCACCTCAATTTTCGCCGTGGGGCCGAGCGTCTGAATCTTGATCAGTCGGCGCTGACACGCCGCATTCAAAAACTTGAGCATTTTCTTGGCTTTCGTCTTTTGGATCGTACGACGCGCGAAGTGTTGCTGACACCGGCAGGACAGTCGTTTTACCGTGAGAACGCTCACCTGCTGGATCAGTATCAGACATCAATTGAGACTGCTCGCCGCATCGCCGAGGGCAAGACTGGGATGCTTCGCGTGGCTTACATGGCCTTCGCTGCTACCGAGCTTATGCCGCGCACGGTATTGCATTTCCGATCAATGCATCCCCATGTAGAGGTTAAATTGACATATATGCGCACGCAAGGGCAAAAACTGGCCCTCGCGAACGATGAAATCGACATGGGGTTTATGATCGGCCCCTTTGATCACCCCGAATTCGATAGCACGCTGCTGACATCAGAGCTGCTTTATGTCGTCACACCATTGGAACACCCCTTGTTGACGAAGGCGTCGCTGCGCCCGTCTGATATTGACGGGCTGCCGTTGATACTAGGGGATCTGCGCGAATGGGCAGAATTCAGATGGCGACTGAGCGATATGTTCAATGCCGAAGGCGTGGCCCTCAACCCCACCCTGGAGGCGTCGAACACCCTTGCGCTGATCGGTCTTGTCGCGGCTGGGCTTGGGATAACCGTCTACCCCGAAAGCCTGATCGGCTATCTTGGGCAAAATGTTGCAGTGCGCCCGATTGACCATCCCTCATTCCGCAACCAAACAATCCTGACAGCCCGGCGCGGCAATCGCTCGATCTTGGTCAAAAGTTTCTTCAAGACAGCGAAAGCATCGGCAGGCGCAGAAAAAGGGCACGCCTGATCCTGCCCCATTGGAGGTAGATCGCCTCGGCTACATCTACCAATTCGGAAGCAGTGATATTCGGTCGCCGTGGTCAAATGGGCCATGAGAGTGACCCGCTATGCAGCTTGTAAGGTGCGGTTGCTCGCGGGACATTCCGTTTGCTGATTATAGCTTTTCTCTGAGCGCTTCGTATGGCGTCTTTCCATTGTGCGCGCCCGTGCGGTCTGTGAAAGTTGTAGAAGCGCTCCCAATCGTCGAGTTTTGCTTCGAAATCAACATCGCCTTTGTAGCTGAGCAGTTGATAGAATTCCTGTCCATCCGACCGATGCGAGCGTTCCACTTTGCCGTTCAGCTGCGGCGTACCGCGCTTGATATAGGCGTGGCGAATTCCAAGATCCTCGACATGCCAATGGAATCCAATGGAATTTTGCTTGGAACTCATGGCCATTGTCCGTCCTGATTTCTCGGATGCGGAATGGGAATTTTTCAATGATATGATCAACGAAGTTGATCGCGTTGGCCTGTCTGACGTCAGCGCCCATGGGTCCAAATAGCGGTATTTGATAAAGGAGTGTTCTTGGCTCATCGTAACCACTGAGGAGTGGGCCATGAGACAGACAACTGGAACCGGGAAAAGCCCTGGCGAGAAGATCGTCAAAGATATCAAGCGGGCGACGCGCAAGCATTATTCCTCCGAAGAAAAGATCAGGATCGTCTTGGACGGTTTGCGCGGGGAAGACAGCATCGCTGAGCTGTGCCGTCGTGAAGGCATCTCCCAAGG
>RCMY010001591.1_pt1 | contig 21469 bp, 20 predicted proteins | sample 2041341 | NCBI WGS metagenome assembly RCMY01 (sample SAMN09708234, study PRJNA481090) | Marine sediment metagenome, whole genome shotgun sequencing project.
TCGACTTCTCGCACAACCCCTTTTCGATGCCGCAAGGCGGGCTGGAGGCGCTGCAAGGCGATCCGCTGAAAGTGCTGGGATATCAGTATGATCTGGCGTGCAATGGATACGAGCTGATCTCGGGTGCGATCCGCAACCACCGCCTCGACGTCATGATCGCCGCGTTTGAGAAGGCAGGCTATGACGAGGCCGAAGTGCACAGCCGTTTCGGCGGCCTCGTACAGGCATTCCAATACGGCGCGCCGCCCCACGGTGGCTGCGCGGCAGGCATTGACCGGATCGTGATGCTGCTGGCGGATGAGGCGAACATCCGCGAGGTCATCATGTTCCCGATGAACCAGCGCGCCGAGGATTTGATGATGAACGCCCCCAGCGCGCCCACATCGGATCAGCTGATGGAACTGGGCCTGCGCGTCATTCCGCAAGAGTGATCGCGGCGGATGTCAGCAGTCAAAAGGCGAGGGCGCACTGCTCTCGCCTCGTTCGTTTCAGCGCGCCAATGCCGGGTCGTTGGATACCCGAACGAGGCGCGTCAGATCGCTGAGCGACGATCTTTGCCGCCCCTCGCCATCGAAATTCGACGGATTCAGCCATAGGTGAAACGCCTCGTCCAGCGCGGGCCATTCAGCGTTGATGGCAGCAAACCATGCGGTGTCGCGATTGCGGCCCTTAACAACCGTCGCCTGCCGAAATATCCCCTCATAGCTCAGGCCCAGACGCTCAGCCGCGCGGCGCGAGGGTAGGTTCAGCGCGTCGCATTTCCACTCATAGCGCCTGTATCCGGCCTTAAACGCCCATTTCATCATCAGATACATCGCCTCGCTCGCGGCAATCGTGCGCTGAAGTTGCGGCGCCATGGCGATATAGCCGACCTCAATCGATCCGGCGCCCGGCTGAATGCGCAGGAACGAGGCAAAGCCGCCATAGGCCTCGCGGGCGATGTCATAGATGGCGAAAAAGACGTAATCGGGCGATGCGGTCATGTCCCGCATCCAGCGATGGAACTGCGCGGACGAGGCGAACGGCCCGGCAGGCATGTAATCCCAGACCTCATCATGGCCGTCAAAAGCCTGAAAGAGCAGTGCGGCGTGGGCCTCGGCCTCGAGCGGCTCCAGCCGGACAGTGCGCCCGTCAAGATGCAGATCGACAGGCGCGGGCGGCGGGGTCCAACTCTCTACCTCGGGGCCGCGCGGGCGGGGATCGCTCATCTGGGGTCTCGCTCTTTTGGGTGGGGCCATCATAAGCGCCGCCTGCCGCAGGGAAAGCGGTTTTTTAGAGCACGAGCCGTGGATCGGACCCCATGTCGAGGCCGGGAAACACGTCCTGTTCCAGCGCGACGATGTCGGTGCCGTAGAGGCCGCGTATCATCCACGCCAGATGCGCGCGCAGATCGCGGGTAGGGCGCAGGTCGCGGCGCTGATAGAGGTCCGCCTCGGCCAGCCCCGGCCAGTCGGCCACCACGCGCCCGCCACGCAGCGCGCCGCCGGCAAACAACATCGCGCCTGCCGTTCCATGATCCGTCCCGCCAGAGCCATTCAGCCGCGCGGTGCGCCCGAATTCGGTGATCGCGACGACCGCCGTGCGGCCCCAGACAGGGCCAAGGCCGCTATGCAGCGCGGTGATCGCGCCACTCAGCCGATCCAACGCTCTGGGCAGGGCGCGGTGCTGGCTGGCGTGGGTGTCAAAACCGGTCAGCGAAAAGGCGGCGATGCGCGTGCTTTCGCGCAGGCGCGCGGCGGCAAAGCTGGCGATGGCATCCGGGCGCGCGGGCCGCGCTGCGACGGCGCTCATTATGTCGTCCGCGCTGGGGGTCGCATTGCCAGAGCCGCCTTGGGACAACAACAGAGCCTCCTGCGCCGCATCGCGAAAGAGGGGATCGTCGTGCAGGATGCCCTCCAGTAGCCGCTCGGCCTGGGGGCTGAGCAGCAGCGCGGCATCGGGCGACCAGTTGGCCACCGGTGCCGCGCCGCGCATCAACAGCATATCGCCGCGCCCCACCGCGTACCCCGTCTGCGCCGATGCACCGGGCATACGCGCCAGCAGGCGGTTCAGCCAGCCATCGCGCAACTGGCCCAGCGCATCCACGCCGGTCCCGGCCTCCAGCAGGTCCTGCCCGTCGAAATGGCTGCGCTTGTCGCGGTAGGGCGTCGACACGGCATGGGCAAAGCCCAGCTCGCCCTTGTCCCAGAGGGGTCGCAGCGGCGCCAGTGCGGGGTGCAGCCCATAAAACCCATCCAGAGGCGCGCCAGTTGCGTCGGAGCGCAGCGCGGCGAAATCCGGATCGCCAAGGGGCGGCAACGCATCCAAACCATCCATTGCGCCGCGCAGGATTATGACGACCAGCCGCGCGTCGCCGGGCGCGTCCGCCAATGTAACGGGCGTGACCAGCGGTGACGCAGCGAGCGAGCAGCCAAAGGCGGCAGAGCGTGTCAGGAAGCGGCGACGGGATAGGCTGGACATGGCGTCAGACCCTCTGAAAGGCGGGAGAGGCGAGGACAAGGCCGATCCCCTCGGCGCGCGTCTCGGCGCGGGCGGCGGCGCTGCGCACAGGCTCGGGTAGGGACGTGCCCAGCGCGGCGCGGGCAAAGTCTTGCGGATCGGGCAGCGGGCTGCGTAGCTGGAATGGCACGCTCATCGCCCAGCCAAGGCGCGCAGCGAGGCGCTGAGGCGTGATCCAATCGGCATCGGCCTCGGGCCAGCCATCCGGGCCGGGCGGTGCGCCCGGCGGTTGCCCCATCAACTGCAGCGGCGCGAGAAACAGCCGTCTCATCTGCTTGATATCGCCGGTCGGCATGTCGCGCGCCGTCAGATCCAAGGCGCGCAGCGCCGAACTGATGAAATCGACCGGCGGCTTGACGTTTTCGCGGGGCGCGGCCCAGGCGGCTGGGTGCTCCAGCATGGCGCGCGTCAGTGCCGCCAGATCGCCGCCCGACTGCGTATAGGCGTGGCTCATGGCATCCACCAGCGCCGGATCAGGCCTGTCCGCGACGAAATGCACCGCCATTTTGCGCGCCAGATACGCGGCAGTCGCGGGATGCGTCGCCAGCATGTCGAGCGCTGCGAGCACATGGGATAGCTGCGGTGTGCCGCCGCCAATACTGCGCTGCAACAGGACATGCGGTCCCGGCTCGGCACGTGCGTCGCTGTAGTAAAAGCCGCGCCGCAGATTAAAATTCAGACCGGTCAGCAGCCGCGCCAGTGCCAGCACGTCGTCCTGACCGTAAGGGCCGTCCACGCCCAGCGTGTGCAGCTCCAGCATTTCGCGCGCGAGGTTCTCGTTCAGCCCGCCGCGCCCCTTTTTCAACGCCCGCGCGCTGTTCGGGCCGACCGAGGCAGCCTGATCGAGATAGTTCAACATCAGCGGTTCTTGCACAACGGCGCGCAGCATGTCCGCGAACCGGCCCGCCACATGTGGGCGGATCGCTGTTTCGACATAAGGCAGATGTGCCTCGGGCCAAACGAAGCCCAGCCCGCGCGCCGTGAAGTGATCGGCCCAGAAGGCCGTCAGGCGTTCGCGCAGGCCGTCGCGCGTCGTGGCGCGGCGCAACAGCATATGACTGGTCCAGCTAGCGGCCTCGATGCGGATGCGGCGCACCTGTTTGCGATACGCCTTGCGCGCGGCCTTTTCAGTGCCATCGCCCTTGGCCTTGCGCTGCGCCTTGCGGGCGGCCTTTGTGTCCAGCATCCGGGCCAGATATGCCTCGCTGCGCGGGATGGGGAACGCGGCGGCGGCGGCGTCGGGGCCTGACAGCCGCGTCATCATGTCCTCGGCCGAGCCGGGCGGCGCGATGCCGGGCGATAGGCCGCAGCCAAAGCGTATCTCGGCCCGTTCGGGATCAAATGACACGGCGCGCTCCGGGGTGCGTCGGGGCCGCAAGGACCCGCTTATAGCACTATAGCGCAGGCGCCGCCGCTTGGCATCAGGACTGGTGCAGTCTCGGCGTCACATCGCCGCCCGGCTTGCCAGCCGCTCCTGCACGAGGCCGGCCACCTGTGCGATGCGTGAATTCAGCGCCGCTCCGCCCCGCCGCTGCGCTTTCAATGCGTCGGCTGCCTGTGCCAGCTGCGCGTCGTCCGCCGAGCGTGCGACGCCGCCCAGAAACTGTGCGACATAGTCCAGCACGGGGCCTTCGGAATGCTCGTTCAAGAGGTTCGAGACATGCACCATGTCGTCGCGATAGGCCAGCGGATCGGGGTGCACATCCTCATTGCGCACGATGCGCGGACCGTGCGGTTGACGTTCCTGAGGCAGGGTGGCGAGGATCGTCTGCTGAAAGACGCCCAGATTGGTCAGTGGCTTGGTCAGAAACCCGTCTGCACCCGCCGCGATCGCGCCGTCTTCGGCGCCGTCCATGCCGCTGGCGCCGATAATCGAGGTCACGCGCGGGGTGGCGGATGACATTTCGGCAATCAGATCGAGACCCGAACCATCGGGCAAGCCCAGATCGACGATCACCACTGAGGGGCGGTAGACCTGCAAGTGTCGCCGCGCCGAGCGCAGGCAATCCGCGCGTCGGATCCGCGCGCCCGAATGAAGGCACATCAGCCGCATCGCGTCGCAGGCGTAAAGGCTGTCTTCGACCACCAGAACGGTCATGCCCAATAGCGGGCGCGCGGCGGTGGGGTTGGTGATAGGGGTCAGTGCGGGCAGATCGTCCATGCTAGTCTCTCCTGTTGGCAGCATCTCTGACACCAGCGTTACGCAGAGTTGGCTAACGCAGGGTTAACACCTACGGCGAAATTTCGGCGCGGTGGTCGCGGTGCGCGCCCATGCGACGTCGCGCCGCTTGCCAGCGCTGCGCGCGCGCCGCATAACGGGGCTTAGCATTGATCAAAGCCATAGAATAAAGGACCTGCCATGATCGGACGCCTCAATCACGTCGCCATTGCCGTGCCGGACCTCGCTGCCGCGATGGCGCAATATAGCGGCGCTTTGGGCGCCGAAGTGGGCGCGCCGCAGGACGAGCCTGACCATGGAGTCACAGTCGTTTTTATCGAATTGCCCAATACCAAGATCGAATTGCTGTACCCGCTGGGCGATTCCAGCCCGATTCGCGGCTTTCTGGAAAAGAACCCGTCGGGCGGCATCCATCATGTCTGCTACGAGGTCGAGGATATCTCCGCCGCGCGCGACCGGCTGACCGCAAGCGGTGCGCGCGTGCTGGGCGATGGCAGTCCCAAGATTGGCGCACATGGCAAGCCGGTGCTGTTTCTGCATCCCAAGGATTTCAACGGTTGCCTCATTGAGCTGGAGGAAATCTGATGGGGGTCGCAACCGGTCTGGTTCTTTATGTGATCATCTGGGTCCTGACTTTTTTCGTAGCGATCCCGATCCGCCTTCGGACGCAGGGCGAGGCGGGGACTATCGTACCCGGGACCCATCACGGATCGCCCGAAAATCACAATCTCAAGAAAAAGGCGTGGATCACTACAGCTGTCGCGCTGGTCATCTGGTCGCTGGTCGCTTGGATCATTCTGACGGGCCGCATCACGCTGAGCGATATCGACCTCTTTACCCGGTTCGGCCCCGGCCCGGTCGAAGAGCGTGGACTAGGTGGGTAAAGGTCGCGGCGCCCAAGACCGGGATCACCAGATTAACCAGCGGAATCGATAGCGGAATCGCCATCAGCACGCCGGCGCCCCAGATCCGCAGCCAGTGACGGCGCCGCAAATCGCGCGCGCCGGCCCGGCCAAGGCGCCGCATCGCCGCCAACTGGAAATACTCGCGCCCTAGCAGAAATCCGTTGAGCGCCCAGAATATCGCGAAGGCGCCGAAGGGCAGCGCGATATAGAGGATCAGCGCCAACAGGTTCGCACCGATCAGCACCCCCAGAAAGCCCAGCGTATCGCGGATGGTGTCCATCCAGGGCATCCGCGGCACGGGCGGCAAATCCGGGTAATGGCGCGCCTCTACCGCCGCCGCCACATCGTCCAGAAACAGCCCCGTGATCGCAGAGGCGACCGGCACCATCAGGAAAATCGACATAACCATCATCGCGATGAGGCTGGTCCAACCCAGCAGATCATCAAGCCAGCGCACCTCGCCGACCAAGGGCAACGTCACCGCCTCACCGGTCAGCCATGATATCGTGAGCAGGACGATGGCATAGACCGCAAAGAGTAGCGCGAGCGTCAGCGCTATCCCCAGAATCAGCACCCGGCGAAAGCGTGGGTCACCCATCTGGCTCAGCGCCTTGGTAAAGCAGGAAAAAATCACTCTGACACCCATGTGGTAATCGCCGCGATGTCGGGGCGCGGGCGTTCGGGCGGGGCGCTGGTTTCCGTGCCGATATGGATGAAGCCCGCGATCCGTTCGTTCGGGGCGAGGCCCAGTGAGTCTTCGGCAAAGCCGCGATCATGGCTGGGCCACCCGCTGAGCCAGTTCGCGCCCCAGCCCGAGGCAAGCGCGGCGTTCAAGAGCGCGAGGCAGACAGCGCCAGTGGAGTAGGTCTGCTCGATGGCGGGGATCTTGGGCGAGGGGCGTTGCACCTCGATCACGGCAACGGCCAGATGCGCGTCGGTAAACTGCTTCTGCGCCTTGGCGATGGCCTCGCCGTCCAGCCCTTTGGCACCCGAGCAGCGCGGGACTGATTGCGCCAGCCGCAAGAGCGCAGCGCGCTCCAGCACGACAAAGCGCCACGGCTCCAGCTTGCCGTGATCGGGGCTGCGCGCGGCCATTTCCAGCATCGGGATCAGCGCGGCGCGGTCCGGCACGGGCAGGCCCAGCGTCTTGGCCGGGCGCGAGCGGCGGGTGGCCAGAAAATCCAGCACATCGGGGCGGTGGGTCGGCATGACAAGGCTCCGGATCGGGACTATGCGCCCTATGTCGTGCCGCATTCAGGCGGGGTCAAGGGCGGGTAGTGCCGGGTACGCGGGTATAGACCCCCTCGGGCAGGTTCAGCGCCGCGCCCAGATCGCGCAATTGCGACATCGACAGCGTGATGGTCCGCGTTTCGCCCAGCCGCGCATCGAATTGGCGGATCGTCACGCATTCCTCAAAAGCCTCAATCACCACATCCTCCTGCAAGGGCGCCGCGCCCTCGTCAACGAGGGTGATGACGGTCGCGTCGAATTCGTGCTCGATCGAGAACATGGGATGGTCTCCGTATTGCGCGGCGTGCCACCTCAATGTCGCGCGATCGGCGGCGCCTTGCAAGCGCGGTGCAATCGCTCTGGCCCTTGGCTGCGGGCATGGATAAGCTGCGCGCAATTGCTCTATCGGAGGTATTCCATGCGAAAGTTAACCCTGCTCTGCGTGCTGGCCTTGGCGGCTTGCGACGCGCCGCCGCAATCCACCGGCGCGCCCTCGGGCCAACCCTCTGGTCAAGCCACGGGGCAGTCTACCAAGAGGACGATTTCGACGCCCACGTCGTCCCAGCTGTCACAGTTCAAATCCGTCGTCGCCTCGGTCGAGCCGGTGGCTGAACGCGAATGCAATAAGCGCACCAAGGGTATCAATTGCGATTTTCGCATCGTGGTGGATGATCGCCCCGGTCAGCCCGCGAACGCCTTTCAGACGGTCGACAAGCAGGGTCGCCCCATTCTGGCCTTTAACCTCGCGCTGATCGCCGATGTGCGCAATCGCGATGAGCTGGCGTTTGTCATGGGGCATGAGGCGTCGCATCACATCAACGGCCATCTGGGCCGGCAGAAAAACAACGCGATGGCGGGCGCGATCCTGCTGGGTGGTCTGGCCGCGATCACTGGCGCCGGTCAGGGTGCCGTCCAGAGCGCGACCGACATAGGCGCAGGTCTGGGCGCGCGCACATATTCCAAGGATTACGAGCTGGAGGCGGACGCCCTCGGCACGATCATCACTAGGCGAGCAGGTTACGATCCAGTGCGCGGGGCCGCGTTCTTTACCCAGATCGCAGATCCGGGCGATCGTTTCCTCGGGACGCACCCGCCCAACGCCCAGCGGATCGAAACGGTCAGGCGGGTCAACGCCGGTCTGTGACCGGACCTCAGATACGGCAACTGACCGGCATCGTCAGCGACCGGGGATCGAAATACGCGGTCTCCGGTGGTCCCGCCACGTCGCGCGAAGAGGTGGATGCGTTCCTGAAAGAGCTGAAGCGAGACAAGAAATTTGCCAAGGCCACCCATAACACTTGGGCCGTCCTGCTGCCCGACGGTACCCCCCTAAAGGGCGACGACGGCGAGGCGGGGGCCGGCATGGTTATCGTGAGGATGCTTGAGCGAGCAGAGCGCATCGGCCAGTTGATCGTCGTGACCCGCTGGTATGGTGGCAAACATCTGGGCGGCGACCGGTTTCGCCATGTGCAGACCTGCGTTGCCGAATGGCTGGACGCCTTTGGCCGCTAAAGCGTTTTGACACATTGCTCGATCACGACGAATTATCGAAACGCCCAGAACACATGGATGTCGGGCGCGTTTCAAACTTGAGCTGTATCTCTACTGAAACTCGAAGCGCTCTAGCCCGGATTCGCCAGATCCAGACTTAATGGCGCTATCGCGCTATGGAATTGCCGCAATGGCGGCCGATATCCCGGCAAAGAAACATCCCGATGCGACCAAGACAAAGCCGTGCCAGATGGCAGTTGCAAATCGCAGCGCCTCCCATCTGTAGAACACCACTCCCGCGCTGTATAAAAGCCCACCCAGCGCGATGAGTTGCAGGCTTCCGCCCGGCAACAGGCCTGCCAGCGGTACGAACAGCGCCAGTCCCAGCCATCCAAGCGCCAGATATGGCCAGACGCCCGTCGGCATGCGTCCGCGCGCGGCCAGCAGCTTGGTCGCGGCCCCCGTGATGGCCAAAGCCCAGACAAGGCACAGCACAGCATATCCAAAAGCGGTGCCCAAAATGACAGCGAGCGGCGTAAAAGTGCCCGCAATCTTGACGTAAATTGCCGCGTGATCCAGCCGTCGCAATATCGGCCGGGCCGCCTTGCCGGAAAGGATATTGTATGCACCGGAGGCTGATAGCATAGCCAGCAACGCCGCCGAGTAGATCGCCAGTGCTGTCCACAGCCCCCAGCCTGCCTGCGCAGACGCCCGGCCAAGCAGCCACGCGATTGCCGCAGCCGCAAGAGCGACACCCAGCACGTGCACCGCGCCGTCGGCGATCCGCTCGGCGCGGGAGGGGGGAGGGACGGACATATTCATACCTTTCAGGATAGTGCAGAAATATAAAGAAATCGCAAACATCCGCATAGGGGATGCGCTGCGACTGCCTCAATAGACGATTTGGGAATGGCCTGCGCCGAATGGCTCTGTCGGATTAAGCGGTCAACTGACCCCAGAGGTCGTATTCGCCCGCCTCATCCACCTCGACCCGCACGATATCACCCACGGCAATGCCGCCCGTCCCCTCATCAACAAAGAGGTTGCCGTCGATTTCGGGCGCGTCGGCCTTGGTGCGACAGGTGGCGATGCCGTCCTCGTCGATATCGTCGACAATGACGTCTTGAATCGAGCCAATTTTGGCGGCCAGCTTGCCCACGGAAATGGCCTGTGCCTTTTCCATAAAGCGATCCCAGCGCTCTTGCTTGACCTCGTCAGGCACGTGATCAGGCAGATCGTTCGAGCGCGCGCCAGCGACGTTCTCATATTGAAAACAACCTACGCGATCCAGTTGAGCCTCGTCCAGCCAGTCGAGAAGGGTCTGAAATTCAGCCTCGGTTTCGCCGGGGTAGCCGACGATGAAGGTGCTGCGCAGGGTGATATCGGGGCAGACATCGCGCCATGCCGCGATCTCGTCCAGCGTCTTGGCCGCTGCCGCCGGGCGGGCCATGCGGCGCAGCACGTCCGGGTGAGCGTGCTGGAACGGAATGTCGAGATAGGGCAGCACCAGCCCCTCGGCCATCAGTGGGATCAGATGCCGCACATGGGGATAAGGGTAGACATAATGCAGCCGCACCCACGCACCCAAAGAGCCGAGATCGCGCGCCAGATCGGTGATATGCGCGCGGTGGCCGCGCTCCTCGGCATGTTTGATATCGACGCCGTAAGCGGATGTATCCTGAGAGATCACCAGCAACTCACGCACGCCGCTATCGACCAGCTTTTCAGCCTCGCGCAGAACCGCATGAGCGGGCCGCGAGGCGAGGCGCCCGCGCATATTTGGGATAATGCAGAACTTGCACTTGTGGTTGCAACCCTCAGAAATCTTTAGATAAGAATAGTGGCGCGGGGTCAGGCGCACTGCCGATGGCGGCAGCAGGTCCACATAAGGGTCGGGCCGAGGCGGCACGGCGGCATGGACCGCGTCCAGCACCTGCTCATACTGATGCGGGCCGGTCACGGCCAGAACGCTGGGATGCGCGCCGGTGATATAGTCCGGCTCGGCCCCGAGGCAGCCGGTGACGATCACGCGGCCATTCTCGGCCAGCGCTTCGCCGATGGCACTGAGACTCTCGGCCTTGGCCGAATCGAGAAATCCGCAGGTGTTCACGATCACCGCGTCAGCCCCGGTGTAGTCGGGCGAGATACCATACCCTTCGGCGCGTAGCCGCGTCAGAATACGCTCGCTGTCGACCAACGCCTTGGGGCAGCCCAGCGACACCATGCCGATCGTCGGCTGGCCGTCGCGTTTGGGACCGGGTGTCAGGCGCGCACGGGCAAGGTCAGGGCGCAGATCGGGGGGATTGGTGCTCATCCGCGCGATATAGACGACGCGGAGGCCGCGCAAAAGGGGCAAACTATTGCGGGGGCAACGACCCGGCCCTAGACTAAGGCGCAAAAGGCGGCATTCGCGCGCGCCAAGGCAATGAGGCTGCACATGAAATTCCTCCTGAAAATCCTCGGCTTCGTACTGATTGCATTGATCCTCGCGGTCGGCGCGCTGTTTTTCCTGCCCGGCGAGCGGATCGCACGCATCGCCGCCGACCGGATCAGCACCATGACAGGGCGCGAGGTCACGATGACCGGCGACACCTCAATCAGCTTTTATCCCGTCCTCGGTATCAGCACCGGCAAAACGACCATCGCGACGGCCGATTGGGCCGAGGGCGGTCCGATGCTGACCGCTGACAGCCTCAAGGTGGGCGTGGATCCCATAGCGCTGATTGGCGGCGAGGTGCGCATCACCGGCCTTGAGGTCGCCAGCCCGCGCATCGTGATCGAGCGGGACAAGAACGGACGCGGCAACTGGGAAATCGGCGTCGCCGGCGTTGCCACAACGGGGCAGGGCGCAGGCGCGCAGGGAACGCCAGAGGCCAAGTCGAACGCGCTGGCCCTGACGCTGGACCGTGCGCTGATCACTGATGCTTCGGTGCTTTATATCGACCACCAGTCCGGCACGCGCCAGGAAATGACAGGCGTCGATCTGGACGTGCGCTGGCCCAATTACAGCGGCGAGGCGAATTTCGACGTGGTTCTGCGCCCCGCCGGGCAAGACGTGCGCATTGCGGGCCGCATCGACAAGTTCGGCCCCTTCACCGAAGGCGCAGTCTCGCCGCTCAAGGTGACGGTTTCGACCGGGGGCGGCACACTCAGCATCGATGGCCGGGCCAGCACGGCCCCGCAACTGGATGGAACGATGAGCGCCGAGATCGGCAGCACCTCGCGCTTTCTGGGCGCGCTGGGCCTGCCCGCGGTCGAAATCCCCGAGGGGCTGGGCCGCGAGGTCACAGCCAAGGCGCAGCTGAACGTGACCGAGGACCTGCGCGTGGCCCTGCGGGATATGACACTGGGGCTGGGCGGCAACACATTGACCGGGGCGATGGACATTGCCACCGGCGGCGCGCGCCCGCGCATCACGGCGCAACTGAACGCCGGCGCGCTGGACCTGAGGGGCCTGACGGGCAGTAAAAGCGGCGGCGATGGTGGTGGCAGTGGCGGTGGCACGGCGCAGCAACCGGCAACGGACGGCTGGTCCAAGGCGCCGATCGACGCCAGCGCGCTCAGTGCGGCGGACACCAACATATCGCTGACCGCTTCCAGCATAGATCTGGGACAGTTCAAGTTTGGTCAGGCGAATGTCCTGCTGACCATCGATGCGGCCCGTGCAGTCGCGCAGCTCAAGCAGCTGGATGGTTATGGCGGCGTGCTGTCCGGCCAAATCGTCGCGAACAACCGCTCGGGCCTGTCTGTCGGCGGCGATTTGGCTGCGCGCGGCATCGACATGGAGCGTTTCCTGAGCGACGCCGCAGGCATCACCCGCTTTGCCACGACCGGCACCGCCAGCCTCGATTTTCTGGGCGTTGGCCAGTCTGTGCACGCGATCATGAACAGTCTCAGCGGCGATTTGAAGCTGGCCACCGGAAGTGGTGTCATCAGCGGATTCGACCTTGACCGTCTGATGCGCACGGGCGACGGCAGCGGTGGCACGACCGTATTTGACCAGATGGCCGCGAGCTTTGCGATCAAGGACGGTAATATGCGCGGCGACGACCTCAAGATGTCGATGCCGCTTGCCACGGCCACCGGCAAGGGCCGCATCGGTCTTGGCGCGCGCGATATCGACTACCTCTTTACTCCGGTCCTCCTGCAAGGCGAAAACAGCCGTGGTCTGGCGATTCCGGTCAGTATCAAGGGGCCGTGGTCCAATCCCAAGATCCGCCCCGATCTGGAAAAGGCCATTGATCTCAACTTCAAGGAAGAGCGCAAGAAGCTGGAGAAGAAGGCCCGCGAGGAGGTCGACAAAGAGATCGACAAATTCGTTCAGAAAGAGCTGGGTGTGACGGTCGACGAGGGTCGGTCCGTCGAGGATGCGCTTAGGGATAGGGTTAAGGGCAAGGCCGCCAAAGAGCTGTTCAAGCTGTTCGAGTGATCGGGAGCAAGGTTTTCACCGTTCCCAGAGATACTCGCGCCGCAGGCATCCACCGCAAATAAATAAGCCCCGCCAGATTGATCATCCGGCGGGGCTTATTTTTAAGTAAATGCTTTTAGCGGCGCCGATCGCGGCGCGAACTCATCGGCTGGAACGCCACGCCCACATGGGCCTCGCAATAGGGCTTGCCTGCCTGAACGGCCAAGCCGCAGAACCAGAAATCATCCGTCGCCGGATCGCCGACCGGCCATTTGCAGGTGCGCGACGTCAGCTCCATCAGCGACAGTCTTTTCGCCTTCTTCTCGACTTCGCTGACCTTTGCCAGCGCCTTGGGGTCGATCTCGTTCGTCGAGGGTTGCGGCGGCAAGGGTTGGCCTGCCGGGATGATCGGCTTGATCCGCGTCACCACCGGGGCGGGCGCCGCTTCCTCGGGTTCGGGCTGCGGAGCGGCCTTGGCGGCGGGTTTGGGCGCGGCGGTCTTGCCTGCGGGTTTCGCGGCGGACTTGGCCGGGCTTTTGGGCGCGGCCTTGGATGCCTTGCCCGCATCGGGCTGCGCGCTGGCACCTGACGCAGCGGCGCTGCCTGCGCCGCCATTGCGGTTCGACAGGCCAAGGCGGTGCACCTTGCCGATCACCGCGTTACGGGTGACGCCGCCCAACTCCTTGGCGATCTGGCTGGCAGACTGGCCCTCGCCCCACATTTTCTTTAGCGTCTCGACGCGTTCATCGCTCCAGGACATGGCCCGTTCCTACTACTTGGAACGCGCGCCACAAGGCGCGGCGTCCCGCAAATTTCCTGAGTGCCCTATTCTAATCACTCACGCCTGAGTTACAAGACGTCGAATCGGACTCTGCACCACGGCGCATATCCGACGAAGGTAGTCCAGCAAACACCATGCGGACAATTTCAGGAGGCTGACATGAACGATTTCGCCGACATGGGCATACGTCGCTTCGGGCGCGTCAACTGGCTGGGCCTCGCCACACTCTGCTCGCGCGAGATCCAGCGCTTCATGGCGGTCTGGACGCAAACCTTGCTAGCGCCGCTGGCCACTGCTGGTCTGTTCCTGCTGATCTTTACGATCGCGATCGGACCGACGCGCGGCGACGTGATGGGCGTGCCGTTCACCGAATTCATCGCGCCCGGCATCCTGATGATGACGGTGATCCAGAACGCCTTTGCCAACACGTCCTCTTCCATCGTCATCGGTAAGGTGCAGGGCAATATCGTCGACACACTTATGCCGCCCCTCAGCCCGGCCGAGTTGGTCGTCGGTTACCTCGTCGGCGGCATCGGGCGTGGCCTCGTCGTGGCGGTGGCGATATCGCTGGGGCTGGCGATCTTTCTGGGAATCGTGCCTCAGCATCCCCTGATGTTGCTGGGCTATGTCATCCTTGGCTCGGGGTTCATGGGCGCGGTCGGTATCGTTGCGGGTATTTTCGCCAACAAATTCGATCAGATGGCGGCGATCACCAACTTCATCGTCACGCCCCTCGCGTTCCTGTCGGGCACGTTCTACTCGGTCGAAGCCCTGCCGCCCGTTTTGAGAGCGATCACGTATTTCAATCCGATCTTTTACCTGATCGACGGTCTGCGCTATTCCATGTTGGGTGTGTCGGACAGTTCGCCCGCACTGGGTGCGGCAGTGGCGTTCGCCTCGACGCTGGCAGTCGCTGCAATCGCGCTGGCGATGTTCACGCGGGGCTACCGGCTAAAGGCGTAAGCGCGCCCTGATTGACAGGCGCGCGCCTCTCGGTCACTCCTTGCGGCCTGATCCAAAGGAAATGCCGCCATGATCCCGTCCGTTCTACCTACCTATAACCGTGCCCCGCTCAGCTTCGTCAAGGGTGAGGGCGCATGGCTGATCGAGGCGGATGGGCGACGCTTTCTGGATCTGGGCGCAGGCATCGCGGTCAACGCACTGGGCCACGCGCACCCCGCGCTGGTCGCGGCGCTGACAGCGCAGGCGCAGCAGCTCTGGCACACGTCGAACCTCTACAACATCCCGGCCCAGCAGGAGCTGGCTGACCGTCTGGTCGAGGCCACCTTCGCCGACACCGTGTTTTTCACTAATTCCGGCACCGAGGCCTGCGAACTGGCGGTAAAAATGGCCCGCCGCCACTTCCATGACGCGGGTCAGCCCGAGCGCAGCCAGATCATCGCGTTTGAGGGCTCGTTCCATGGCCGCTCTGCCGCAGGGATCGCCGCCGCCGGATCGGAGAAAATGACCAAGGGTTTTGGCCCGCTTCTGCCGGGCTTCATTCACCTGCCATGGGGTGATCACGACGCGCTAAGCGCCGCCATCACGGATAAAATCGCCGCCATCCTGATCGAGCCTGTGCAGGGCGAAGGTGGCATTCGCACGCTGCCTGACGCCTGCCTCAAGGGCCTGCGCGATCTGTGCGATCAGCACGGCATCCTCATGATCCTCGACGAGGTGCAATGCGGCATGGGCCGCACGGGCCGCCTCTTTGCGCATGAATGGGCCGGGATAGAGCCCGACATCATGATGGTCGCCAAGGGCATCGGTGGCGGCTTCCCGCTCGGCGCGGTCCTAGCCACCGAACATGCCGCCGCCGCGATGGTCGCCGGCACGCACGGCTCGACCTATGGCGGCAACCCTCTGGCCTGCGCCGTTGGCAATGCCGTGATGGCCGAGATCGCGAATGAGGACTTCCTCCAAGGCGTCCGTGCCCGCTCGGGTTACATGCGCCAGCGGCTCGAGGCGCTGGTCGCGTCCCATCCGGACATCTTTGAGGCCGTGCGCGGCACCGGCCTGATGCTGGGCCTCAAATGTAAGGTGCTCAATACCGACGTGCTGAATGCCTGCTACACCCAACAGCTGTGCACCGTGCCAGCCGCAGACAACGTCCTGCGCCTGCTGCCGCCGCTTAATATAACCGAAGCTGAGATCGCCGAGGCGCTTGATCGGCTCGACAAGGCCGCGACTGCGCTTTCTTCTAGCTGAACCTATCTTTAGGGGGGCCGGGGGTAAATATCCCCGTCGCTGCCGCCTGCAAACGGAACCAACCCCATGAACCATTTCCTCGACATCCACAAAACCGACCCCGCCGCCCTGCGCGGCATCATCGACAGCGCGGCGGCGATGAAATCCGCACGGCAAGGTCGCTCGCGCGGCGCACCCGACGACGATCAGCCGCTGGCGGGTCAGGTGGTCGCGCTGATATTCGAGAAACCCTCGACGCGCACGCGGGTCAGCTTTGACGTGGGCGTGCGTCAAATGGGCGGGCAGACGATGCTGCTGTCTGGATCGGAAATGCAGCTGGGCCACGGCGAGACGATCGCCGATACCGCCCGCGTCCTCAGCCGCTATGTAGATCTGATCATGATCCGCACTTTTGACGAATCCGTGCTGATCGAAATGGCCGAATATGCTGATGTGCCGGTCATCAACGGCCTGACCGACCGCACGCATCCGTGCCAGATCATGGCCGATGTCCTTACCTTTGAGGAGCATCGTGGCCCGATCAAAGGCAAGAAGGTCGTTTGGTCCGGCGACGGTAACAATGTCTGCGCCTCCTTTTTGCACGCAGCAGGGCAGTTCGGGTTCGACATGACCTTCACCGGACCCGCGCAGCTGGATCCCGAGGAGGAATTCATCGGCCTCGCGCGCAAGGCCGGCGTGCGCATCAATATTGAGCGTGATCCCCACAAGGCGGTCGAGGGCGCCGATCTGGTCGTCACCGACACGTGGGTGTCGATGCATGACAGCCAATCCGCCAAGGAGCGGCGCCACAACATGCTGCGCGCCTATCAGGTGAACGAAGCGCTGATGGCCAGCGCCAAGCCCGACGCGCTCTTTATGCACTGCCTGCCCGCCCATCGCGAGGAAGAGGCGACAAGTGCCGTCATGGATGGCGCGAACTCGGTCGTCTTTGACGAGGCCGAAAACCGCCTTCATGCGCAAAAGGCCGTCATGCGCTGGTGCCTCAGCCTCTAGGACGGGTGCGGCCTTGCAAATAATGAGGTGCGGGGCCTAGGCTGCGCGCAGGAACCGCAGGAGGTAACATGGCGCGCAAGGCACAGATCGGCGTGTACGGATTGGGCACCATGGGCAGTGCGCTGGCGCTGAACATGGCCGAGCAGGGCATCGAGGTGGCCGTCTCGAACCGCGAGGTCGAATGGATCGGCGCCTTCGTCTCCGAGGCCGGATCGCTGGCCGGACATCTGCATCCGCATGAGACGCTTGAGGGCTTCGTGGACGATCTGGCGCAACCGCGCGTCATTCTCTTCATGATCCCGTCAGGCGCGCCCATGGACGCGATGATCGAGGCCGTCGCGCCGCTGCTGGCCCCCGGCGACACGATCATCGATGGCGGCAACGCCGATTTTCACGCCACGCGCCGTCGCAGCGCCGATCTGGCAGAACGCGATATCCATTTCGTCGGCATGGGTGTGTCGGGCGGCGAAGCGGGCGCACGCCATGGCCCGTCGATGATGGTCGGTGGCACCGATCATAGCTGGCAGCAGCTGAAACCGATCCTCACCGCCATCGCCGCGCGTTATGAGGGCAACGCTTGCGTCGCGCATCTGGGCCCCGACGGCGCGGGGCATTTCGTCAAGACTGTCCACAACGGCATCGAGTATGCCGACATGCAGGTCATCGCCGAGGTTTACGGCCTCATGCGCTATGGCCTTGTGCGCGACCCGCATAGCATCGGCGACGTATTCACGCGCTGGAACAGCGGCCCGCTGCGCTCTTATCTGGTCGAGATTACCGGCAAGGCGCTGGGCTACGATGACCCCGCGACCGGCCATCCGGCGGTCGATGTGATCAAGGACGCCGCTGGGCAGAAGGGCACCGGGCGCTGGACCGTGATCGAGGCGGTGAAGCTGGGCCAGTCCGCCAGCATGATCGACGCCGCCGTCGCCGCGCGCAGTTGGTCGTCGGAAAAGGGCACGCGCGTTCAGGCCGAGGCCATTCTGGGCGGGGACCGCTCTGCGTTGGATCTGGGCGACGACGTTCTCGAGAACGCATTTCTGGCCGCGCGTATTCTTAGCTATGCGCAGGGCTTTCGCATTCTGGACGCAGCTAGCGCCGAATACGACTGGGCGCTGGATTATGCGCGGATCGCCGAGATATGGCGCGCAGGCTGCATCATCCGCTCGGCCCTACTGGACGATATCTCGGAGGCGTTTGGCGCGGACATGCCCGGTGGGCAGTTGATCCTTGCGCCTGCGATGGCCGCGCAGCTTGAGCGCACCATCCCGGCGCTGCGCCGTGTTCTGGCGGCAGCCATCGCCGGCGGGCACGCCGTGCCTGCCATGGCTGCGGCCATCGGCTGGTACGACACGATGCGACAGGGGCGCGGGACAGCCGACATTATTCAGGCACAGCGTGATTTCTTTGGCCATCATGGGTATGAGCGACTGGGTGAGGACGGGGTGCACCATGGTCCGTGGTGGGAGTGATCCTGCTGCCGTCGCGCCCCGTATTTCGTATTAAATTTGAGTATTTGAAGAACAATGAAAGTGCGGGTCCGCATCACTTGCGCGGTTTGGTGCGCAGTGTGGGGTCGGCTTGGCTGGGGTCTTCGGGCCAGGGGTGGCGTGGGTAACGACCGCGCATGTCGCGCCGCACATCAGCATATGAGCTGGCCCAGAAGCCGGGTATGTCGAGCGTCGTCTGAACAGGTCTGCCTGCCGGCGAGAGCAAGGTGACGCGCAGCGGCGTGCGACCCACCATCGGATGGGTGGTCTGGCCAAACATCTCTTGCAGGCGCAGCTGGATTTCGGGCGGATTAGTGCCGTAGTCGATGGGGATTCGCCGCCCCAACGGGGTGGTGAAATGCGGTGGGGCCGCTGCGTCGAGCGCTTGCATCGCATTCCAGTCCAGCTGGGCGCGCAGGGCCTCCAGCATGTCGAAGCGGCGCCAATCCTGCGCGGTTTTCACACCGCCGAGGAAGGGGAGGAGCCATTCCTCCAGCCGCTCAATGAGAGAGGATTCCGAAAGGTCAGGCAGATCCATGCCGTCCTCGCGATCCAATGCCACGCGCGCGGCAAAGCGGCGGGCGGCATCGCTCCAGATCAGGCCGATTTCGCGCACGCCGTCCAGCATTGCGCGCGCGATTTCGGCGTCGGGCGCGCCTTTCCATTGGCGGTCCTCCAGCACCAGTGCGCCAAAGTGTTCCTGCTGGCGGGCCAGAACGCGCCCCTCGCGGCGCGACCATGCGCAGGTATCGTGCCATGCGATCTGGTCTGCGTAGAGGCCGCGCAGCCCTGCATCAGACAGTGCGATGGCCTGCCTGATGCGCGCCTCGCGCGGGTTGCCATCGGTGTCGGTCACCACGATCAGGCGCTGGCCTGCCAGCGTGTCGGCGGCGTCAAGCACAGCGCCCTTGCCGCCCGACAGCAGATAGCGCGGCGCGTCGCCGGGGCGGCGCAGGCCGATGCGGTCGGGATAGGCGAGCGCGGCCATTTCGGCATCTGGAAAAGTGCCACTCGTGGCCCCCTTTGCCGCATTGCGCAGGCGGCGAGCCTCTTGTGCGATGCGTTGCAGGACGGCGCGGCTGGGTGGGTAGGGGTGCTGGCCCTTGGGTTGGCGTATCGCCTTGAGCCGCAGCGTCAGATCGACGGGGGCGGCGCGCGGCAGCGGATCACGCTCGGACAGGAGCGCGGCGAGGGGGGCAGCGTCCGGTCCGGCCAGTGCCAGCATATGCGCAAGGCGTGGATGCAGGGGCAGCGCGGCGAGAGTGCGGCCATGCGCGGTAATATGCCCCGCGCCGTCCAGCGCGCCCAGCATCGTCAGCAGCGCCTGCGCCTCGCCGTAGCTGCCGGGATTGGGCTGCGTCAGCAGTGGCATCTGATCGGGCGTCGCGCCCCAGAGAGCCAGCTCCAACGCCAGCGGGGCGAGGTCCGCGGCCTCGATCTCGGCCGGGGGAAAGGCCGGCAGCGCGCCCTCTTCGCCGCGGGTCCAGAGGCGGTAGCAGGTGCCTGGCGCGACGCGGCCTGCGCGACCGCGCCGCTGGGTCGCCTCGGCGCGTGAGACAGGCTCGGTCACGAGGCGGGCCATTCCTGAACCGGGATCAAAGCGTGCGCGTCGGGCGCGCCCGCCGTCGATGACGACGCGGATATCCTCGATCGTCAGGGACGTCTCGGCGATGGAGGTGGCCAGCACGATCTTGCGCCCTTCCTTGGTCGGGGCGATGGCGGCGCGCTGGGCGGCGAAGTCCATTGCGCCGAAAAGGGGGCGGATGGTGCAATCTGCGGGCACGCGGGGGGTCAGCAGCGCCTCGACCCTTCTGATTTCGCCCTCGCCGGGGAGAAAGACCAGCACGCCGCCTTTCGTCTCGCTAAGCGCCTCGCAAGTCAGATCGGCCAGCGCTGCCTCGAAACGCTGGGCTTTGGGCAAGGGGCCATCCAGCCAGCGCATTTCCACCGGAAACGCGCGCCCCTCAGAGGTGATCAGCGGCGCATCTTCCATCAGTGCAGCGACGGGCGCGGCATCCAGCGTGGCGGACATGACCAACAGATGCAGATCGGGCCGCAACGCGCCTGCGATTTCGAGGCAGAGCGCGAGACCCAGATCGCCGTCAAGGCTACGCTCGTGAAACTCATCAAAGATCACGGTGCCGATGCCGCGCAACTCAGGATCCGACTGGATGCGGCGGGTGAGGATGCCGGTCGTGACCACCTCGATCCGGGTGGCATTCGACACGCACGCCTCGCCGCGCACACGGTAGCCGACAGTCGCGCCCACCTTTTCGCCCAGCGTCTGCGCCATCCGCTCGGCAGCGGCGCGCGCGGCCAGACGGCGCGGTTCGAGCATGATAATCCGACCGGTAGTCAGCCCGGCTTCGAGCAGCGCCAAAGGCACGCGCGTCGTCTTGCCCGCCCCGGGCGGGGCCTGCAACACGGCGCGGCTATGGGTGCGCATGGCGTCCAGCAGGCGCGGCAACGCCTCGGTGATGGGCAGGTCAGGGGGCATTTATTCGCGCGTCATCTCGGCGGTGCCATATCCGGAGCGAACCGACAGCGCCTGCGCCTGCATCAGCGCCCCCAGAGGCGCGTAGGTGACGGAGAAGGGATAGACGGTCTGGCGCTTCATTTCGGACGCCGAGAACCCGGCGAGGCGCGTGTAGGCGCCTATGCAGGTGACGCGCCCGCCCGCCTCGCGACGCGCCGTCATGGCCAGTGAGGCGCGCCGCTGCCCGTCAAAGATGATCACGCCATAGCGGCAGAGCCCATCAGCGGGACGGTCGCGCAAGACGCCATAAAGCCCCGTCAGCGGATCGACCGTGCCCGTCTGCGCCGCCGGGTTCAGCGCGTCTGGATCGCTGGCCACGTCGGCGGCGACGCTGCCGCCAGTGATGCGCGGGGTGCCGCCCTTATACCGCAGCTGCACGGTCGAGCGGCGGCTGCCGGTGTCGATCCGTTCGTCATAAGCGGTAGGGGCGAGACCGTCGTTTGTGGTGCGCCCCTGCGCGCTGAGGCGGAAACCGGCGTCGACGATTCGCCCAACGCCGGTAGTGGCGAAGGCCGACGTGACGGCATAGCCGCCGCCGTCCTCGCGCGCTGCCAGCTGCATCTTGCCCACAGGCAGGCCCAGCAGCCGCACGTCGTATACGGCGCGCGCCTCCTGTGCAGGTGCCGCACCAGCGATGAAGGCGAGGGTCAGGCTAAGGCTCAGGGCCAGGGTGGTTGTGGCGGCAAAGCGCATCTCTAGGTCTCCGGTATCGCGAATGTCATGGCCGCACTGGACAAGCCCCGGCGCGG
>RCMY010001593.1_pt1 | contig 21466 bp, 20 predicted proteins | sample 2041341 | NCBI WGS metagenome assembly RCMY01 (sample SAMN09708234, study PRJNA481090) | Marine sediment metagenome, whole genome shotgun sequencing project.
CTTTTATGCTGGTTTTGTGTACAATTCATTAAGCGTTGGACAAGCCTAAAATCACATTGATAGAGCTTAATGAATAGCGATAGGAAAGGGTTGTTGAAGGCGGACTGACTCCTGCCGTCAAATAATATTAAAAAGGATTGAAAAGATAACTACAGCATTTGAACTGTGCAAATAAGCAAAGAATCAATTGACAGTAATCTAAAACAAAGTTATTTTGATTCTCTTTTAGAAAAAACCATCAAAAAAGGATTTTATGATGAGAAAGTTAAAATTATTACCAGTCAGTTTAGCCTTAGCAGCTTTGGTTAGTTTGACTGGCTGCTCGCAATCCACTGACACTGCTACAAGTGAGAGTGCTACTCAGGATGTAACAACGTTGCGTATTGCACATTTTTGGCCAGCTACTGCAGCAACCCACACTGAGATTTTTGAACCTTGGGCAAAAAAGCTTGAGGAAGAATCAGGCGGCAGACTCAAGGTTGAAATCTACCCTTCAGCCACACTTAGCAAACCTAATGCTACCTATGATGCTACTGCTAAAGGTACAGTCGACATAGGCTCTACGGTTCAAGGATATACTAACGGTCGTTTTCCATTGAGTCAAATCACAGAATTACCTGGTCTATCTAATTCAGCAACACAAATGAGCTGTATGCTACAGACTCTATATGATGATGGAGTAATATCGAGCGAGTATGAAGATACGCACTTACTATTTATGATGGGTACGGGTCCTGCAGGGATACATACCATTGATAAAGCTATTCGCACACCAGATGATCTTAAAGGGTTACGTATGCGCCGTCCTTCAGCCATTGCAGGTGACATTATTGAGGCAGCAGGAGGCACCCCTGTTGGTTTACCTGTCACAGATATTTATACTTCACTACAACGTGGTGTGCTAGATGGCTTTAGCCTACCATGGGATGCGACAGGATCTTTTAGATTAATCGAGCTTACTAACACTCATACTAATACTCCTTTTTATAGCTCTGCCATTTTGGTTACGATGAATAAAGATAAATACGAAAATTTACCAGCTGACCTCAAAAAGGTTATCGATGATAACTCTGGTAAAATGATGAGCGCTATTGCTGGTAAAGTGTTTGCTGCAGAAGATGCCAAGTTTATGGCTGAAGCTAAGGCTAAAGGCGATACGATGATAGATATTCCTGATCCATTGAATGATCCACAGTGGAGAGGTCCATTAGAAGCAGGTACTCAAAAATATTTAAAAGACACAGAAGCGCTTGGTTTAGACGCACAGATGGTTTATCAAAAAGCTCAAGAAGCTAGCGCTGCTTGTAAATCTTAGCTAATAATCTAGAGGAGTGAGGCACAAAAATAATATTAAGGTGCATTATTCTGGCTTAGAAGATAATAAAGTATCAGCATCCTTTTTTTAGAGCGTGTCGGTTCAAGTCCGACCACCGGTACCACTATATGAAACCCTCGGAGTCTATGACTTTTGAGGGTTTTTTATTGCTTAAATTTATTTGAAATTAATAAAGTAATGATTATATTAAATGAACTATTGATACTTTGACACTTCGTGTGGGTAAATAATTTAAGAAATACACGCTTCATGAACTTACCGAAGGTAAGCTCTATTATGATGAAATTTATCTAATTACTGTGACTAAAGCTCGTGAAAAAGCTAGCACGATGATGGTCAACAGAAAAAAAGGATGAGGTATCAGAAAGTATGATGAGTAAATAAAAGAGAAGTGACAGCAAAAGCAAGAGAATATATTTGAGATTATGGAGACACCAATAGAACTCAGCTACCCCGACTGCCACAGTCCTATTAGATGGCGTGGTCAATATGAGAGTTTGAGTTATATAGTCGATTCACTTTAAAAGTGTTATAGCGCTACTGGGATGAATTTTGCGCAGCCTCTGTGAATACAGCACGCCAGTAAAATTTATACTAGTTGCGCGTTCAATATAGTCATAACATTTTTATTTTCAGCTGACTATACCAAGTGACTTAGTAAAGGTTGGAACTTTAATTAGGCAATACCATGTTTTAGAAAATCTAATACCATACGATTAAACTTATCCGCATACTCCCACTGCACCCAATGACCACAGCGATTAAACACATGTAGCTCAGCACGCGGCAAACCGTTCAATAGACGAATACCCAGATCCATAGCGACAAAGCGATCGTCCCTACCCCAGATAATCAAAGTCTCATTATTGACCTCACCTAAACGAGGACCGACATCTGGAAACTGATTGCGGTTGGCCTCACTACTCTTTACGAAGTTCTCTAGGTGATCTTCACGCGCTAGTATGTTGTCCAAACGAGCTTGGAATAAGCTCTCTGTTAAATGGCTGGTATCATAGACAAAGATACCCATCATCTCCTTGATATTCTCTAGAGTTGGCTCACGATAGAGCTTACTGATACGTTTGATACCTTCGGCAGGCATGGGGGTAAACATACTACCGCCGCCCGTACCACCGCCCATCAGTATCAGCTTATCGACATGCTTAGGGTAATCCATAGCAAAAACGACGGCACTATGAGCTCCCATAGAATTGCCAATAATATGAATCTTACTTAGACCTAAACCATCAAACAAGCCTTTGAGAATTCGGGCATTGAGATGTGAGCGTGAGCCTTGATTGATAATACTGTCACTCTTACTCCAGCCGGGACAATCCATCAAAATCACTCTATAACCTGCTGCTGTCAGCGGCTCAATATTGCGATTAAAGTTCGCCCAGCCACTAGCGCCCGGGCCAGAGCCATGCAGCATGACTACAACTTCATCGCCCTTTTCGGTATCGTTATAGTGAATACTTAAATCAGTATCACCTTCTTTTATAGTTATAAATTTACTGGTTTCAGCTTCAGTCCATTGCTGCGTCATATTCAAACTCCTTGGCATTATATTTAGGGTATTTAAAGGACTACTTTGTTGACTTAAATTTCATCGCCTTAAATAATTGCTTAAACATTGATTCAAAGAAGCTATTCAACACTCATCAGTGTCAGTGCGCCATATCCTGCGATCCATTCTGGAACGGGACGATAGTAGCTGGATTTTTTTTGGTAATCGCCAAAAGTCGCCATAGCTGCCGTAGCCGCTACCCAGTTTTTTACTTCGTGAGTAGATTTTCCCGCTTTTTCAGAGATCTCTTTATTAGTTATTTTATCCAGCTCATTGACCCGACCAGTAATTAACTGCTCTAAAAACCACTGATCCCATTCTGGATTCAGTGGATATAGCGAATTTTGATCAGCAACAAAGTGACGTGCCGCATCGATGACGCGCTGTGTACGAGCTTGACGCTCATCCGCTGGTAGATTGCGCCCACTACCCAGTATGCGGTCTTTGACCAGCTCATCTGCGCTAACCAGCTCCGGCACTGGTGGCTGATGGGATAGACCACCTGAACCTATAATTAATACCCGCTTATTCAAGGTTGCCACATAGCGACCTAGTGCTGCGCCCAATAAGCGCGCACGCTTAAAAGAAGGCAGCGGTACAGCGACCGAATTGATAAATACTGGAATAACGGGCACTTTATCTATGCCGCCTAATAAAAAATCTAAGGGTTGGGCAAAGCCATGATCCACCTGCATTTTATAGGAGATAGCCACATCGATATCGGCATCCAAAATGTACTGTACCGCAGCTTCAGCAAGTTCAGCTGGCACTAATAAGTCGCCTTTTGCTGAGCCAAAATCACCAATAGCATAGGCGGCCGTACCGATACAAAAGGGTGGCATCACATCATAAAAAAAGCCATTGTAATGATCTGGTGAAAAAAGCAGTACTAGCTCTGGATCAAAGGCCTCAATCTCTTTACGTGCCTGAGCAATAACATCATTAATTTCGTCCAGAATAGGCTTATCAGGGTCTACCAAGCCTACTAAAGGCGTGTGCGATAAACATTGCAATAGTGCTGGCATGTTAAGCTATCTCGGTTTGATTAATAGTTTTCATTTTGCTTTACCGTTTTGCTAAAGTGTCGTTGATGAATGTAATTTTTACGATAGCTATCAAAGCTGTGTATTGAATACTACGATATATTGAAAAACTTGTCCCTAATTTCACAGATTAGAGACAAGCTTTGATGCATTACGCTGATAAAGATGGGTCTTTGATTTAGAAACTGTACTTGGCCATGATCTCGACTTCTTGACCTTTTAACCTCCATGGAAGCGTCGAATCGCTACGATCCCGCCATTCAACGCCGATATCAAGATCAGGTAAGTAAGTATAGATAAGGTTAGCACTCTTTATATCGATCGAAGTATCCGCTGCATTATCTACATTGACCTCGCCATAACGCATATTGCCACGCAGCTTTGGTGAAAAGACATAACGATAGCCTAAACTAAAGCCTGTTTGTGACACAAGCTCACCGTTTTCAGCATCACAGCCTACCGTATTGCCAGGGTTTAAAGCGCCTGTTGTACAGAGTCCCGAGTAGACTCCCATTCCCTCACCAGTATATACACTGCCATGCAATGAGCCTTTGCCTAGGGTTAGCTTAGTCGCTAATGATACTCCTAGCCCAAGCTCCGTATCTAAATCATCGTTTATACCCGTGTTGGCATCGCGAGCAGTCGCAGCGACGGTATAGCCGAAATTAGATATATCATCACTGTAGCTCACGATCATATCAGGTAGATTAGCATCATCAGAGATAGGATCTTGCGCGGTAACACGCAGTCCTTTATTGGCATAGTGCAAGGTCAAATCTGGACGAACATAAAGTCCACTACCCGCTATGGTACCAAACCCTAGACCATAAAAATCTAGCTGCTCAGTTAAACGAGGTGCGACGGCAAAAAACTGTCCACTCCAAGTCTTACCTGCTGTCACTTTATCTACTTGCAGATAAGCATGGCGCAGTCGCAGCTCAGGAGTGCCACTATCGTAGCCCGTATAGTCGCCATAGAAATCGCCTTCGATAAAACCCGTCACCTTTCTATTATCAACGAGTGTAGTGGCCTTTAAGTTGATTCTAGACTCGCGCACACTGCCTTCAAAGTCAGAGTCTAGATCATCTGGAGATCGAAAGGTGCCCTCTGCTTTTACGTAACCACCAATACTTAAAGTAGTATCGCCGTTAGTCACTAGATCTATAGCTTGGGCATTGGTGCAGGCTACGACGGCGGCGAATACCAACGTCACTTTTTTTAGGTTATTCATGATCTCAATCTTCCCTATAGTTTGATTGTTAATTCCATTTAATGAACATTGTTAATTAAGCTAAGGCGAGAGAGGCTACTCAAAGGTACAAAGTTGACCCTACAATCACCTTAATATTAATGATAAATTTATGACTTAAATAAAGTACTGTCTAACCTTTAGTAAGAGCGGCGGTATTGGTAGTCTCACGCTTAGCAATGTTGTTCGCTAATAGTATGGCGGCGACACCAGCAATAAGAATGACGGGAATACTGCTACCGATAACAAACGAAGAGCTTGAATTGTAGGAGAATATAACGCCCGCTAATAAAGGTCCTAAGAAAGAGCCAATACGTCCCATAGCAACAGCTACACCCACTCCTGTACCACGCATACTCTTGCTATAAGCTCTAGCGGCTAACGCATACAATGCGGATTGACCACCCGTTATAAAGAATCCTGAGATACCCGATGCAAAGACTAACGCGGTTAGAGATTTTGAGAATGTTAGTGCCGTTAATCCAATCAAAATACCGACATAAATCATAATAACGACTGATCTTAATTTGATGTTCGATAATAACCAACCCAAAATAAGTACCCCGCACACCCCTCCTACTTGGTAGGCTAGCTGGATGTTGGTTGCACTCTTCATACTCAAACCATTGTTCTGCATTAGAACGGGTAGCCAGTTTAAGATAAAATATAAAACAATTAAGGTACCTAAGAAACTTAACCAAATTTGGATAGTGGTTGCCGTACGACCTTCACCAAATAAGATAAATTTGAAGTCTGTATTTTCGGTAGCAGAGTCTTGTTTAGCTTCTCTTTTGGTATAAGTTTCTTTCAAAAGGAAAAACAAGATAGGAACAAGAGCAATAGGTGTCAGCCCGCCTAAGTAAAAAATGTTTTTCCACTCACCAACTCCCGTAAATCCTCCTGCAATTATGGCAGTGATACCAGCACCGAAAGGTACGCCTGCATACATGACACTGACAGCAGTAGCACTCCAACGTTCAGGAACCGATTCTGATGACATAGCAATAATTAAAGGTAGCGCACCGCCCATCCCTATACCTGTCAAAAACCGTACTATCACAAGTGAAGTAAAGTCAGTAGTAAATGCGGTCATGAGTGACATAAAACCAAACAACGCCACACTAATGATCAAGATGTTTTTACGACCTATTTTATCTGAGAGGCGGCCTGCGACAATCGCTCCTGGAAACATCCCTAAAGTAGCCGCACTAAAAATCCAACCAAGCTCACCTTTGGTCAGACCGAATTCTGACTGAATCGATGAAGCCACAACACCGATAGATTGGATGTCGAAACCCTCTAAAATAGCAATACAAAAACACATAAAGAGTGTCATATACATGGCTGCAGGTTTTTTGGGTGCAGCATTGAGCACAGAGGTAGTCATAGACTCTTCCTTGAGTATAAAATTATTGTAAAATTTAGAATGAATGAATAGTAAAGTTAGAAGATACTTTGATTAACTTATTGACCGGCAGATAACCCCCCATCGCTTACTAAAATAGTACCTGTCACATATCTTGCCCCCTTTGCACTGGCTAAAGTGACATAAAGATCAGTATGTTCTTCAGGAGCAGAGACACGCCCTAATGGAATATGCTCACCCATAGAAGCCAGGCGCGTGCGATCGGCATTCATAGATTTATCACGCTGATTTAGACCATCAGGTCCACTAATAGGAGTATCTGTAGCACCAGGTGCGACGCCGCAGACCCGAACATTTGGTGCAAAATCTAGAGCCAACTGAGCCACTACCCCGCGCAAAGCATATTTCGAAGCAATATACAGAGGCCCGCCGCCGCCAGGACGAAAGCAAGCATTCGAGCCAGTGGTTATAAGGCAGCCGTGAGAGTCTTGCAGAGCGGCATAGCTGGCGTGTCCTGCCATTAATACGGCACGGACATTGGTTGACATGATTTGCTCAAAGCCGTCTTCTAGCTCTTGGGGCGACATTTTTTGCAACTTCTTAAAGAAATCCCAAACCCCAGCATTGGCTATCATGACATCAAGCCCGCCCCATTTGTCCGTTATAGTGGTGACGGCAAGCTCGTTGGTAGCATAATTATTGACATCACCTACTACATGACAAAAATTATCATGAGTCAAGAAGTCCTCAATCTGTTCAGACTTACGAACCACAGCAAGGACGCGTGCGCCCTCATCTAAAAACCTAGTCACTATTGCTTTACCAATGCCGCTGCCAGCACCGGTAACAATAACTCGTCTATCAAGTAGCATTTGCATATCGTTGCCTTAAGGTTGAATCAGAAATAGCCTAGAAACTACTCTCGCTACCTACATAAATACGTTTAAGTTTTTGGTCATCAATGTAGATTGCTGTAGAAGTATTAAGCGTCCAGCTAAACGATAGTCGTCACCAACCTTGCGCCAGACATCTTTACGACGTCCCATCAAAGTAGAGTCATCGCGCTCAAAGCGGCTGCGATATAAAGTAAATACCGTATGTACTTCAAACTCATCCGCTTTGTCGGTGTGAAAAACCTGTAGGTTCGATATGGCGGTTACTTGACGAGTAGGAGGATCTTCTGTCCAGCACATACCACTATCATTACGCTTTAGACGCATCATGATCGACTCTTTATCTTCCTCAAATAAAGACACTCTAGCCGTCGTAATTTCTGGTGTACGATTCCTGCGCAGTATGTTCTCTCTGATAGGTGCCCAGTAGATCAAATCTTCTTCCAGATTGTCAGCCCATTCAGTCAGTAGTTCATGGTTCAATAGGTATACTTCATGATTAACTGCCTTTTGCACCTCAAAAAAAGTGGACAGATCTACGTGTTTACCTTTAGCTTCTAACGCTAGCAATTCATCCCTTGTCATGGTGAGCTCCTTTTTGCATTTTTTGTTCTGCTAATGGAATATCAGCCCAAGTGTCGGCTTCCATAAATTCGCTATAGCGTTTAAAAAATAAACGCTGATTGGCATCTGTAAGTTGACCTTTAGTCACCGTCCCAGGCATATCGATAGGAACCGCTTGCCCTTTAGTTGGATCCATGCCATAAAAAAGCTTTTGATGCCGAGTCACGTAGCCTGCATTACTCAAAGTTGCCTGCTCCCAGTTCTCACCATCATCCATCTCTAAGATGCCACTAGGCGAGAATGTACGCATAGCACCTAGACGCCATTTGTCTTTTATCTCGTCTGACGCTTCGCTAGGCACTAAGGTCCAGCTGTGTAGCTCAGTTTCTGTTGGGCCTTTTGGTAAAAAGGTTCTAAAAGTCAGATAGCCTGGTAAAAACGCAAAGTTAGGGAAAATCAAGCCAGATGCCACAGAACCTAGTAGCTTGCCACGAACCTCACCGAGGCGCTTACTGATTTCGACTTCGCGAGCTCTCAGATACTTAACGATATCTTTATCACCCATAGTCGCCGCATTACCGAAGTTATTGGCTAATGAAAATTCCCAACCATGACCATTGACGCTGGCTTGATAAGAGTTTTCGTTAGTGACTACAATGCCACCAGCTTCTTTAAGCGTAGCCTCTGCCGCTCCTAAGTGCGTCCATAAAGCATGATAGATATCACCGACAAAGTTATCAGCTGGATATTTCCAGTTGCACTTTAGTAATGAGCGCGTGGTACCTGGGATAAACTCAGTACCTTTATCATCGACATCCAAAATCGCATCGAGATACCAGCGAAAATCGCCCAAATAATCGCCTAAAGAAGGTGCTTCCTCATCAAAGGTTGCAAAGACTAAGCCTTTATAAGTTTCTACTCGTGCTCTATGGAGTCCCCAATCTTCTTTTTTAAAGCCTTCCGTTTGGTCATACAACTCATTAGCAGGCATACCATTGAGCGCGCCATCTAAACCAAAAGCCCAACCATGATAGTTACAGACGAATGAGCGAATCTTACCTTCGCCAGCAAAACACACTTTATTACCACGATGTGGACATGCATTAAGCATGACGTTGATACTTTTGTCTTTTGCTCTTGCGACGATTACCGCATCTTCACCAATATAAGTAGTGATAAAGTCGCCAAAAGACTTGACCTGTGATTCATGCGCGACAAAGTGCCAGCAACGAGCAAAAATCTGTCTGAGCTCTTGTTGATAGATAGCGTCATCCCAAAAGATGCGTCTATCTATCAAACCGTTCTTATAATCTACTAGTGATCGAATATCTATGGTCATGATTAACTCTCCATGGTAGTAAATTTGTTTTTGAGATTAAAAATAATGAAAATAAAGATCTGAATCTATTTCTTTATCATGCATCTCTTGCACAAGCTCCGCATAATTCTTTAATAGCGCACTTTGGTTTAAATAGCCTTTATCGGTGATTTCATTCCTCTCAATAGAGGGTGGCTCAGGTAAGAAAGTACAACGTCGTATTTTTTTGCTATTACTAAAATTTATCTCGTTATAGTCGTTTAATAGCGCTATCGTTTGCTTAACGATGTTTTCGACTTTCAGCAGTTCAGCTGCACTTTTTTGGCCTTCATTCAAACTATGTTCGCCAGCCAAGCGTTCGATATTCGGCACAATAAGCAGGCCAAGTTCTGGTTGGTTATGTCCTGTGACAATGGCATCTAAAAAGTAAGGTTTTAAAGCACTAATGATGCCTATTCTTACCTCACCAACATTGACCCAAGTCCCTGATGTTAATTTGAAGTTCTCAGAGGTTCTGCCATCAAATACTAATCCAGCAGAAGGATCATCTGGATCAATCAAGCGCCCAGCGTCACCCATGGAGTAAAACCCATCTTCATCAAAGGCTTCAGCAGTAGCTTCTGCATTGAGCCAGTACCCTGGCGTTACGTTAGGGCCACGCACTGAGAGACCTAATTTATCTTGAACTTGCGTCAATTTGATATCTGTTCCTGGCATGGGAACACCAATATTAACCGCTGAGTCCGAAACAAAATTCAGACAAGTAGCAAACGGAGCCGTCTCGGTTGAGCCCCAGCCGGCTAATAGTTTTGGACTAGTACCTGTCAGCTCCATTGACAGCTCAGATAGTCTGTTTCGAGTTTTTTCAGGCAAAGCTGCGGCAGCAATGAAGATAACTTTAATCGTTGAGAAGAACTTGCGAGCTTGCCGATGATCGTCCTCAAATTCAGCTAATAAAGCTTCAATACCTGCAGGGACGTTAAAATGAATATTAGGCTCAATAAGCATCATATTTTCGATAGTACGACCAATATGACCTGGGACAGGCTTCCCATCATCAATCGTTATCGTGCCGCCATTGAATAAGGCAATATTGACGCAAACGTTGCCGCCAAAAGTATGACTCCAAGGTAACCAGCTTACTAAACTTGGCTTCATATCTTTTAGGAATGGCCACATTTTATACAGCGCAAATTGGTTGCTATACATCATTCTATGGGTATTTATGACGCCTTTAGGATTACCTGTTGAGCCTGAAGTCATCATGACTTTAGCAATAGTATCTTGCGTCACTTTGCTTCTTCTTTGGGCTACTTCATCTTCAGTAATTTGCGCCAAGCTGCGAATAGCTGGCACTTCATCCATATCTGAATTGAAAGCAATACAAGGAATGTCATACTTTGCGAGTACAGAGCTTGCTGCATTCTTGAAAATATTAGTGTTACTAAAATGAATAGCACCAGGTTTTACAATATCTATGACACTGTGAAGGCGTCCAAAGGTTTCACCATATAACGCATAGGCAATCGAAACAGGTGACACGGGCACGCCGATCGTCATAGCGGCAAAAGCGACCAAAGCATGATTGATAGAATTTGGCGCTATGATCATCAAAGGTTTTTCGGCTGAAATGTCAAGAGAACCCAAATGAGTTGCAATGGATTTGACTTTGGACGCAAACTCTTTATAGGATATCTCCGACCAACCATCAGCTGCTCTCTCACGCATACAAACCGTATTTGAAGAGCGCTGCGCCCAATAATCAACGCAATCCAACATGGTATAATTATCTAAATTAAGCGGCTCTTTATTACGGAATATAACTTCGCCTCGAGCATTTTCTTCCGCAATGACCTCGTGGGGTCCAAGCTTTACTTCTGAGTCAGTTTTGAACGTAAATTCAATCATTTTGACTATCCTTCCTTGGTGTAGATCCATTTGAGTTCTTTAGCTTTTAGATAGTTGTTTACTACTGGTTCATCATCAAGCTAAACCCATTTATATTTATCTGCTTATATCTGCTGCTATACTTTTGGCCACTCAGCTAATTCAGCGTTAAGCTCAGACTTTACCGTCTTAAATTGCGCCACTAATGAATCAACAACTTCGGCTACGCTCTCAACGCACTCAGTGGCACTCACACCATGGCCTGCACCCCAAGTATCCTTCCAAGCTTTACTCTCACCATGAATATCTGAAAAATCAATTTCGGTACTACCCTTAGATGACTTTAAATCAAAGCCAGATTTCTCCAAACTGGACTTTAGCCAGTTGGCCATGACGCCAGAGACAACATCTGAAGTCACGATATCGGCCATCTTTGATTCAACCAACATGGTACGATATTCATCAGTGACCAAACTCTCAGGGCAGCTAATAAACCGTGTACCCATGTAGGCAAAGTCAGCACCAAGTGCCATTAGCGCGGCAATTGATTTGGCGCTTTGTATAGCACCGCCAACGATGATGGGGCCATCATAAAAGCGGCGAACTTCTTCGACAAAGGCAAAAGCAGAGTACTGACCCGTATGACCCCCTGCGCCAGCACAAACTAAGATAAGGCCATCAACGCCCGCTGCGACTGCTTTTGCTGCTTGCTCAGCGTTAATAACATCGGCAAACACTTTGCCACCAAATGCATGAACTCTTTCAAGCACCCGCTTAGGGCTACCAAGTGCAGTCACGACGAATTTTGGTTTATAACGCTCAACTAAGGCCAGCTCTTCTTCAAAGCGGTCATAGCTCTTGTGCACGATCATATTCATCGCCCACATCCCTTCGTACTCTGTACCTTTGAGCTCAGCTTCAATTTGATCTAGCCATTTCTCTAGTACATCTATCGTGCGAGCGTTAGGTGCTGGAAAACAGCCTATAATTCCTGCTTTGGCAGCAGCAATGGTTATCTCAGGGCCCGATATAAGGAACATCGGAGCCACGATCACTGGCAATCTCATGCGCTCATATAGTGTAGATACGATCTCTCTATTTGACATGACTGCTATCCCTTTTGTGCATTAATTAGATCTAAAGCCACATCAACGATCATGTCTTCTTGACCACCGATCAGCTTACGCTTGCCAACTTCGACCAGTATTTCTCTCACATCAATACCATACTGTTCAGCGGCTTTTTCAGCGTGACGTAAGAAGCTAGAGTAGACCCCAGCGTAGCCAAGGGTTAGCGTCTCACGATCCACCCGAACGGGGCGGTCTTGTAATGGTCTTACTAGATTTTCGGCAGCGTCCATAAGCTTGTACAAATCGCAATTAGTCTCCCACCCTAAGCGATTGCTGGCAGCGATAAAGACTTCTAGGGGCGCATTTCCTGCGCCTGCGCCCATACCTGTCAAAGAAGCATCAACCCGAGTGACGCCGTTTTCGACCGCGACGATACTATTAGCTACACCTAGACTTAAATTGTGATGCGCATGAATGCCAAGCTCAGTCTTACTATCTAAGGTGTCTTTTAATGCTTTGACGCGATCTGCGATATCATTCATATTCATAGCACCGCCACTGTCTACGACATAGACGCAACCCGCACCATACGATTCCATCAGCTTCGCCTGTTCAGCGAGTTTGCTAGGCGATACCATATGCGACATCATCAAAAAGCCTATGGTGTCCATGCCCATCTCTTTGGCAGATTCAATGTGCTGCTTGGAGACGTCCGCTTCGGTGCAGTGAGTGGCCACACGAACTGAACGCACACCTAAGTCATAGGCTCTCTTGAGATCCTTGACCGAACCAATACCTGGTAATAATAAAGTGGTCAAAACAGCTTTATCTAATACGTCTGCGACGGCTTCTAGCCATTCCCAATCGGTATGAGCGCCAAATCCGTAGTTAAAGCTACTGCCGCTTAAACCATCTCCATGAGCGACTTCGATAGCATCAACACCAGCGTCTTCTAGCGCTTTGGCGATATCACGTACATGATCAATACCGTACTGATGACGTATGGCATGCATACCGTCGCGAAGGGTGACGTCTTGAATGTAAAGTTTTTTATTAGTCATGATTATTCTCCACCTTGTCTGGCTACTGCGATCTTTTCAGCGGTTTTGAGCGCTGCTGAGGTCATGATGTCTAAATTACCAGCATAAGATGGCAAGTAATGCGCCGCACCTTCTACCTCAAGAAACACTGAGGTTTTCAGCCCAGTCAGCGTACCGATATCTGGTATATGCAAGGGGTTCTCATCCGTATAACGCTCAAACTGCACTTCTTGCTTCAAGCGATAGCCTGGGACATAGCTTTGTACCTCCTTCACCATCTCAGCAACGCTGGCTCTGATATCATCTTCATTGGCGTCTTCGGAAAAGGTGAGTACAGTATCACGCATGATCATCGGTGGCTCAGCAGGATTAAGCACGATGATTGCCTTGCCTTTTTTGGCGCCACCTACTTGCTCAATAGCTTTTGAGGTGGTCTCAGTAAACTCATCAATATTGGCACGGGTACCTGGCCCTGCCGACTTAGAGGAGATAGAGGCGATAATCTCTGCATAATGTACGGGCGCTATACGTGATACCGCATACACCATCGGGATAGTGGCTTGACCACCGCAAGTCACCATATTGACATTAGGCTGATCGATATTGCTCTCGCCATTGACCGCAGGGACAATAAAAGGGCCGATAGCGGCTGGCGTCAAATCAACGATGACCTTGCCTGCTTCTTTACATACATTTGAATGAGTGGCGTGCGCATAGGCTGAGGTAGCATCAAAAACAATAGCGATCTCATTCCACTCAGGCATAGCAACTAAGCCTTCGATACCTTCATGAGTCGTTCCTACTCCCATACCTTTGGCACGAGCCAAGCCATCAGAATTAGGATCAACGCCAACCATGGCGACTACCTCAAGCTCTTTTGAGGTCTTTAGTATTTTGATCATCAGGTCAGTGCCGATATTGCCTGAACCTATGATCGCGACTTTAGCTTTAGTAGACATATTATTGACTTCCTTTTCGATTGATTGAATTCCTACTCAAGGTACTATTCGGTTTGCTATTCAATAAAACTCACTGACACACTATTGAGACCATCTATAGTGGCAGTAAATTGATTGCCTGATTTCACCGCTACCATAGGACCTAAAGCGCCTGAGAGCACCACATCACCCGCTTTGAGAGGTTGACCATTTTCGATCATCCTGTTAGCTAGCCAAAGCGTCGCTAATAAAGGGTTACCTAAACACGCTCGACCCTCACCTTCAGAGACGACTTCTGCGTTATTTAATAACTGCATTTTGCAGCTTTCTAAGTCCAACTGGCTAAGCGGTACAGGAGTGGTTCCCATGATGATGCCGCCATAAGAAGCATTATCGGCAATAGTGTCAAATAGACTAATATCCCAATTCGCCACCCGACTATCGACAATCTCTAAAGCCGCAACAGCATAGTCAACAGCATTAATGACATCGATAATCGTTAAATGATCAGCGTCCAAATCAGATTTAAGGACAAAGGCAATTTCAGCTTCAACTTTAGGCTGCAAAAACTGACTGGCTGATATCTGCGCCCCTGAGCAGTAGCAAGTATCGGCATAAACCATGCCGTAGTCGGGTTGATCAACACCTAACTGCGCTTGTACCGCAGTCGATGTCAGACCAATCTTGCGACCGATAGTGACTCGGCCTTGCTCACTCCAGCGGATATGATTCTCTTGCTGAATACTATAAGCCAAAGAGATATCATTAGCGTCAGCTTGGTGACGTAATGGTGCGACGGCTCCTTGTTTATAAGCCTCAAAAAGGGTGGTGGCTAACTCTGAAGCCTTGCTGTGATCGTTCATAATTTGCAGCTCTCGTGTGCGTGAGGTATTAATGGGCTATTTACGTGGGGGACGCTGGAACTTATGTCCCCAAGCTGAGTTGGTATGATGAACTTTGACATGCCAACTGTCATCGTCCACCTCTATAGCACCCCAGCCAAACTCAACATCAAACCTAGAAGGGCTCATAGTATAAAAAGACAACATCTCGTCATTGGAGTGTCGACCTAATGTGAAGGAGAAATGAGTCCCTGCTTTTTCTGCGGCATCCATCGCCCGACCAACATCATCGACGTTATCAACTTGCAACATGATATGGGCAACTTTTGCTGGGATAGGTACAGGCGCTAGCGCCAAAGAGTGATGGCGTCCATTACAACGCAAAAAGGTAATACTTAAAGGTTTACCAGGCACAATTTCTGTATTGATATAGTCTGATACCTTGAATCCTAAAAGCTGAGTGTAAAAATCTTCTTGCGCAGTATGGTCTTTACTAATAAGGACAATATGACCGAGCCCCTGCTCGCCAGTAATAAAGCGAAAACCTTTAGGACTAACAAAAGGTTTATTAGTCAATTGCAAGGGACCAAAAAATGCTTCGCAGCGGGTGCCATCAGGATCATTAAAGACAATAAGCTCTTTGACTTGACGAGATTTCGCCAACTCATCTGAACCCAATTCAAACGCAACATTTTGATCAGTCAAACGAGCTTTTAGGCTCTCAAGATCTTGCTTATCACTGACTTCCCAACCGACATAATCAAGGCTGTCGTGATCTGAGTTTTTGAGTTTGATACGCCAAGCGTAAGAATCGATTCGCAGTGACATATCGCCGTTATCATGATCATCTATACTGACGCCTAATATGTTAGTAGCGTAATCCTGCCAAGCTACTTTATCAGCTATTGAAAAGCCCAGATAGCCTAATGCTTTTATCTCTGACATTTTAAAAATCCTTTTTTTAAAGTTTAATCCTTGAGCCCTACCGTTAGCCGCGCATCAGCTTTCGTAGGGGCAGCTCTGGATCAGCTAACTGTAATGGATCAACATGAATATCATTCTTTATCATGCGCATGGCAGCACGAACCGCGTTCGGATTATTAACGCTAACAGCACCAATAACACGATTGTCAACCACACTAAAATATACGGGCCAATCGCCTTCGAGTCTGGTAACCAAATGCTCTTTGGTAGGTAAAATATTACCAGCCATCTCTATATGCAAATCGCCTTGATCTGACCAAAACCAATCAACAGGCGTCACTGGTAGCTCTTTATTGAGAATAGCCGCCGCAGCGCGCTCCCCTTGATGCTGAGCAGCTTGCCAATGCTCATGACGAATCGTTGAGCCATCAGCTTGAGCGACTGCCGCCACATCTCCAGCAGCATATATACCCGAAAATTGGGTAGCTTGGTTTTCATCAACCTGAATGCCGCCAGTGGCTTGATTGAGTATTTTGGATTGAATCGCCTCAGAAAAATAAGGCGTCTTTGGCGTCATGCCGACACCCATAACAATGGCATCAACCTCAATTGAGTTATCATTCTCAAATAAAATAGAGACTTTGCCATCTGCTTGTTCTGCAAATTTTTTGATACGGCAATTAGTTACTAGTTCCACCCCTTGGGCGCAGGTGTTAGCGACAATTTTTTCACAAAGCGCATGCGGTAGCAGGTGAACCATAGGTAGCTCTACTGCATCTAGCCAGTGCACAAAAAAGCCAGATTTAGACAAAGATGCCGTTGTCTCAGCGCCAATAAAACCGCCACCGATCACAGCAACACGGGCATCAGGTGTTAGTCTCTGACGTAAGTTAAGAGCATCCTCATAATTACGTAGTACCAATACTTGAGACAAATCAGCCCCTTCTATAAGTAAACGTCGAGCTTCTCCGCCCGTAGCCAATACTATGACGTCGGCCGTTAATTGCTTGCCCGACTCTAAGGTAACGGTGCGTAAAGTAGGATTTACGTCATGAGCACCATCACCGTAGTGAGCTTCTATATTGAGCTCAGTAAGCTCATCATCACTGATCAAAGCGATATCTTTGTGCGTAGTATCTACTTCTAATAATATCTGCTTAGATAATGGAGGTCTCTCATAGGCACCGTGCTGGTCTTTGTCGACGAGCGTAATACTGCCCAAAAACCCCTCATTACGTAGTTTTCTGATACAGCTAATACCAGCTGCACTAGCCCCTACGACAATGACCGACTCAACCTGGCTCATCGGTCTACCCCAACGTATATCTCACCGTCTTTGATCTCAACATCGTAGACATTGACCGCTTTTATTGCAGGTGGATTATCAGGTACGCCTGTTTTTAAGCAAAACACTGACATGTGTAGCGGGCATTCCACGGTATCGCCCTCTACAAAGCCATCACAAAAAGAGGCTTGGGCATGAGTACAGGTATCATCAATAGCATAAACCTCACCGCTTTCGCCGCGAATAACGGCGATAGGTGGATCAAACTGATCAAGCTTAATCGCCTCACCAACTTCTAGATCTTCTAACTTACCAACATGAAACATGAGTGCCTCGCTTTATTCTGCTGAAAAATGATTGATAACCAATTGCAAGAATTCTTTAGGTCTCTCTGCCATGACCCAATGCCCACAATTTGCTAAAACGTGTAAATCAGCATTTGGCATTGAACGACCCAACTTAAAGCCCATTTCTGTCGGCACGACTTTATCTTCACGGCCGTGAATAACGATAGCGGGATGATTGATTTTGGCGACCACATGCTCAGGCATGCCTGAAAGCTGGGTCTCCCCTTCCTCATTTGGCTGCACTAACAGCTTACGCAAACCTTCTTGAGCACCAGGAATAAGACTAGTTTGATAACGCTCTTCGACTAGCTCATCAGTGATGATATCTGGGTTATGGGGAAAATTTGACATAGCTTGACGCATGTTCTCGCGCGATGGTGTGTAGTCCCAACCCGAACGCAGACCTGGTGTCATAAAGAATTTGTCACACGGGGTGCCCATAAGGCAAAGCTTGGAGAATCTTTCAGGAAAGCGTGCAGCAGTTGCTAGCGTTAACGAGCCACCGAATGAATTACCAATCACGTGGGTTTTTTCAATACCTAAAGCATCCAAAAAGGCTAATAAATGCTTGCCCCAATGTTTGATGTCATAACTAAAGTTAGGATCTCGTTCGGTATGTCCGAAACCAGCCAAGTCAGGTGCTATAACTCGAAAGTGTTTAGCGAGTTCAGGAATGATTTTCCGCCAATTAGTGTAGGCTGAAACACCTGGGCCAGAACCATGCAATAGTAATAACGGCTCACCCTCACCCATTTCTAGATAGTTGGTTTGCAATCCAAAAGCTTCAATGGTTTTACCTTTGCCAGAATTAATGACTTGCATATTAGATCTTCCTTGATAGCGGTTTTTACGAGATAGTTATTTATTACTTGTAATTACGATAATAAAAATAACTATCTTTGTCAATACGGTAGCGTATGTTAAATATAAAAAACAGTGAATTATTTTAAATAAACTATTGTGAGCTAGAGCAAATAAAAACACTCATCTCTTAACTGTATTGACTTACAAATCCACAAAATTATTAAGGTTAAATTAAATTTCTCCTTAAAATTTAATTTGTAAATTTATTAAATAATACGATTCGCTAAGTAAATAACATACTAAGGCGTATGTTATTTTGCAGTACTCAGCCGTATGGAGGTATAAAGATCCCGCCTTTGTGATGACAGTTACTATTTGAATGTAGAGATAACGATACTCTAAGAGCTGACGAGTAGGGGAAAGATGGTTTATTAGAGTAAGACTTTGATTAATTAAACTGCTAAAATGCTTAGCAGCGGATACTGTCGTGACATAGTGATCAGCAACTTTGAGCGCTATACTAGCCAATTGACATACTCACTATCTTATAGTCAGACTTTTGAAGCTTTATTTTTTGTTTGCTGTAACTAAAAACAATAGCATAAGAGTGAATCACTAATGATTTGCTCTTTTTTAATGAATGGAGATCCTAAAAGCATGGGTTTAACTAAAAAAAAATCAACTCAGCCCATTAAACTTACTGCACAAGACTGGATAGATATAGCAGAATATGAGCTAGCTAAATCTGGTATATCTGCCGTCAGAATCGAGCCGCTTGCCAAGAAGCTAAAAGTGACCAAAGGTAGTTTTTATTGGCATTTTAGTAGTCGAAAAGAGCTATTTGAAAAAATTTTACTGAACTGGCGTACACGTTCAACGGTTGCCATTATTGAGCGTTTAAACGATACAGAATTTACACCAAAAGAGCGCTTGAGAAAGCTATTCTTAATTCCTTATAAGCGTAATACCAAAAATAATGGTGTCGCTTTAGAATTAGCTATTCGCAATTGGTCACAAAATGATAATGCGGTGCAAGAGATGCTTAACGAAGTTGATAGTCATCGTCTCACTTTTATTGCGATGATTTTCGAAAATTTAGGTTATGAGAAAGAAGAAGCGGAAATAAGAGCTTCACGGTTTTATTACACACTACAAGGAATATCTGTTGTAAATGTGCACAAAGATAAGGAAGCTATTGAAAAGATATTTGAGACGTTATTATAAAACGGTTACTTAAACTTATTGATAAGTAGTGGTGGCTTGCCAAACCACCTTTGTATTATAAGAACTGAGTTGATTCGATAGCTATCTGAATAGTAATGTCACTATCATTGTCTGACTGTAATAAAATTCCTAAATATCTCAAAATCAATTTGGAAGTTGGCGAATAGTGAGGATTTGTTCACTACGACCAAAAGGCCCATGCACGTCATGTAGCACTGCACTGGTTATGCCAATACCGTCAGCACCATACTGTTGTACTGCTTCAATACCTAACCATTCTCCTTGAGGCATTCTATGCATGTGAATTTGTAAGTCCATATTAGGAAACATCCATTTTAGATCGCTCAGATCTAACCCTGTTCTTGGTACGATGCCATTGGCAAGATCAACCATACCTAGCAAATGTACTAAATCAGTAGTGGACTCCCCTTCTACCATCTGGGTATTATTAGTAACCCATACCATACCTTTACCCGCACGCCTCTCTGAATTAGCAACCAAATGCACGCTTTTGACAAATCCACCAGGCCAGCCTTTCATCCCCTCCCAAACTGACAGCTCGTCAGGATGATGAGTGGCATAATCATCTTCCAAGCCTGCAATTATGCTGGTATCTTGTGTTATTAATCGCCAAGCGCGCGCAATAATAGAATCTCGACCGCCACTACTCATGACCGACTCTATTAATTCGATAGTTTTTCCAGGACGAATGCAGCGAGTAGTAATAATAAAATCATCAAGCGGTATAAGCCCTAAGATATCAAGGCTGATGCGCGCTATGCGCATATTCTCTTGCGGTGCAAACTGGCTTAGCTCATGAGTCAATATACCAGTCGCTGGTGCCATATGCTGCTCATGCGGATTCCAAGCACCTTGAGCATGTTGAGTAGGTTTATAATGGGCAACCGTGATGTTATCAGGTTGCTGTTCACGTTTAATGCATTGGTAATAGGCTGCCATAGTTATCCTTTAATTTCTTTTAAAAGTAGAATAATCTAAATAGATTTGGACACTCAATAGTAACAGATATTGTTGAGTTGTACCCTCACCTAAATGGCACTTTTACCCTACCCTAATGTTTTTGATGACTAATTTGTCTCAGCAAAGTTCTTAAAAGTCTCGCATATTTTAAAATAGTTTTAACCTAAAATGCATATATTCAAAAATTAGAATTGGGTAGCAAACATAGCTATTTAAGTTACGATATTAGAAGTACGCTTTATGGCGATTTGGTTTTATTGAGCTGTGCTGAAAAAATCAGGTGCCTTAAACGACAGCTTAAAGCTACAAAATAAAATACCGCTAGCATCTAAGCTTAGCGGTATTTTATTTTGTCTAGTAGTTTTAGTTATATATATAAAATCGTTAAAGCTACTCTGCATCGTCTAATAGCTTGTTCAATACCTCAATGATATCGTCACCGATGATGCTGTCTTCGATATAGCTGACCAGCTCACGCACCGTGGTCATATCCACCGCGCGTATACCGAAGCCTGCTAGCTGTTTATTAATAGTCGCTAAGCTCATGGCATCTAGCGCGTCATCTTGCACCAGCCAATGCATCTGTTCAAGCAAAGTATCTGTTTGCGCTAAAGTAGAATAACCATCGCCTTGGATAAATAAATTAAAATGATAATCGAGGGCAACATCGCTGATATAAAAAGTGCGCACACAGTCTAGAGTATAGGCTTGTGACGCTGCACCCTCTTCGTCTTGGTATTCCTCTACTAGCGCCTCCGCTACTAGCTCGCCTAGTATCTGGTAGTCGC
>RCMY010001594.1_pt1 | contig 21429 bp, 17 predicted proteins | sample 2041341 | NCBI WGS metagenome assembly RCMY01 (sample SAMN09708234, study PRJNA481090) | Marine sediment metagenome, whole genome shotgun sequencing project.
GCGGCCGAGGGAGACCCTGGGGATCAGGACGCCGGCAGAGGTGATGTCAGAGTTGCTAGGGGTGGTGCATTCGTAACGAGAATCCGCCCCCAGTTGGCGCGTCCGTAGCGAGGCAAAATGTGCATTATCAAAGTTTGACACGCGGCCCGGGCACGCCCCAGGTCACCAATGCGATTTTGGATCCTAGTTCAGACTCTTATCGACTCATCTACCTGAGGAAACATGAGGAGCCAAAATCGAACGTAAGGTGCGAGAAAGGCTCTCGCAGGTCAGGGCATTGCTGAATAGAGCCAAAATCCCCTTGTCCCTCTCGGCAGTCGAGGGGCGAGAAGTCCGTGCTCCCATCGACTCAGTCGTCGCAGGCGACGGTGCCGCTGCCGGAGCCGTGCTGCTTGCCCTTTCCCTCGCTCTCCCCGTCCCTGCCGTAGTGGTTCCCGTTGCAGCTGCCGCTGCAGCCAGAGGACTCCAGGCAGCTCGTCGTGGATGCGACGAGCGAATCCTGCTGGTCGGAGCCGTTGGCACCCACCGTCACGTCGACCTGGCTCGAGCCGAGCCAGCCGCTGTCGGCCAGCCTCGCCATGGCCTCCTCGTAGCTCAGGCTAACAAGGCCGAGGTCATCGACCTCATTCTGCGAGGCCGCATCGGCGGACGTGGCGGCGATTACGACGTCGAACCTGTTGACGCTGAGGGTCAGACTCTCCTGGGAGCTTACCGTGGCGTACGCCGTCTCGGTGTGGAATGCGGAGTTCCAGCCGATGCCGAGCGCGACGACGAGCAGCGCGGCGGCGATGCCAACCCATGCCCAGCGCGGGAGCCCCATGACCCGAGCCCTCCGCACGGGGGCTGCCTCAGGCGCAGACGGAGCGGCTTCTTCCGATCTACCCTCGGAGGCGGCGCGATGAATCCGCTCCATCGTCGACGCGCGAAGGTCGTCCGTGACCTCGCTCGTCGGCCAGGCGTCCTTGACGAGTTCATCGATCCTGTCGTCATCCGTCATGTCCCAGCACCCCCTTGAGCTTCCTCTTGCCCCGCCTCACCAGCGAGTAGATCGTGTTCTCAGGCTTGTCCATGATCCTCGAGGCCTCGGGTACCGTGTATCCCTCGACGACCGTGAGCAGAACCGCCGTTCGCTGGTCTGGCGAGAGCTCCTCAAGAGCGGACCTTATGCGCATGCGGTCGCCCACCTGCTCCTGCTCGGGAAGGTGAGAGATTTCCTCGACCTCGTCCAGCGGGGAGTCGCCCCTTCTCGCTGCCCGAAGCTCATCCTTGCAGAGGTTGATGGCGACGCGGATGAGCCACGCCTTGGCGTGCTCGTCATCGTTGAACGGAGCGCCGTGCTGCGCATAGCGGAGGAACGTCTCCTGGAAGACGTCCTCCGCGTCATGATGGGCGAGATAGACGGAGCAAGCCCGCAGCACGGCGCTGCCGTGACGGGTCATCGCCGCCTCTATGTCCGCGTCGCTCCGCATCTCTCACCCCACAGCACGCCCAGTCGCGTCCGCTATCGTCCGTTGCCATACCGATGGCATGCGGCGATACCCGTGCCGTCCTGGCATCCGTGGCGCTGGCACGTCCCGGGGTTGTCGCATGCGCCGTCACCGTCCTCGTCGACCAAGTTCTGGCTCAGGCACACCCCCGTGCCGACGTTCGCAGCTCCCGACCCGAACCTTCCCGCAGCCAGCGCCGGCACCGCGGTCGAGCAGAACAACGTTGCCACCAAGGCAATTCCCGCCACCTTCGTCGTCCTCTTCATGATGCGTCCTCTCCTGCGCGTGGGGGCTTCTCCCCCGCTCACCTACAACACGAACGGACGTGACGAATCCGTGCAGCGGCAAGTGGAACTTTTCGTCGCGGCGAGAAGAAGGGAGCCGACCCGCGAGGGCCGGCTCCCACGAAAACCGTTGTCGTTCCGCATCCGGCCGCGAACCGCGGCTAGACCGTGAGACCTTCCGCCCCCTTGGAGTCGGGAGAGGCGTCGCGCCCGAAGGTCGGACGTGCGGACGCACGGGCGACCTTCGCCGCGACCTCGGCGATGCCCTCGGGAGGGATGTTGTCGTAGTGGTGGCAGGCGCACCAGTGCCCGGGGACGACCTCCCTGAGCTCGGGTGCGGCGTTGTCGCAGATGCCGAAGTCGGTGAAGCAGCGGCTCTGGAAGCGGCAGCCGATCGGCGGATCGATGGGGCTCGGGACGTCGCCCTCGAGGATGATGCGCTTGCGGCGCGTCTTGGGGTCGACGGAGGGGATGGCCGAGAGGAGCGCCTGGGTGTAGGGGCAGAGCGGCTCGTGGTAGAGGTCGTTCTTGTCGGCCACCTCCATGAGCTTGCCCAGGTACATGACGCCGACCCTGTCGGAGATGTGCTTCACGACGGAGAGCCCGTGGGCGATGAAGAGGTACGTGAGCCCGAACTGGTCCTTGAGGTCGTCGAGGAGGTTCAGGACCTGCGCCTGGACGGAGACGTCGAGCGCGGACACCGGCTCGTCGCAGATGATGAGCTTGGGGTTCACGGAGAGGGCGCGGGCGATGCCGACGCGCTGGCGCTGGCCGCCCGAGAACTCGTGCGGGTAGCGGTTGCGCATGTAGGGCGCGAGGCCGACGCATTCGAGAAGCTCGTCGACGCGGGCGTCGACCTTGTCGGCAGGAAGCAGCTTGTTGGTCTTGATCGGCTCGGCGATGATGTTGCCGATCGTCATGCGGGGGTTGAGGCTCGCGTAGGGGTCCTGGAAGATGAGCTGGATGTCCTTGCAGAGGGCCCTGCGCTGGACCGGGTTCATCGCCGTCAGGTCCTGGCCCTCGAAGACGATCGTGCCCGACGTGGGCTTGATGAGTCCCACGAGCATCTTGCCGATCGTCGTCTTGCCGCAGCCGGACTCGCCGACGAGGCCGAACGCCTCGCCCCTCTTGATCGAGAACGACACGTCGTCGACGGCCTGCACGAAGGACGTGGGCTTGCCGAAGAAGTTCGAGGCCGCCACGAAGCTCTTGGTGAGGTGCTGCACCTCGATCAGCGTTTCATCGGTCATCGTCGCTCCCCTCCTCTACCAGGAAGCACCGGCAGGTGCGGTCGGGTGAGCCGGGCACGGGCTTGAGCTCGGGGACCTCCCGGCTGCAGCGCTCGAAGCAGCTGTCGCAGCGGTCGGAGAACGGGCAGCCCGCTGGCAGGTGGAGCGGGTTCGGCACGGAGCCGCGGATCATGTAGAGACGCTTGGAGTCGTCGTCCTCGAGGCGGGGGATCGACTGCAGGAGCCCGAGCGTGTAGGGGTGGAGCGGGCGCTCGAACAGCTGGTCGACTCGCGCGGTCTCGACGACCTGGCCGCAGTACATGACCACGACCCGGTCGGCGACCTCGGAGACGACCCCGAGGTCGTGCGTGATGAGCATGACGCCCATGTTGAACTTCTCGCGGAGGTTGTAGATGAGGTCGAGGATCTGCGCCTGGATGGTGACGTCGAGCGCCGTCGTGGGCTCGTCAGCGATGAGCAGCTTGGGGTTGCAGGAGAGCGCCATGGCGATCATGACGCGCTGCCGCATGCCGCCGCTCATCTGGTGCGGGTAGTCGTTCGCCCGGTCCTCGGGGCTCGGGATGCCGACGACGCGCAGCATCTCGACCGCGCGCTCCATGGCCTCCTTGTACTTGAGGTCCGTGTGGGTCTGGATGGCCTCGACGATCTGGTCGCCCACGCGGTAGACGGGATTGAGGCTCGTCATCGGCTCCTGAAAGATCATGGAGATCTTGGCGCCGCGAACCGACTCCATCTCCTTCTCGGAGAGCGCGAGGATGTCCGAGCCGTCGAAGGTGATGCTGCCGCCGGAGACCCTGCCCGGTGACTGGAGCAGGCGCATGACGGCGAGCGAGGTGACGCTCTTGCCCGAGCCAGACTCGCCGACGATGGCGACCGTCTCGCCCGAGTCGACCGAGAAGGTCACGCCGTTCACGGCCTTCACGAGGCCCTGACGCATGGGGAACTCGACCTTGAGGTCCTTGACTTCAAGCAGCATGCCAGATCACCTCTTCCGAGACTTGGGGTCGAAGGCGTCGCGGATGCCGTCGCCGAGGAGGTTGAACGCGAGGACCGTGATCGTGATGGCGAGGCCGGGGAACACCATGGTGTAGGGCGCGGAGAAGATGTAGTTGCGACCGCGTCCGAGCATGTCGCCCCACTCGGCCGCAGGCGGCTGGACGCCGAGGCCGAGGAAGCCGAGGGCGGCGCAGTCGAGGATGGCGCTCGAGATGCCGAGCGTCGCGCGGACGATGATGGACGGCATGACGTTGGGCAGGACGTGACGGAAGATGATCGCCGCGTCCGTGTCGCCGATGACGCGCGCCGCGGCGACGTAGTCATTCTGCTTCACCGACAGAATCTGCGAGCGCACGATGCGGGCGTACTCGGGAATCGAGACGAGCCCGATGGCGACGACGGCCTTGTCGATGCCCTTGCCGAGGGCGGCCATGAACGCGATGGCGAGAAGGATGGACGGGATGGCGAGCATCATGTCCATGATGCGCATGATGATCGTGTCGACGACCCCGCCCTTGTAGCCGGCGACGGCACCGAGCGTGACGCCGATCGTCAGCGAGATGGCGACGGCGAGAAGGCCGACCGAGAGCGAGATCTGCGAGCCGATCAGGATGCGCGAAAAGATGTCACGCCCCTGCTGGTCGGTGCCGAACCAGTGCGCCGAGCTCGGGGCCTGGAACGACTGCGAGAGGTCCTGGGCGTAGGGGTCGTACGGGAGGATGCCCGGGGCGATCGCCGTGACGACGGCGATGACGACGAGGATGCCGATGATGACGAGGCTCGCCATGGCGAAGTGGTTGCACTTGAGCGAGTACCACACGTCTCCCCATAGCGACTGGGGCTTCTCGGCCGCCTCGGCGGGTGCCTCGGGAGGGGTCTGCCCGGGATTGGTCTTGAGGTCGTCGACCGTCGTGACTTCGTTCTCCATGTGACTCACCCCTCTTCCTTCGAGTACTTGATGCGAGGATCAAGGTAGGCGTAGATGATGTCCACGACGAGGTTGATGATCACGAAGATGACGCCGATGAGAAGAACGACGCCCTGGACGACGGGGAAGTCGCTCTTGAGGATGCAGTCGACCGTGTACTTGCCGATGCCCGGCCAGGCGAAGACCGTCTCGGTGAGCATCGCGCCGCCGAGGAGCGAGCCGAGCTGCAGGCCGATGACGGTCGTCACCGGGAGCATGGCGTTCCTGAGGGCGTGATGGCGCGTGACCTTGCCCTCCTTGAGGCCCTTGGCGCGGGCCGTGCGCACGTAGTCCTCGTTGAGCGTGTCGAGCATGCTCGAGCGGGTCATGCGGGTGATGATGGCCATCGAGTAGAGCGAGAGCGCGAGCGCCGGCAGGATGATGTGCTGCATGACGTTGCCGAGCGCCTCGAAGTCACCCGAGAACAGGGTGTCGATGATGTAGAGCCCCGACCCGCCCACGGGCTGGAGCAGCGGGTCCACGCGTCCCCCGGAGGGCAGGACGTGCCAGATGCCCGCGAAGAGGATGATGAGGAGGATGCCCGACCAGTAGATGGGCATCGACACGCCGAGAAGCGCGAAGACGGTCGACACGCCGTCGATCGCGGTCCCCTTGTGGACGGCGGAGACGACGCCGAGGACGATGCCCACGAGCGACGCGAGGATGATCGCCACGAGGGCGAGCTCGATCGTGGCCGGGAAGCGGCTCATGATCTCCTGGGTGACCGCCGTGTGCGTGTAGTAGGAGGTCCCCAGGTTACCGGTGAGCGCACCACCAAGAAAGTTCAGGTACTGCACCAGTATCGGGTCGCTCAGGCCGTTCGAGTCGCGCCATGCCTTCATGGACTCTTCCGTGGCATGCTCGCCGAGCACGACGGGCGCAGGGTCCGCCGAGAAGACCCTCATGATGAGGAAGACGATGACGGACACGCCGAACAGCACGAGTATCGACTGGAGAATGCGCTTGATGATGTACTTCGCCACTGGCCAAGACCTCCGTTCGGTTTTCGAGGGGACAGGACTTCACGCAGAAGGTCCGGGCGAGAGTCTCGCCCGGACCGGAGTGTCGCTGAGCGTTCGGAAACCTACTGCTCCTTCGTGGCGCCCCAGAGCCACACGACGCCGGTGGGGTGAATGACGAAGTCCTTCACCTTGGGGTTGTAGCCCGCGAGGTTCTTGGCGTGGGAGATGAGGAGCCAGGGCTGCTTCTCGGCGGCCATCTTCTCGCAGTCGTGGTAGACGTCGTTGCGGGCGTCTCCCTCGGGCGTGGCCACGCCCTTGGCGATGAGTGCCTTGTAGTCGGCGTCGTCGAAGCGGGCGACGTTCATCGCGAGGCTGGAGTCGGCGAGGAGGTTCATGAAGTTGTCCGGGTCGCCGTTGTCGCCCACCCAGCCGTAGAAGCAGATGTCGTAGGCCTCGGTCGTGACCTTGGTCTTGTACGTCGTCCAGTCGTAGGTGTCGATGGTGACGTCGACGCCGACCTCCTTGAGGTAGCCCTGGATGGACTCGGCGAGGACCTGGCCGCCCTTGGTGTTGTACGGACGGGGGTTGGAGTAGGTGATGCACTTGACCGAGGTGATGCCGAGGGCGGCGAGCTCGGACTTGGCGGCGTCCTTGTCGAAGGCCGTCTGCTCGATGTCGGAGTCGTACGGGGCCATCCAGAGAGGCATGATCGAGGTGGCCGCGGTGGCGTAGTCGCCGTAGAGGGACGTGACGAGCTCGTCGACGTTGACGGCCTTGGCGAAGGCGATGCGGGCCTCGGGGGTCTTGAAGGTGTCGCTCTGGGTGTTGAACGCCATGTAGTTGATGTTCATGCCGTCTTCGTCGTAGAGCGAGTTGCCCGCGCCGGTGATGGTGTCGACCACGGAGTCGTCGATGCCGTCGATGATGTCAGCCTCGCCGTTGTTGAGGGCGGTCACGCGGCTCGCGTTCTCAGAGATGAACTTGAAGATGATGTTCTGGGTCTTGGCGGCGTTCTCGGAGTCCCAGTAGGAGTCGTTCGCCTTGAGGACGACGTTCTGGCTCTTGGTCCAGGACACGAAGGTGTAGGGGCCGGTGCCGCAGGGGTTCTCGTTGAGGTTGCCGTCGTACTTCTCGAGGGCGGTGGGGCTCACGATCGGGGCCGCCATGGCCATCGCGAGGTTCTTGAGGAAGGGCGTCGACGCGGCGACGAGGGTGATGACGACCGTGGTGGCGTCCTTGGCCTCGACCGTCGAGACGCCGTTGCCCTCGGACGCGGTGCCGAAGACGAAGGAGGCGTAGGGCATGTCATCGTTGCGAGAGCCCTCGAGCTGGCGCTCGATGGACTTCTTGACGGCGTCGGCGTTGAAGTCGGTGCCGTCGTGGAACTTGACGCCCTCGTTGAGGTGGAGCGTGTAGGTCAGGCCGTCATCGGAGACCTCGTAGCTCTTGGCAAGGCCGGGGACGATGTCGCAGGACGACTTGTCGTACTTGAGAAGCGTCTCGTAGATGTTCGACATGATCTTCGCGGACTCGCCGTCGTCGACGTACGCGGGGTCGAGACCACGGGGGTCGGAGCCCTGTGCAAAGGTGATCGTGTCGGCGAACGAGCTCGAAGACGAGCTCGAAGACGTGGTGCTCGCACTGCTCGCACGCTGGCTGCCGCAGCCGGTGGCGAGAACCGCGGCCGCGCCGGTGGCGCACACGGCGCCGAACGCCTCGACGAACTTCCTCCTGGAAAGACTTGCGTCGCTCATGCTCATGCGAATTCCCCTCTCCTCCTCCGGAGATTCCCGATCCCTGGGAACCTTTTGAAAGAATCCTATGTTGTTCCGCTAACTTTAAGGACGTCATCAGCAAACCCCGTTGCCATTTTTAACTAGCTCGCAATCAATGGCGTCGAGCGGAAACATTTGAACGGTTTTCCGCGCCCACGACGTGCGAGAACGGCTGGCGAGAAGGTCGAGGGTGCCGCCTCCCATAAACGTTTACGAGAATGGCAGGCAGGGCGGATTCGGGGTCTCTGCCGTTCGCGGCAACGCCTCGTCAGAACAGGGTTAACGGCTGCTATTCACGCAGCTCAGATGGGCTGAAAACAGTAATTCCACCGCATCACTAGGATACGTTCGCGGACTCTGACGTCTTGGCACATCCAAAGGTTGGGCATGATTCTCGCCAGCACGTCCGAACTCCTCGGGCGTCCGTTGCTCTGCCCATATTGTTGCCCGGACGAAGGCCTGGTCGCTCAGTTCGGACGTGTGGCAAGGAGGTCTGCGATGGCATCAAACGAGAACACGGTTCCCTTCGAGCTGGGAACCCCCGACGCCTGCGCGTGGAAGGCGCGCTACAAGCCCTTCGGCCCCAAGGGCATCGGCTGGAAGGAGCCTGGCTTCGATGCCTCCGACAGCGCAGCCCTGAGCGCCTTCAACATCGTGAAGTCCGCCTATCAGATCCGTCCCGAGGTCTTCAACATGAAGGTCCTCTCCGAGGAGCTCGGGCTGCCCGCGGACGAGATCTGCTCGCGCATGAAGCGCATGTATGACGAGCGTCTCATCATGTACTGCAAGAACTCCGCCCTCCAGACCACCGGCTTCGGCCTCTACTACTGGGCCGTCAAGCTCACCGACGAGGCCACGCCGGAGTTCAAGGCCCAGCTTGCCGACTGGTTCCAGAACAAGGACGACATCTGCACGGGCTACGAGACCGAGGGCTGCTTCGACTTCTTCAACGGCAACCACATGCGAGTGCTCGACAACCTTCTCGCCAGCATCATGAAGCCGTGGTGGAACGACCCGCGCGTCGCCTGGGTCCACATCTGCCCCATCCGTCGCGACATCCGCGAGAGCGGCATCGGCCTCTGGGACGCCCCCGAGGGCGACTACCGCGAGTTCTTCTTCACGGACGAGCAGATGGAGAAGCTCGCCGCGTCGCAGAGCCTCGCCGACCTCACCGACCTCAAGATCATCTCGGCCCTCAACAAGAAGCGCCCGATGGCCGACGTCTACGACTTCGACGTCCTCGCCGACATCTCGGGCCTCGACCCCGACAAGATGCGCGCCGACATCGCGCATGTGGTCGAGGACAAGCACACCTTCGTGCCCGTCTTCTACGTCGACTACCCCAAGCTGGGCATCAAGCAGCACATGTTCTTCATACGCACCTTCCAGACCCTGCCCAGCTACCGCAAGGCCGAGATCGCCGACGAGCTCTGCAAGACCCCGGAGTTCAACACCATCCTCGAGTTCACCGACGCGCAGTATGACATGACCTGCTGGGCCTACTCCGGCATCTCCGACATCGACGCCCTGAGGGCAAAGATTGACTCCTACAGCGAGGTCGAGGACATCATCGAGTGCGAGAGCCCGCGCCAGTTCCGCCGCTGGACCTGCCGCGTTGACGACGACACGGACAACTGGGAGGAGTGCGTCTTCACGGACGACTTCCTCGAGGACCGCACCATCGCCAAGAACCCCGCCAAGTGCCGCTTCTGCTCTGACGGCGCCTCGGCCGCGTCCACGGGAAAGGAGGAGTAGCCATGAGAATCGACTCCCCTCGCGACTACGTCGTCGAGAACCTCAAGTACGCGCTCGACCCCTCGTCCATCGCCGTCGTCGGCGCCTCCCGCTGCCCGAACAAGGTCGGATACAAGGTCATCGACGGCCTCCAGAAGTGGGGCTACAAGGGCACCATCTACCCGGTCAACCCGCGTGCCGAGAAGATTGCCGGTCTCACCGCCTATCCCACGGTCGCCGACATCCCCGGCCCCGTCGACCTCGTCTTCGTCGCCCTGCCGGCGCACCTCGTGAAGATGGTGCTCGAGCAGTGCGTCGCCAAGCAGGTCAAGATGGTCGTCATCGCCACGAGCGCCTTCAAGGAGATCGGCCGCGCCGACATGCAGGACGCGCTCACGCAGTACTGCCGCGACAACAAGCTACCGATGGTCGGCCCGAACCTCGTCGGCATGGGCAGCCCCTACCTGGACTTCAACTGCGGCTTCATCCCCTACCTGCCCGTCAAGGGCCCCGTCGCGATGATCTCGCAGTCCGGCGCGAACCTTCTCGCCGCGCTCGGCACCTCCCAGATGTCCCACTACGGCATGAGTTTCTTCGTCGGCCTCGGCAACAAGGCTGACGTGGACTTCTCGGAGTTCATCCTCTACGCCAAGGACGACCCCATGTCCAAGTGCGTCGCGACCTACATCGAGGGTCTCGACTCGCCCGAGGCCTACGTCGAGGCCTGCAACGAGACCGTCCCCACCAAGCCGGTCGTCGCCATCAAGGTCGGCGGGTCCAAGATCGGCGTGAAGGCCGCCTTCGCCCACACGGCTTCCGAGAACGAGGGCACCAACGACGCCTTCTACGACGACATCTTCGAGCGCGCCGGCGCCATCCGCGCCACGACCTGGCAGCAGTACCTCGACATCTCGCTCGCCCTCGGCCTGCAGCCGCCCCTCAAGAACGACAACATCGTCATGATCACCAACGGCGGCGGCTCCGGCCTTCTCTCCTGCGACCACTTCGAGCGCCGCGGCATGCCCATGCGCGAGCTCAAGGACATCTCGCCCATGCTCGCCCAGCGAATCCGCGCCTACATGCCCATGTTCGGCTCGCCACTCAACCCCGTCGACATCTCCGGCACCGCGTCGCCCAAGCAGTACAAGGGCGCCATCACGCAGGCCATCCGAGACCCCAGCGTCTCGTGCGTCTACGGGTCCATCGCGCCGACCGCCGTCACCGACGTCGAGGCCGTGGTCGACATCTACATCGACATCTACAACGAGTACCGCTACCTCGGCAAGCCGCTCGTCATGGAGTGCCAGGGCGGCCAGGAGTGCGCCGACGCGATCCTCAAGCTCCGCGACGCGGGCATCCCGGCCTACGCGACGCCCGAGCAGGCGGTCGACGCCATCATCGCGCTGCGCCAGTACGCGAAGATCCAGGAGAGGTTCGCGAAGTAGCACGGCGTGACAGCGTAAGACGAGCGCCCCGTCGCAGGGTCTGGGAGGGAGACCTGCGGCGGGGCGCCGTTTTGGCTGACGCTAGGGGAAGTGCGCTGCGTCAGTCCTCGCTGTCGTCCTTCTTGGAGAAGAGCGCGGCCAGCCTGGTGAGGAAGTTCCCGTCCTGGCTGTCGGAGTTGTCCGAGGTCGTGTCGCTCGCCTGGGAGGTCTCGTCGCTCGTCGTGGTCGAGGTCTCGTCGCTGTCGTCGTCGTTCGAGACGCCGCTGACGACGTAGACGAACTCGACCTCGTCGACGTCGGTGTTGGTCGGCTCGACGAACGAGTGCAGCTGGTACCCCTTGCCGAGCTTCTCGTCGATCGTGTCCTGGAGCTCGTCGAGGACCTTCTCGTCAAGCCCGCTCACGGAGTCGCGAAGCTCGTCGAGGCCAGCGGTGAGCGTCTGCGAGCCCTCGTAGGCGCTCGTCGTGCCGTCGGAGAGGGTCGAGAGGCCCGAGGCGAGCGTGGCGCTCCCGCTCTCGGCGGTCTCGAGACCCGTGGTGAGGGTCTGGGACCCAGCCATGAGCTGCGTGAGACCATTCGTGAGCGTCGAGGAGCCCGTGCTCGCCGAGGAGATGCCGCTGGAGAGCGTGGCTGCTCCCGTGGAGAGCTGGGAGAGGCCGGCGTCGAGCGTCTTCGCCCCCGAGTCGGCAGCGGAGAGCCCGGTGGAGAGGGCGGCCGTGCCGCCGTAGAGCGAGTAGCCGCTCCCGTACGTCAGGTTGCTCGCGTCGCCGAACGCGGCGACGAGGTTGGCGGAACCCGCCACGGCGCCGGGGTTCGACGCGGTGCCGTCGCCGTTGAGGCCGGTCGCCAGGGCGTGCGCCCCGTAGGTGAGCCCGGACGCGTTTGACGCGCTGAGTGCCCAGGCGAGCGCCTTCGCGCCACCCGTTCCGCTCTCGTCGGCGTAAGGTGTGCTGACGCCCTGGTAGGCGGCGTTCGCACCGGCAGCTGCCTTCGTGACGCCGTCAGAGAGGGCCTTGGCACCGGCGACCGCGCTCGGCGTCTGCGTCGTTGAGTCACCGACCGCGAGCGCGTCGTAGAGGCTCTCCGCACCGGACCCGAGCTGCTTGAGGCTCGAGTTCAGGGTTCCGCCGGCATCGAGCTGCGACTTGAGCGCCGTGGCACCGGTGCTGAGGTTCGAGGCCCCGGCGGCGAGGGTGTCGATGCCCTGCGTGAGGGCCGTGCTCGAGAGCGAGGCCGTCACCGTGCCGAGGAGCGTGCTCGCGCCCGTCGCGTACGTCGCGGCGCTGCCCGAGGCCGCCGCGACCGTCGCGGCGTCGGTGCTGACCGTCGTGGCGTCGGACTGGACCTTGTTCACGGCGGCGACGTCCACCGAGTTCAGCTGGGTCGAGACCTGGCCGACGGCGGTCGTCGCACCATCGACGTCACCCTGGGCGGTCGTGATGGCGCCGCTCGCCGCCGTGGCATCCGTCGTGGCGGTGCTGACCTGCGTCGACGCGTCGTCGGTGGCGGCGACGGAGGCGTTGAGGTTGGCCACGATGTCGTCGTGGGTCTTCTGGTCGATCGCGTTCGAGGCGAGAAGGGCGTCCACCTGCTGGATGGCCGCGGCCACGTCGCTCTTGGAGGTTGCGAGGTCTGTTGTCGCAGCGGTATCGGCGCTGGCAGACGCGTCGGCGTCGTCCTTGGCGGTCGTGAGCTCGGTCGACGCGCTCCCCGCGTCCGTCGCGGCGGTCGACGCGCTCGACTTCAGGGCCGAGACGTCAAGGCTCGAGAGCCCGCTCGCGTCGGACTGGAGCGTCGAGGCGTCGGTCTGGAGCGTGGACGAGGTCGAGGTGATGGTGTTCTTGGCGGTAGTGAGGCCGGTCCCGTACTGGGTAAGTCCGGCGCTCGCCTGGGTGAGGCCGGGGACGAGCTGGTTCTCGATCGTCTGCTTGAGCGCGGTGGCACCCGTGCTCACCTGGCTCGCACCGTCGGCGACGCTCGTGACGCCGTCGTAGAACGAGGGCGACGTCGAGACGCCCGACGAGGTGGTGAGCTGCGCCTCGAGCTGCGCGAGGCCGTCATCGAGCGACTTCGAGCCCGCGGCAGCGGTCTGGAGGCCCTGATAGAGCTTGGCTGCGCTCGGCTGACTCCCCGAGAGGCCCTCGGCGAGCGTCTGAAGACCGGAGCTGAGCTGGGTCGCACCCGTCGAGGCGGTGTCGAGCCCGTTCGCGAGCGACGTGGCACCCACGCCCGCGGAGACGAGGCCGGTCGAGAGCTGCTTGGCGCCGGTGCCGACGCTCGTCACGCCCGTGAGCAGCGCGTTCGCGCCCGTGCTCGCCTTTGAGATGCCGGTGCTGAGCGTATCCATGCCGTTCGACGCCTCGGCGAGCTTCTCCGAGAGCGTCTGCGCACCCGCGTCGGCATCCTCGAGACCGCTCGTGAGCGTGGCCGACCCGGAGGCCGCCTCGCCGAGCTTCTCGGTGATGGTGCTCGAGCCCTCCGCCGCCGTGACCGTGCCCGAGGCGAGCTCGTCCGCACCGCTCGCTGCGGAGGCCGTGCCGTCGGCAATCTCCGAGAGGCCGTCCTCGAGGGTGCTCCCGCCGTCGGCGAGCTGCGAGGTCGCGCTGTCGAGCTCGTCGGAGGCGTTCGCGAGCTCCGAGGTGTCGTAGTCGCTCACGTCGACGTCCATCGAGAGCGGCATGGCGCTGATCTGCCATCCCGAGTACTCGAAGTCCTTCGCCGAGCCCTTGATGTGGTAGTCGCCATCGGTGCCGGGCAGCAGGAGGTAGGTCACGAGCGTGTTGTCACCCACCGTCGCGACCGTCGCGTCGCCCGAGTCGGTGATGTCGAGGTTCGCGTTCGGGAAGGTGCCCTGCGCCTGGAGCAGGAAGCTCTTCGCGAAGTCGGCCGTCGCCGAGTCGTCGTCGAGACCCGTGATTTTGAGCTCGATGTCGAGGTCGCCGTCCTTTCCCGCCAGGTCGTCGGGCGACACCTCCTTGCCGTCGAGCGTGTAGGTGATCTCGACGTCCCAGGGAAGCGTCGTCGACGTGGAGAGGTCTCCCTGGTAGTAGAAGGGCTCGCCCGCGAGAGTCGTCAGGTTCACCGAGCCGTCGCTCTCGGTCAGGGTCTGCGTGCTGGAGAGGTTGGTCAGCTTGACGTAGCTGCCCGGGTCGGTGACGTCCTCGGCGCTCGAGGTGTTGAAGTAGTTGACGACGTAGAGCCCCGTGTCGCTTCCGGTCGCGTCCGCCTTCGCGTAGACGATCTCGTCCTTGGCGGAGGTCGACGAGCTGGACTTGCTCGCCGTCGACGTTGCGTTCGACGTCGAGTCGTCCTTCGTGGTCGTGGTGGCCTCCTCGGCGTAGGCCTTCACAGCGTCGAGCGGCGTCGCCGTGACGAGCAGCGCGCTCATCGCGCACGCCATGAGCCTCCTACCGAGTATGTGCGTCTGCGGCACGCCCTGAGAGGCATGGCTCTGACGGTTGTTGTTGGACATGCTGATCACTCCTATCGATTCTGTTCCTGAGGTTGGCCGTCGTCTTCGATCTGCTGCACGACGGCATCCATGTCGACGTGTTCCTCGCTCTTGGACTTCTCCACGTAGAACCCGAGCTTGAGGCTCGTGTGTCTGATGAAGCCGTCGGTGATCCTGAACAGCAGCGGGAGGATGAAGAAGATCTCGATGACCGAGATGAGCGCACCTCGGGCGATGAGGAGTCCCACCTGCTGGATCATGGGCGACGAGGCCACGAAGTAGATGCCCAGGCAGGCCACGATCAGGATCGAGCTCGAGGTGATGATCGGCTGCGCGGTCTTCTCGACCGCCTGGAACGAGGCCGGGCTCTTGGCCATGCGGCGTCGGCGCTCGAGGTACTCCTCGGTGTAGATGATCGAGTAGTCGACGGCGGCGCCGAGCTGCACGGCATCGATCACGAGGAAGGCCACGAAGTTGACCTTGTCACCCATGAAGTAGGGCACGGCCTCGTTGATCCAAATCGAGACCTCGATGGCCAGGATGAGCGAGATGGGGATCGAGATCGACTTGAACATGACGAGCAGCACGATGCCGATGGCGATGATCGAGGCGAGCTTGACGGTCATCTGGTCGCTCGTCGTGACCGAGCGGATGTCGTAGTAGCTCACGGTGTTGCCCACGAGGTGGTAGTCGTCGCCGTAGCGGCTCGAGATGAGCGAGCGGACCTGCTCGACCAGGTCGAACGAGGTCGTTCCCTCGTCGGGGACGTTCGAGACGAGCACGATGCGGCTGTATCCCCCGCTGATGAGCTGCTTGACCTGGTCCTCGTCGGCGAGCTCGTGCGGCAGGCCGTCGCCGGCGACCGTGGTGTAGGCGAGCACCGACTTGGTGGTGGGCAGGGCCTTGAGGTCGGCGATGAGCGCGTCCTCGTTGGCCCACTCCCCCTCGGGCACCATGATCGCCCAGGTCTGGGACTCGCCGAACGCGTTGTTGATGATGTCGCCATCAATCTTGACCTGCGAGGACTGCGACAGGTTGCTCGTCTCGCCGTAGGTGAACTTCACGTTGTTCGCGGCCAGAAGCGACGGCACGGCGATGATGGCGGCGATGACGAGGGCGGCGACGCCACCCTTGTAGCAGAACCGAGCCATCTTCTTGAACGACTTGATGAACGGCGCGTGCGTGGTCTTCTCCACCGCGTTGCGCATGCCGTACAGGATGCAGGGCATGAGCAACGTTATCGAGAAGAACGAGCACACGATGCCCTTTGCCAGCGCGATGCCCATGTCCTGGCCGATGAGGAACTGCATGGCCGAGAGCGACAAGAAGCCGAAGAACGTGACGGCCGCGGACGAGAGGATGACCGAGAAGGACTTGGTCATGGCCTTGACCATGGCCTCGAACTGGTCGTCGGTCTTCTGGCGGTAGCGCCCGAAGTTGGTGAGCAAGACGATGGAGTAGTCCATCGACACGGCCAGCTGCAGCACGCTCGCGACCAGCTGGGTGATCGACGAGATCGTGCCACGGAAGATGTTGGTCCCCATGTTGAGGGCGATGGCCACGCCGATCGTGAGGAGCATCACCACGGGGTGGAGGTAGCTCGTGGTCGAGAGCATCACGATGAGGAAGACCGTGATGACGGCGATGGTCATGATCTTGATCATGTCGGTGTCGAGGGTGGACATGCTCGATGCGTTCGAGATGGCGGAGCCGTCCATGGCCACGGTTCCCGCGTTGGGGAGGTCCTCAGCCATCGAGCGGATGTGGTCGACCTCGGTCTGGTCGACGGTGTCGGAGAGCACCGCCTCGAAGAGGTAGCCCTGACCGTCGTACCACTCTTCGATCGTGTCCTGGTCTTGGACCTCGAGCGGCTCGTCGAGATCGACCTCGTCGCCCAGCCAGGTCACCGACACCACGTCGTCCTCGCCCTTGAGCTCGTCGACGAAGCTGCTCGCGTCGACCTGCGAGATGCCTGTCACGTAGATGCGGGCGTTGGTGATGTCGTTGCCGTAGACCTCCTTCATCGCGGTGAGGTCCTGCGACGACTTGGCGCTTGGCGGCAGGTAGTCGCTCATGTCAGCGTCGATCTTGACGTGCGGGACACAGGCGAGGCAGATCGCGGTCAGGACCATGAAGACCGCGACGACCACCTTCCTGTGCCGGAGCACTCCCCTGAAGACCTTTTCCATGGTGCTTGTCCTCTTCCTTTCAGCCACAACGAACAGTTGTTAAAAGACAAACAACTGTCGCTTTTCTACGCGGATTCAATTATTGTGGGAAGTAGTCAGGAATCAATCCCCAATGAGATTGGATTCCGTTTGGAAACGAACACTTCTACCAGCGAGTGTTCGAGAAGGGACAGAGATGGAAGGTTCCGAGAACAGGAATTCGAGACGGTCCATCCGCCTTCTGAAGGAGGCGTTTCTGCGCCTCCTGGCCGAGAAGCCCTTTGACCAGATCACGGTGTCGGACGTCACGCGCGAGGCCGACCTCAACCGGGGGACCTTCTACGCGCACTATGACAACATCGAGGGGCTGCTGCGGGCGACCATGGAGGACATCACGGAGAGGGTGTCGCTGCTCATGGACCAGTCCCTCAGCGCGGACTTCCTCGACGACCCCATGCCCGTGCTGAGCCACATCGGCGATTACCTGGGGAGCGACCGGGCCCTCCACGAGAAGATCGTCTCATCGACGAGCGTCGAGCCCTTCATCAACTCCCTGCACGAGATGTTCCGCAAGAAGATCCGCGAGCGGCTGAGGCAGGACACGTCGCACCCCGCGACCCAGGTCGACCTCGTGACGATCGAGTACCTGGCCAGCGGCGTCCTGGGGACGTACCGGTCGTGGCTCTCCGGCGACTTTGGGGACGTCCCGGTCGAGAGCATCAACGGCTACCTGTGCTCGCTCGTTCGCGCGACGGGAAAGGTGTCATTCGGGCAGGCGGGAGGCCAGAGCGCGATTGCCGCGCGCAGGACGAGGGCGTGAGGGGCTAGTTCGGCACATCAAACTCGCACTCAACCCCACAGGTTGTTCGAAGTGGCAGGATTCCTGCCAGTTGGGGCAGTCTGTGGGGTTTTCACTCAGTCGACGACCTGATAACCGGCCCCAGCGAGCGCCGCGAGAGCGGCCTCGTAGTCGGCCTCGCGGACGAGGACGTAGTCGGTGTTGAAGGTCGAGATCGCGAAGATGCCGATCCCCTCTGCCGCGAGGACCGCGGAGATGCCGGAGAGGATGCCCACCAGGGAGAAGTCCAGCACCCCCTGGATTCTCATCGCCCTCCAGCCGTCGTCGCGATCCGTCACGTTTCTCGGGACGGCCCGCGTCAGGCTCACGAGGGAGTTCTCCTCGTCGGTCTTCCCGACGAACACGAACTCGCCCGTCAGGTCCGTGTCGGAGTAGTCCTCCACCTTGCAGATGGAGAACGACTCGCCCATGCGCTTGATCTGCATTGTTCCGCCTTTGATTAGGTTCTCACGATACGTACGCAGCCTGGCAGCCCAGGTGATTGCGAGGAGTCCAGCCGGGACCATCGTATGCCGCTCGCTGGCCACGCGCTCATCGCCAGAGTCGCTCGTTCGAGATCGCCCAGAGCGGCACGTTGCGCATCCAGCTCTCCTCCCGATACCCAGAGAGCGAGAAGCGCCGCGGCCGCATGCCCTCGTACCTCTCGCTGAACGCGCTCAGGCTCTTTGACCTCAGGTTCTCCTCTGCCTTCACCTCGATGGGGTACACGTTGCCGCGGTCCTGCACGAGGAAGTCGACCTCGCCCCGCGAGTTCTCGGCCGACCAGTAGAACGGCTCGAGCCCGCATTCCGCGACGAGCTCCTGGCAGACGTATTGCTCGGTGAGAGCGCCCTTGAATTCCGTGAAAACGGTGCTTCCCCTGAGGATGGTCTGGGGATCGAGTCCGCACATCGCGCCAAGCAGACCGACGTCGACCAGGAACACCTTGAATGACTTCCCGTCATAGTATGCGGAGAGCGGGACGGCGGGCTTGGTGACTCGCTTCACCTTGTGAATGAGCCCGGCCCATTCGAGCCATTCCAGGGACTCCTCGAAGTCGCTCGCGCGGGCGCCCTCCCGCACCTGGCCGAACACGAGCTTCTTGTTCTCCCTCGAGAGGTGCTTGGGGATCGAATCCCATACGAGCAGGGTGCGCGGCAGCAGCCTGACGGGCATGTGCTTGGCAAAGTCGCGGGAGTAGTCGGCAAGGATCTGGTCCTGGAGCTCCCTGACCGTCCCGAAGTCCTGCCTCTCGGCATAGTCGGCCACGACGGCAGGCATGCCGCCGACCACGTAGTAGCGCTTGAGCAGCTCGGCGAGACGCCCGCCAAAGGGATTGAGCAGCGCCGCGTCACCGGAGTGGACGAGCTCGGAAAATCGCTGGTTACCCGTGGCACTCAGGAACTCGCGAAACGACAGCGGATAGAGCTCGAGAGTCGTGACCTTCCCCACCGGGAACCCGGTCCCCTCGTGGGCGAAAAGGCCGAGCAGGGACCCCGCCGCCGCAACCGCGTACTCGGGCGCATTCTCGGAAAAGTACTTGAGCGCGGTGAGTGCCTTCGGACACGTCTGGATCTCGTCCAGGATGATCAGGGTTCGATCAGGTTTTATGTCCATGTCCAGCTGGAGCGAGAGGGAGGCGATGATGCGCGCAATTTCGAAGTCAGGCTCGAAGTAGCTCCGCGCGAGCGAGTCGTTGTCAAGGCTGACGTAGGCGATGCTCTCGAACTGAGCGGCACCGAACTCCTTGAGAAGCCAGGTCTTTCCCACCTGTCGAGCTCCGCTGAGGATGAGCGGCTTGCGGTGGGGGGAGTCTTTCCAGGCGATGAGCCGCTGCATCAGGGTTCGTTCCATGGACACCTCCAGATGATATTACGTCCTGATTAGTGTCTGAGTATACATTTTTAAGTTCATAATTTTGTAGTAAGCAACATTTTTCTGCACATTATGTACCACAAGGCACCTGCGATGCCTTGGGCAGGTCAGCAGGCGATAAGTGCTCACGGAGGAGCAGAGAGTCGCATCCCAGCTCGAGGGTCAGGATGCATCACAGGTGAGAAGGACCAACCCTTGGAACAATTTACGAGGGAGAATGTCGTCCTGTCCATGGAGTATACCAACCAGGTGTAGTCAGAGGCGCTGGCAATGCTGCCGACATCAGGGGCCCGATCGCAGCATATTGACCGAAGGTCTAGACCGTTGGAGGGAGAAAACCATGGGCGAGTACTATCTCTGGGCAAACCCAAGGCGGCGCGAGTTCATCAGCCATGCCCCCTTCGAGGACTATGGCTTCATGATGAGCTGCGCCAGCGCCCAGCCCTGCACGACGACCGATGCCGCGTGCACGATGATCGCGACCGCCTGGCACGGCTACCCGGTCGTGTTCGTAGGAGACTACTGGGACAGCTTTCCGCCGAGAGACGAGAGCGAACGCCGGATTGCCGCGCTCTTTGACGGATACCCCTACGAGGACGTGATCTGCCACTTCTCCGATGTGACGGGCCACTTTCCCGAGTCGCGGGGCAAGAGCCATCCCGGTAGCGTCCTTGTCAGCGGCGACGACGAGCAGGACGTCCTCTATGACGGCCCGTATGACCTTGAGGTCAGGCACTACCGGTACGCCGTGAGCGAGACGCGCCACGAGTTCGTCGACCGCGGGCAGGCGCCAGTGCAATCCGTCTACCAGGCGCCCAATGGCGATTACTGTTGGTTTCGAACGGACCTGATACCCACGCTGTTCTCCCCCGACTTCGGTCCGGACGGCTGGCGCGGGCGCTGGTGCCTTGACCTCGTGAACATGACAGATGAGCGACCCGGAGAAGACTACCGAGACGTGACCGTGGACGCGCTTCAGCCCGACTCTACGGAGATGGTGGACGCCCCAAGAGTAACAGCCTCCGACGAGGTCATCGCCGAGGTGACGAGCTCAGAGGCGTTCAAGTCCAAGCTCGCAAGGAGAGGAATAGTCGCACGCCCCAAGGGCGACGGTCGCCTCATTGGTGCAGTCGACGCGATTGACGCCCTGCTGTAAGAGAGATGGCAGAAAGGTATCTTTGGAATTACTGGCAATGCTGGGTTTGATAAGGATGATTGCAAATGACGGAAGATGAAGCACGCTCATATTACTCGAGCACAATTGTCTCGCTCAGTCTTTCGGGGCCAGATTACTCAACTGAACTTGAGGAGAATATCCGGGAAGAGCTCTCAGACCTTGCCCTGCTAAATACTCGTGGTTTCAAGGCTCCCGCTTGTGGTCCAGCGCTGTCCTTTAATGTAGTGATTGATTTCTTTAGCGCAGTCCCGAGCGATATTCGTTCGGCAATCGTTAGTCTCATCGTTATTAGGATTTATGAAATACTCAGACGTAACCTGCTGCATGCACCAGTGATGAGCGGGCTAACGTTCTCTGAACCGAAATACGACATCGTCTTCGATTCCGTTGGGGATGACGGCATCGAAATTCCGAGTGAAGTAATTGCCAGCACCATTAACAAGGTCGAGGACTTCATAAGACGAGAGGCTTCAGAGGGGAACGATGTCCTACAGGTTAGGATTCCCCGCCGGATACTCGATAGGCAGGAGTGCCAGGCTACGCCCTTCGATCAAAATACAAATATATGGGAGATTACGTATCGAAAGGGTAAGCGACAGTTCACCGTGACATACGATTCAGTAAATGACTGCTTTCTCAATTCTTGATGGGGTTTCTGCGCAATTACTTGGCCGTATCACACGATGTATTAGCATCGTCAAATCAGACATCGTGCTCCCGTAAGAGCCGCATAACTCAGGCCACCGCCGCCTTCCACCCCGAACGGGACGGCGGCGAGGCGACGAGGGCGAGCGGGCGCAGCACACAGGCCGCGACGTCGCGCACGAGGTCGGCGAAGGCGTCGGCCGCGTCGCGGTGGGAGTAGCGCCACGAGAACTCGTCGGCCGCCGACTGGAGCGAGCCGGCCGGCAGCCCGTGGAAGGTGCCCTGCACCATGGCCTTGAAGTTGGAGATCACGTGGTGGGCGACCGGCAGCGACGCGTCCGGGTCCGCCGGGTCGAAGGGCCGCTGGTCCAGGCC
>RCMY010001595.1_pt1 | contig 21413 bp, 23 predicted proteins | sample 2041341 | NCBI WGS metagenome assembly RCMY01 (sample SAMN09708234, study PRJNA481090) | Marine sediment metagenome, whole genome shotgun sequencing project.
CTTTGCTTTCACCGCTTCTTCCATGGAATTTCATCCCCAAATCAGTAAGTTGGCGAATTCTGACCTAATTCAACTGATTTTTATAGGTTGAAGCCTCCCTTAGCCGCTGGCGGCGGCGTATCAGCCGCAGCGAACGGCTTGCCCGGCTGTTAAAACTGTCGGTTTTCACCGGCCCTGAAACCGAACCTGGCCTGGTAATGATTCAAGTCGACGGGCTGGCTTATGGCGAATTACAGCAAGCACTGCAGCGCGGCGAAATGCCATTTCTGCGCCGTCTGATTGACCAGGAACATTACCAGTTGCAGCGCATGTATGCGGGCATACCGTCGACCACGCCGGCGGTACAGGGCGAACTTTTTTATGGCGTTAAGGCGGTGGTGCCGGGCTTTAATTTTATGCCCAGCGACTCGGGCCAGCTGGTGCGCATGTATGAGCCAACGGCTGCGGTCGAAGTCGAGGAACAACTCGCGCGTGAGGGTGGCCCGCCTTTGCTGGAGGGCGGTAGCTGCTACGCCGACAATTTTACCGGTGGTGCCGCCGAGCAACATTTCTGCCCAGCGTCGGCTGGCTGGGGTTCGGCGCTGCGCGATACGCGGCTTTATGCGTTGCTGTTGCTGATCATCGCCAATGCCTACAGCTTCGTGCGCACCGTTGTGCTGATGCTGCTGGAATTGCTGCTGGCGCTGTTCGACTTTGTACGCGGCATTGTCGCCGGCCGTGATTTCTGGGCCGAGCTGAAATTTATTCCAACCCGTGTTGTGATTGCGATTTTACTGCGCGAGCTGATTACGATCGGCGTCAAGATTGATATCGCCAGGGGCTTGCCCATCATCCATCTCAATTTTCTCGGCTACGATGAGCAGGCGCACCGGCGCGGCCCAAGCTCGCTGTTTGCCCACTGGACACTGCAAGGCATAGACGATGCGATTGCGCGTATCTGGCGCGCCGCGCAGCGTGCCGGCCGGCGCAGCTACGATGTGTGGGTGTACTCCGATCATGGCCAGCAGCAGGTGCAGGCCTATGAAAAAGCTCATGGTCAACGTTTCGCCGCCGCCGCTGCCGAGGTGTTTTGCCGGCATGAAGGGAAAGACGTGGCCTATCACTCGAGTGGCGGTCTTGGAGAACAACTGAAACGTATTGGCCTGTTTGGCGGCGAGCGAGTTCAGCGCTTTTTCGCAGCCATCGCCGACAGGGAAGCGGCAGAAGACTCCGCCCAGCCTGCTGCCAACAACGCTGCGCTCACTGTTGCGGCAATGGGACCGGTGGCGCACCTGTACTATCATCGTCAACTGACGACAACGGAGTTGAGCGCCCTCGCTCACGCGCTGGTTGAGCAGGCAAAAACGCCGCTGGTGTTATACAACAACGACCAGGGTTGCGTGCGCGTCAGTACCCGGGCCGGAGAATTCTCGCTGCTTGAAGACCCGGTAGCGGTGTTGGGTGCCGAACATCCGTATCTACACGCGGTCAGCGAAGATCTGGACGCGCTATGCCGGCATCCCGACGCCGGCGTGTTAATTGCCTGCGGCTATATTCCGGGAGGCCAGGCGTTAAGCTTTGCCTTGGAAAACGGTGCACATGGTGGCACGAGCATCAATGAGACCAGCGCCTTTGCCCTTGTGCCGCACGATATTGCGCTGGGTTCGCACGTTAATGTCGATCAGCCAACGGTGCTACGCGCGCTTGACCTGCGCCATGCCGCACTGCAATTTCTTGGCCGCGACCAGCTTGGCCGCAACCATCTTAGCCGCAACCATCTCAGCCGCAACAATGCCATAGCCGGTGCCACCGGACACACGGGCAAACAACTGCGGGTGCAGCCAAAACCGCATTTGCCCGCTCGGCGCAGCCTGCGGGTTATGACTTACAACGTACACAGCTGCATCGGCATGGATGGCAAACTGGCACCAGAGCGCATTGCCCGCGTTATCGCCCGCTATGCACCTGACATCGTTGCGCTGCAGGAACTGGATGTTGGTCGCCCCCGCACTAACAGCGTTGATCAGGCGCGCAGTATTGCTGACTGTCTGGCAATGCAGTTTCACTTTCATCCGGCGCTGCATCTCGAAGAAGAGCGCTATGGCGACGCCATTTTGACCCATCTACCCATGCGCCTAGTCAAGTCCGCGTCACTGCCAGGCCTGGCGGAAAAACCCAAGCTCGAACCACGCGGCGCGTTGTGGGTGGCGATTGACGCCTTCGGCACGGAGATTCAATTCCTGAATACGCATCTCGGCCTGCGCAGCGCGGAACGCATGGCACAAGTACAAAAGTTGCTTGGTAGTGAATGGCTGGGACACCCCGACTGCAAGTCACCGGTGATTCTGTGCGGCGACTTCAACGCCGGTCCACGCTCTCGCGAATGGCGCGCGCTACACCAACGCCTGCCGGATGCGCAGGTCACACTGGCGAACCATAAACCGAAAAATACTTTCTTCAGCCGGCGGCCCAGCGTACGAATCGATCACGTGTTTGTCGATGCCGGGCTCGAACCGATCAGCATAGCAACGCCAAACCATGAACTGGTGCGAAACGCATCGGACCATTTGCCGCTGCTGGTGGAGCTATCCGTTAGCGCGATAGCGTTGCAGCAAGCAGCGAAAAAAACTGTTAGCAAAAATAGCTGACTGTTTGATTTAGATCAACCTGCCGCTAGCGAGGAAATTTTATTGTGATGACTGCGCGTCTGGTAGCCAGGTTTCAGCGCGCTTAGTTCGCGACTAAAGTCCCCCACGGACTATGCATCTCGTAGAAGGAGCGACAAATCGGCAGGAAAGCCGATTTGCACAGCCGTAGGCTGCCCAAAGGACGAACCACAGGGACGTGGCGAGTGACTTTAGTCGCGAATAGCCCGCCCACTTCCGGGCCGCCATCGATTAGCACCGCATAGTGCGATGTTAACAGTGTGAATGCTTGAGGTTTAACTTGAAGGTGTAATCGATATGTTTGAAACGGCTGTGTTTGCTGATCGTAATGCTGCCGGCGAAGCGTTGGCAAAAGAACTTTCGGACTTTGCTGACCGCGACGACGTGATCGTACTCGCTCTGCCGCGTGGTGGCGTGCCGGTTGCGTTTGAGATCGCGCGCTATTTACACGCACCGCTGGACGTTATGCTGGTGCGCAAACTGGGCACCCCGGGGCAACAGGAACTGGCCATGGGCGCTATCGCTTCCGGCAATATTATTGTGATGAACGACAGCGTTGTGCTGCAGCTGGGCATTAACCAGCACTCGATCGACCGCGAGATTGCACAGCAACGGCAGGAACTGCAGCGCCGAGAGCAAGTCTATCGCGGTGACCGCGCACGCTGCTCGGTAACCGGCAAAACGGTCATACTGGTCGACGACGGCATCGCCACCGGCGCCACGGTACGCGCGGCGGTAAAGGCAATCAAACAGCAAAAGCCTGCTCGGCTGATTGTGGCGGCCCCCACGGCAGCGGCTGACACGGCTAAAATCATCGCCCGTGAGGTTGATCAAATCGTTTGTCTGGCAACGCCGGAACCGTATTATGCGGTCGGCAATTGGTACCGAAATTTTGATCAGACATCTGATGCTGAGGTCTGTGCGTTGCTGAATCGGGCGGCAGGTTTACCAGCATTGTGATTCAAGTTACACCTGCGCAGACGCTGAGGAACGCTAAACAGCCTATGTCAACACAGCGTCGGCTAATTCAGCGTACGCCATTTTAATATGGGTCCCAAGCGATTCAATGCCTGGCAGAAAGCTCGGGCATGCGGTTATGCCCATGCAGATTTTGCTCATATAGCTGACGATGGTGATATTCAGTCCCACCGTATCAGTTATTATCGACAAGGGGTAAATTGCCTCAAGCTTCGCACCGTTCAAGTACAATCGCTGGCGCGGCCCCGGCACGTTGGAGATTAGCAAGTTGTAGCCCGGCGGTATGCTGGTTGCGGCGCCGGCAAGGGTTAGCACCATGGTAGGGATGACCATCAGGTTCATGTAGCCCTGCAGCGCCGTGTTGGATAGCTTGCTCATGTCTTGCTTCGCCTGCCCAGTGATGCGAACTATTCGCTCCAGCCGTGCGCGGGGGTCATCCAGATCGGTGCAAAGCGAGCAAACAATGGTACTTAATTGATTGCCTTCGTGGTCGCCCGTGGGTTCGACTGCCACCGGAATACCGACTCTCAGCGATTTCGCAGGCAAGGCGTTGTGCTCGACCAGGTAGTTTCTGATAGCCCCTCCGCAAATGGCGATAAGCGCGTCATTGATCGTGCCGTCGCAAGCGGCACCTATCGCTTTTACTTTTTTCAGTGCCAGCTCGGTGGTAATAATACAGCGTTGTGCGGTGACCTCCTTGTTGAACATTGCGTGCGGCGACGTATACGGCAGCGGCGGCGCGGCGGCACCCTCCCGCAAGCCGCGCCACCCCATGGACAACAACATGGATGACAATTGCGGTAGCGCCCGCCCCTGCTCCATTAAGCCGACGGCGACATCGCTGACGTGCGTGAACAGGCTTTTTTGTCGGCGATGATGGTGCGCCGCGCTATGTTCAGCCAAGGTTTCGAGGTCTAGCTTGACTCCCGGCGATTTGCTAAACAACTCATCCACCATGCGCAGCGCGGTGACGCCATCAATCAACGCATGGTGTATCTTAAAATACAGCGCAATGGAATTGCGACCCAGGCCCTCGATCAGGTGGAACTCCCACAGCGGCCGATCGCGCGCGAGCATTCTTTCCTGCACGCGCGATACAATTTGCAGCAAGTCTTGCATCCCCCCTGGAGGAGGCAACGCATAGTGATGAATATGGTAATCCGGATTGTAGTGTTCGGCATCAACCCAACCTTGGGGTTTGCTAGAGTCGGGTTGATTCAGTTGCTTGCGTAAAATAGGCCAGGCCGCCGGCAGATCGCCAAGCGTTTGCGCAAGCTCGCGGGTAAATCCCGCCGGCGCGTTTTTCGGTAACGTCAATCGCATCAGGCCAGCGACGTGAAACGGACGCTGTGGCGCTTCAAGGCGAAGGAAAGCCGTGTCCTGAAAGTTCAATTTCTGCATAGTGATTCGCCAGACAAATGCATGACCATAGACCAAACGTGCGACCGACGACTTGATTAAACTCAAATTAGACGGCTTTTTCAGCATCCATAGTCAGTACGTCGACGTTGACGGCCTGGGCAAGCCCTTGCTAACAACTCACGCGCTCGTAGGGTTTTTGGTGTGCAACTCGGCGTTGACGAAGTCGGCGACCCCCTCCAGCCATGTGTTAATTTAGATTAAGAATCGAACATTTATGCGCGTAACAACCATCTACAGACGTTATTTGAACTCAAGCGAATTTACGCGTATCTTTGCAAACTTGTTCTAGCAAAATCAGAGCAAGCAGAGTCGATGTAGAGTCAGGTCATTTTTACCAAAGTAGCCATTCCAGCGATGCGGGCACCGCAGACGATGTTCAGAAGCTGGGCTGGCTTTTTAATTCATCATAACCTTGAGGTTGTCTAAATGTTAAAATCACTTATCTACGGCGTGGTAGCTTTTGCGCTAATCAACAGCCCTGCTTTCGCCCACGGAGGACACGATCACGGTCACTGGACGGCAACACCCATCCACTTCGTAGGTTTGCTCGCGATTGTTGCCGTAGCCTTTGCCGTGCGTCACGCTCTTAAAAACAGAAGAGCGAAACCAGTCAAAGCTGAAATCAATCAATAGGAATTCACCATGTTAAAACGACTACTTAATACATTGCCGGTTAAAACCGTCTCGGCACACTGCGATATTCCGTGCAAAATTTACGACCCAATCAGCGCTCAACTGGCTGCTATTTCGGTCGTACGCTTTCTCGATATTATTAATGAAACCATTATGGATGACGCCGCCGGACACGCAACGTTTTCACGCCTGGTCGCAGAAAAAGAAATTCACGCTGAAAAAGTCAAACACGAAATTCGAGTGATTTGGGGCGACTACATCAAAGATCCGCAACTGGAAAAATTTCCTGAGCTGCACAGCCTTACCCATAGCATCATGCTGCAAGGCTCCAAGTGCAAGCAATCGCTGGACCGCTCAGCAGCAGAAGAGCTGCTGGCGAAGGTCAACCAGTTTGCGGAAATATTCTGGAAAACTAAAGACGTGGCCACGTATCGTGCCAAAGCACCTTACCCGCCCGCGTTGGAAATGGTCTACCCTGATTTGAAGGGCTGATCTGAGGGACTGATTCGAAGGGCTGATGCGAAGGGATTGGTGATCAGAATCCGCAAAATAAAGGGCAACAGTATGTTGCCCTTTTTGCGTGCGGGTGACTATGTTCTGGTTGTGAAGCGACCACTAAAGATTGGCGACGTTGTCGTCGCAAACCACCCGCAGTTTGGTGAAATCGTCAAACGGATCGCATGTATAAATAATTCCAGCTATGAATTGGTTGGCGATAATGCAGAGAGTGTGAGTATGCAACAAATAGGCGCTGTGCCAGCAGAAAGTATTGTCGGCAAGGTCGTACTGACCATTTGACTTCCACTGTGTATTACAAATACGTTCTACAAATTGCTAGCTGCCCGCTGGCATTGGCACCAGTACGACGGGGATTTTAGCCTTCATGGTGACTTTCGACGCCACCGAGCCAATGAATATTTCACCCATCGGACTATGACCGCGCGAACCCATAACAATCATTTCAGCTGATACACTTTTAGCGGCTGCAAGAATTTCTTTGGCAGCGTCGCCTTCCGTTGCGTTCACACTGGCGAGCACTTTCTTTACAGCGTAATCGGGGTTGTCGGCAGCGAACTTATCAATATGCTTGTTTAATTCTGCTGCCTGGTTTGCACATCCAGCTGCTTTAATTTCTTCAATCTTACTCGCAGATACGTACTCAGAGAAGGAATGCATTGGCACTGTAGCCGAAACCGTTAAGGCATGTAGTTCAGCACCTAATTGCTCGGCAAGCCCGACGGCATGGCGAAACACGGGTGGCGAGCCCGGGGTTAGATCTGATGTGTAGAGAATTGATTTAATTTCATAACTCATAATGGTTGCTCTCCTCGCTGATCTTCGTCGTTTTGCCAGACTAACGAAAACTCGTATTGATTCAAATCAACTACACGGCCAATGGTAATCTTAACTCGACTATAACGTAAGCTATGTCACGCATCCGCCTCTTCCCTAGGCTCGACAACATTCGCCAGGCCATCGGGAAAATGTTGGTCAAACACGCGCTTCCAGCGCTTTTGTTCCAATTTTTTAAGCTTGTTTAACTTCGGTTTCAGCGTGCGCGCCTCGCTTTCAGCGAGCTTTATGCCTTCCGCAAACACCATTTCATTAAAATCATCGACCATGGCGTTGTAAGCTTCTACATTGGCTTTGCAGAGCGCTTTAGCGTTGCGCAACGCCTGAGTTTTCGACGGCACGGGCGCGCGCTTCGGTTTCTCGCCTGATTTGAGTTTGACTACTTTCGGCGTGTTGGGCGGCCTGAAACGCATAATGCGCTGCGCCGGCTTGCCGGTTTCAAGGTTGCGTAATTGCACCCTAAAGCACGGCACTCTTTTGCCGTCACCGTTGCTGTCTTCTGATTCTGTCACGCCACCTTCAGCATATTTGCGCATCAAGCTGGTGTGCAGCCGACCAGAGTCACGATACACTTCATTACGGCGTTTTAGCACTTCTTTCAAAGCGCCAGGTCGCGAGGCGCTGACATAATCGCTGGAGCGACTGAGAAACGTGATCTGATATCCTTCGTAATCAATTCCTTCGCCTTTCTGATGACGTACGTTGGCGAACCCTGATTCAAACATTTTATTCCCCGTGGTAAGAACGTTAGTTGTAGTTTATCACAGCTCTTTGCGGCCATCAGTGAAGCAGCGGAGGCATCAATGCCCTGGAAACACTAGCACCCGTTCGAGTTAATATTGTGACCGCAAAGACGACCAGACTGAAGGTTAGCTGGTCGGGCGCAAGGGTTCTAACCACATGCTCAAATACTTGTTTGGCGGTTCCCTGCTTGATCGCCCACTACGACTGGGCTAGTGCTCAGACTTTTTTGGTGTTGCGCTTACCGGACGCCAACCCCGCTGCTAGCAATGAAACACCCCTGAAAAGCAAATTGATGCCAACCAGCATGCCTAACGTCCATACTGCAGTGCCGGGCAATCCCGACCAAATCAAACCGCCGAGAATCAGTGCCAAAATACCGTTCAGCAGCAACCAACCCCAGTGCCGAGCAGGCCGCCAATTCAGCGCGGCAACAATCTCAAGCAGGCCACCTATGATTAGAAACACCGCGAACACAACGGTCACTGTCACCACCCCCTGCAGTGGATAGAACAGTAAAATACAGCCTGTGAAGACGTACAACAGCGCGAGCAGAAACTCCCACAAGAAGGGACCAAATGAACGGCAGCGAACAGAATGCATTAATTGCAATACCCCGCCGATCAGCAGCAACCAACCCAGCAGTGTGGTAACGGCAAGCGCTGCTATCAGCGGCGCGACGATCGCTGCCGCGCCGGCTAGCATCATGATTATTCCCAACGCAATCAACCAGCCGCGATTATCCCGGGGGAAGTTGCTAATGGTGCTGCGCGTTAAACTGTTGCTCATTTAAAACTATCTCCATTCAAAAATTATCTGGCGATTCAGTACTGCTAAACGTCGATTGCAACAGAATAGCTTCTGCTCCTGTCGTGTTACAACACCAATTACGCATTGCCTGGTCAAAACTAAAGGAATCTGTAGCAGTGCCACTGGCAACAGGAGGAGATCGACCTCCTCCTGCTCGAAAATCGTTTGCATATTTTACATGCCATCTCGATTTTTGTCAGGCTATTCCCCTGCAAGACACCATCGCTGCAGGCTATAGGATCACTTGATTTTGAAAATCCAGATACCCCCTATTTGCAACCCCCACGACACCGACACGGAGTGGTAATAGTTCGCTACTTGCCCGTCTTCCATCAATACCCCTTCAGCATAACTACCGCCAAACACAAGACCGGCTTGAACACTGCTGGGATACGCAAGAATAGCTTTGGCATTTTTAGAAAGCGTTTCCGCCGCCGGGTTGTTTTTTACCAGCGACGGCAACGTCTGCACGGACTTTTGCTTAAGTTCATTTTTGCTGGTGCTGCGCGCAGTGCATGCCGGTGATGGACAGATACAGACATTTGTGCCGCACATCTCAGTGGCCGCCTGCGACCTCATGACAGCCGGCTGGAAAATGACCGATACTTTGCACTTGCCTCCGGTAGCATTACTGGCTTCTTATTTGCAGGAGCTGGCTAACATCTCTGTACCCTCATTGAATTCGCCCTATTGAGGTCAGTCCGGAGGGGCGTCGCTTGTAATTTTTATAAACACTTTGCGATATTTACAATAATCTTACATCGCTGTACGGTATGGCTGAGCATCCGAAGCGCATGCATTTCATAATATAACAGGAGAGAATCATGGGCGAAGCAAAGGTTGACGCGGATATTGGGAATATTGTTGAGAAGGTAGACACCTGGCTTGATGGCTTTCTGGCACTGCTACCGAACATAGGTGTTGCCATTGTTGTGTGCGCGATTTTCGTCGCGCTTGGCTACGTTGTTGCGCGCTTTATTCGTAGCCGTGCCAGGAAATACGAGCGACAAAGCCTGGGTGAGGTCGCCGGCGCACTGGTTAAATGGGCGCTTATCATCACCGGCTTCATGCTTGCAATAACGATTATTGCGCCCTCAGTCAAGCCGGGAGATTTGCTGGCCAGCCTCGGCATTGGGTCGGTCGCCATTGGTTTCGCTTTCAAAGATATATTGCAAAATTTGCTGGCCGGCATCTTGATTCTGCTACGCCAGCCATTCTCGGTTGGCGATCAGATCGTATCCGGTGCTCATGAGGGCACGGTAGAGAAAATCGAAACCCGTGCTACCTTTCTTAAAACCTACGATGGACAGCGCGTGGTGATTCCCAATTCACAAATCTATACCGACGCGGTAGTGGTCAAGACCGCTTTTGACATCGTTCGCTCGGAGTACGATATAAGCATCGGCTGCAATGACGATTGGAACAAGGCCAGGCAGCTTATGGTCGACGCGGCAATTTCCTGCGAAGGCGTTGTTAGCGAACCTCCGCCGGAGGCGATTCCGGTCGCCATTGCCGACTTTGGCAACAATATTCGCCTGCGCTGGTGGACGAAATCGGACCGCGCATCCGTCATTCATACCTTCGGCCGCGTGATTGAAACAGTATACAAAGCGCTGGACGAGAACGCGATTGACATGCCCTACCCGACCAACGTCGTGCTGTTTCACGATCAGACTGAAGTAACAGACGGCAACCGCTCGAAACAACGCGAGGGCTGGCCGGCGGGCAACGTTGAGGTACCGAAAACCGACCGCATGGCAGAAGCGATTGCCAGGCGAGGGCAAAGTGCGAGCGGCCAAATAGGCCAAGCTAATGCAACGGGCAAATCTGATCAGTAAATTTGAGCGTAGTTGCCGCCCATATCACCGACGGGGTTGACATAAATTAGTGGCACGACGGTTGCCGAAAATTTTATCGCTAAGGCATATGGCCAACATTACCCGATTGCGAACGACATAAAACGCGGGCATCTGATACCACCGCGACCGCCGCATTACTGCGCTCTGAATGGGGCCAGATTGCCGTAACTTTGATCAACAAAGATTTTGTCAAAATCGCTATTGATCAATGGTCAGGGCGTTCCAATCTCTAACGAATGTAACACCAGGTTAGACAACCTATACTGAACTATAAAACAGTCAGCGTAGCGCTCTGCTTTACGCTTGCCGCGGCTACGGCGGATGAATTCGAGGCTATTATCTTACGCGCCAATGCCGACGGCTCGACGGTGCGCTTAAGCGATGTCGCCCGGGTAGCGCTGGGCGCTAACAATTATGCGCTCACTGCCGAACTGAACGGCAACCGCATGGTCGGCTTGGCCATTCAGCTCGCCACCGGCGCTAATGCGCTGGAAACTGCCAAGGGTGTAAACGCTCGCATGCAAGAGCTGGAAAAAGGCTTGCCCGGCGACGTCATCTGGTCGGTACCGTTTGACACAACACCGTTCGTTAAGGCTTCGGTCGAAGAAGTTGTCAGTACGTTGATAGAAGCCATGGTGCTGGTGTTGCTGATTATCTTTCTATTTTTGCAGAACTGCCGTGCCACACTCATGCCCAGGCTAGTGATTCCCATTGCACTTGGCGGGCGCTTGTCTCGGCCTGTGAATGCTTGACTATTCCATCAAAGTGCTGTCTCTGTTTGCTATGTTGCTGGCGATCGGCATATTAGTCGACGCTGGCGTTCTTTCCCCGCTTCTACCGGCGGTATTTACCGGCAATTTTCGGTGACGCTGGCAATCTCAATCGTTTTTTCGGCATTTCTGGCGCTAACGTTGACCCCCGCACTGTACGCTTCTTTTCTAAAGCAAAACGACGACAAAAACGCTAAACAGAACTGGTTTAACAAAACGTTGGGAGGATTCGACAGCTGGTTCAACAATACCAGTGAGCGTTACGGCAATGTGACACGCAGTGCCTTGGGTGTAACGAAGGCGATGTTGGTCGCGTTTTTGCTGCTGGTCGCGCTGACGATTTTTCTGTTTATGCGCCTGCCAGGCGGCTTTCTGCCGACCGAAGATCAAGGCTACGCAATCACTGCGGTGCCCCCCCTCCAGGAGCAACCCGGTCGCGAACCAACGAGGCACTGCAGCCCATCACGGACTTTTGGTCTGCACAGGACGCGCTGGATAACCAAATAGTGATCCTTGGTTTCAGCTTCTTCGGCCAGGGTCAAAGCACAGCGATAGCGTTCGCTACTGTAAAACCGAGGGATGAAAGAACGGATGAGGGTAGCTCGGCCTCCAGTCTGATAGCTGCGGCCAACAAAGACTTTTCACAAATCAAAACCGCCATGGCATATGTGATCAGCCCTCCTCCTCTGCCGCAGTTAGGCAACGCCAGCAGCTTCTCATTTAATCTGCAAGACCGTGGCCGCAATGGTTACGCTGCATTAACCGCTGCGCAGAACCAATTGCTGGGCGCTGCGGTGCAGAGTGAAAAACTTGCAGGCGTGCGACCCGAGGGCATGGCCAGCAGCCCTGAGTTGCGTGTTACGGTTGCCCGCGTGCGCGCCACTGCACTTGGTCTGTCAATGGATGATGTCAATGCTGCACTGTCGATAACATTCGGCCCCTTCTACATCTATGATTTCACGCTGGACGGGCGCGTGCTGCAAGTGCTGGCACAGGCTGAGGCAAGCTATCGCATGAAACCGGAAGACATTCTCAATCTACGCATTCCCAATGCTCAAAATAAGCTAGTCGAGTTCAGCGCCTTCAGCGAAGTCGAGTGGACTGCCGGCGCGCCTCAGCTCAATCGTTATAACGGTTATCCGGCTGTGACAATTTCAGGCTCTCCGGCACCCGGCGTATCTTCGGGCGAAGCGCTCGCTGAAATGGAACGGCTGGCCGGCGACCTTGGCAACGGTTTTGACTACGAATGGACCGGCATTAGCCATGAAGAAAAGCAATCAACGGGGCAGATCGGGGCTTTACTAGGCCTGTCATCGGTGGTTGTATTTCTGGTTCTAGCAGCACTTTACGAAAGTTGGACGGTACCGTTGGCAGTACTATTGATTGTGCCGCTGGGCGCGCTCGGCACGGTGCTATTTAGCAAGGCAAGAGGGCTTAGCGCCGATGTGTAATTCAATGTAGGCCTTATTACCATCATCGGCTTGGCCGCCAAGAACGCCATTCTGATTATCGAATTTGCGATTGAAAAAGAGCAAAACGGAGTCGAACTTGGCAAGGCGATTGTCGATGCCTCGCGCGCCAGAACCGGCGTCGCCCGTGCGGCATTCTTTCCCAACATCAGCCTGACTGGCTCGGCGGGCTACATCTCCTCTGACCTCAGCGATCTGATCGGTGAGGATGGCTTCACCTGGAGCTGGGGGCCGTCACTGGACCTGCCAGTGTTCAACTGGGGCCGCCGCAAAGCCAGTCTCAACGTTGCCAGGGCGCTTGAGCTTGCTGCGGTGGCCAGTTACGAAAAAGCCATTCAAACGGCGTTTCGCGAAGTGTCTGACGCGCTGGCCGGCCGCCGCTGGTATGCCGAACAGGTCGCCGGATAGGAGCGCAACCTTGATGCGCGGTACAGAATCGCTTATCTGGCTCGCCTGCGCTACCGCGAGGGAGCGGGCGAATACCTGGAAGTGCTGGACGCCGAGCGTAACCTGTTCAGCGGCCGCCAGTCACTGGTGCAGCTGCAGCGTCAACAGGTAGAGAATTACGTAAGGCTGTATGTCGCGTTAGGCGGCGATGTGGGTAGTTGAAGACGGTAGTTTGCATCTAAGGGCTCGCGCCACACAAATGTGCGCAGCATATCAGCCGCGTCATTTGCTTGAGAATTTGCGCCAAAGGTAGACAGCCAACGCCGCAGGCAGGCCAAATATAATAATGAACAGCGGCGCTTCTTCCACGACGGAATAGCCTGCGTAGCTAACCCCCTTCCAAAGGGTATAACTGCCGGCGAATAGCCAGAGAGGTAAAAATAGTAGAGCCGCCTTGCCCATGGTAGCTCTATTATTATCGCTCATGGCTCGACTCACAAAAATAAAAGCAAGCAACACAACGAATCCGCTAGCGACGATGATAATGGCACGCATCGTATAGCCTTCTATCTAAAAAAAAATTGAGCATGACAGAAATTGGCTACGGCGACTACAGCGGGCTGTCGTAAGCCATTGCGCTAACCTAATTCGTTACTGCCAGCAACGCTAACGGTACGTTGCGGTAAATCGTTGCTTACGTCGTCCACGTCGGTTAGCGTGCTCCCTGAACAAATGGATCAATCATGCAGCAATAAAATGGCTAAATCCAGCGTAGTGCAAAGCGCTGGCGTAGCAGTTAACCCGAAGCTAAAATTAGCGTAAGGCACACTACAGCCAGCGAACAAATATGGTTCTCACACTACTCCCGGTATCTAATGATCAATTTTGGTGGCACGCAAAAACTTCTGCTCGTAATAATGTGTGCTACGTTGTGGGGTTGCGCCAATACGCCGCTACAAACAGCCAGCGCGCTATTCTCAAACTTCGCAAATCACAGCTCGCCGGCGGTGCAAGGTCCGCAGTCATGCCAAAATGCCATCGTAGCACCGTTGGATGCTGCGGCACCGACGCTGGACCCGCGGCAAATTGAGCTGTTCGTTTGGAATATAGAAAAGGGCCTCAACCCGGAGTCATTCACCGACCTTGAAAGACTTGCTGGCAACAAAAATCTGGTATTGATTCAGGAAGCCCGCCTTGAACAACAGCCGTTCGACGCACTTGAACTGGCGAAATTCTGGTCTTTCGCACCGGGCTACAAAACTACCTCAGCGTCAACCGGAGTAATGACCATGAGCGACATCGCACCGGCAACACACTGCTACCTCAGCGACCGCGAACCCTGGTTGCGTTCGCCAAAGGCTATTAGCATTACCCGTTTCGGGCTGGCGTCAACAGACGCTACCTTGGTTGTGGTTAATGTACATGCAGTCAATTTTACCTGGGGCGTGGCCGATTTCAGCACGCAAGTTACCAAAATCGAAGCGGCGCTGGCGATGCACAACGGGCCGGTCATAGTTGCCGGTGATTTTAATACCTGGCGCAAACGGCGTTTGCAGGTGTTACAAGCCGTTGTTGAACGGCTTGAGCTGGAAGAGCTGGCGTTCGACGTGGATCAGCGCGTGACCCCGTTCGGCAGTATCGTCGACCGTATTTTCGTGCGCGGCCTGAACACCCGCAATGCATCAACCACGGCCGTCACCAGTTCTGATCATAACCCCATGTCTGTTACGCTGAGCATGCAATAATGCGTTCATATATCTGCGTGGCGCTGTTGGCCACTTTATTGACTTTGCCAGCAATTTGCGCGTCGCTAGAAGAAGAAATTCAGCACCTTCTCTCTGCCGTTGGCAACAGCGGCTGCACCTTCTTTCGTAATCGAAAGCAGCATACGGCGACCGAAGCCGAGGCGCACCTCACGATGAAATACAATCGCGCAGGCTCACGCGTAAAAACAGCCGAGGTGTTTATCGACCGGCTTGCCAGTGAGAGCTCATGGACCAACAAGCCTTACCTTATCAAATGTGGTGACGACTCATCACCCAGCCGCGACTGGTTGACGACCGAACTTGAGAAGTTTCGTGCATCGCACTAATTTTTGACAGCAAACTCAAGTATGCGCGCCAGGCGATGAGTTTCTGAACCTTAGAGTGGCATGCGATTGCTCAACTAACCGGCCAGAAACACGACTCATCGAGCAAATTTAGTGTGCAACCAGGCGGGCTGTATTACACTACCACGAATCATTTACACAGAAGGAGAGAAACGTGAACGTGGAAGCGACGCCAATTAGCATCACTCAACAGGACGTGGAACGACTGGAGGGTTTGTTAAACAGTAAAGCGGTTAAAACCTTGCCTGGACTGGATGCATTACGCGATGAGCTCGATCGTGCCAACGTTGTCGCGGCTGATACCATCGCTGCCGATGTTGTGACGATGAATTCGACAGTGCGTTTTGTTGATGAAGATACTTCAATGGAATCTGAATTGACGTTGGTATACCCGCACTCGGCCGGTCGCGCCGGCACGGTTTCGATTCTTGCGCCGGTTGGCAGCGCTTTACTGGGCTTGTCCGTAGGACAGAGTATCGCGTGGCAGACACCGGGCGGTAAATCGCTGCAGTTAAAAGTGATTGCGGTGACAAATCAGCCCGAAGCGCAAAAACAGTTTCACCGTTAGCTCGTTTTTGATTAACTTCTAATGTAGTGGGTTGGTCAACAAACGCTAGATTAAAAAGCCCGCTATTCGCGGGCTTTTTCTTTCTGCGGTATCTCGTGTGAATTTACGGACTAGATTTACTAGACAGGCTGCACTGCTCAATGGCCTCCGCTGGGGGCAATCGGAGCCTCTGCTCCATCGGCGCTGGGAAGGCGAAAATTGTCTCTCGCCAACTTGGGAAAAATCGGCCATTCCGACAACGATCGCAAACACCGTGCTGATGAAGGCCGACGCCATTCCCGCGCCGAACACATCGATGCAACATGTTTTGCCTAAAACAGTGACATACCAAGTTGCTGATTAACGCCGATCGGTTCACGTGACATTTGCATCAGCGGCGTGCTGCCCCACCGAAATATTTTCAGCATCCATGCCTTGTTTGGCACGAGATATTGTGGGCTAGATTGCTTATTCAATGCTTGTCGATGCCGGAGGGGCGATGCTCTCAGGCACCGACAAGCATAGAACCTGTAGTGTCGCTTTTAACGACGTACGGCGTCTTCGCACTATTTTCGCAAGAGCGCAAATTTACGAACAAAGGCTAAGTTAACGAAAAGTAACAGTTAAACATAATCGCATAGCGAAATTGTCAAGGCTGAATCTGTCGACTGGTTGGAATTTTTGTTTAATTTACAACCTTTCTGATCATCCGTTGATCATTTATCAATTTACAGATCAAATAAATTTTGTGATATTCCTCACACCGCAATCACGCGGTCTCACTTACAGGAGTAATCACATGGAACCGCAATCAGCGACTTCTCAACATAAATCTTTCAACATCCGACTTCGTGAGCGCGGGCAAGGAATGACTGAATACATCATCATCGTTGGGGTTATCGCTATCGCGGCAATCAGCGTCTTTGGTTTGTTTGGCGATACAGTCGAAAACCAGATAGCGGGTATGGCTGAAGAACTGTCTGGTGGAGATGGCACCACTGCTCAGGGTCAAGCGGCCACGTCTGCCGCTGCCGCTACCGCGGATGCAGTGACGACAAACAACCTCAATAACTACACAGGCAATAACTAGCCGCAACGCCAGCCAGACAAGGAATTGTCTTTCAAACAACGACCGGAAAGGGATTTCCCATGACGCCAACCACCCCCTCCCACTTATCGACCACCCAGAGTGGCCAAGCCCTACCCCTGGGCCTTGCCTTCATCGCAGCAGCTACTTTGCTGATGCTGGTCGTATTCAACACCGGCCAGATCGCTTCCGAGAAAGCCCAGGTAGCGAATACGGCAGACGCAGCGGTTTACAGTGGGTTGGTATGGCAGGCACGGTCGTTAAATTTCCAGGCTTACACTAACCGCGCGATGGTCGCCAACCAGGTTTCCATCGCGCAAATGGTCAGCTTGGGTTCATGGACCAACTATGGGCGCATCAGCGCCCGCAATCTGGATACCGCAATTGGCTGGGTACCGGTTATCGCCCCCTTCACCGAAGCGCTGCTGCAAGGCATGGAAGTGATCGAAAGCGTGGTGCAGGTCGTGGCTGAAGTTGCCATTCCAATCATTGACGGCACTAATTCCGTACTAAGTGTTGCCCAGGAAGCCGTTTACAATGCCAGTTATATCGCCACACCGGAAGTGGTGAGCGCCGTTGTTAAGGCCAACGACTCACGCTATAGCGCCGCTTCGACGTATAGCATTGCGGCGGGGCTGCACAATGCCGAGGCGTGGAACTCATTGTCCGTCAAGCAGAGCGACGAATCGAGTCTCGCGCGCAAAGCCGATGTAATCAACAGATCACTCGATGAATTCAGTGGCAATCGCGACTGGAACAGGTTGCCGGGGTTACCCCGCCGCGTACAAGTCACGCCCGTCGACCGCTTTATGATAATAAAAGAAGGCACGACAAAGTTAGCGCAAGACGGCACCGAATGGGAATGGCGCGGCAAAGACGGCCTCTCGATTCACTGGGAGCATTATAAGTGCAGCTGGCGAGGCTGCCGCTGGAAACGCCAGGAAATACCTATGGGTTGGGGCTCCAATTATGCAGAGGGCGACGGCGCGTGTAGCGGTGACGCATGCTCCAGCCTGTTCGCAAGCAATGGCTGGGCTGAGTATTTGGCCGATGCCGAAGCAGAGGATCTGAGTGGCTACAACGGGGTCAAAACGTATCGCTCTCTGAAAGACCTCAGCAGCGCAAACCGCGACCCGCGCCTGATGCTGCTAGTTGAAGTAGACGTTGACCATGCAGACGTGCGCACCGCAGAGCAACTCAGCCGGGTCGGTTCAGCGAATACCGCAGCCGGCGGACTGCGCCAGGGAACGGAGTCTGGACTTTTCCATACCGACGACACCTATGCCAGTGACGGAATAGCATCAATTAGCGCTGGCGAGGTGTTCTTCGAACGCCCCGTTATTACCGCCGGTGAACTACAAGTAAGAGGTAGCAGCGAGCCGGTCACGGAATACGCCAACCTCTTCAACCCCTATTGGGATGTACGGCTGATCGAGTTGAGCGATCAACAACGTCAGGCAGCCTGGTTATTGCGTTCTCCCGAACTGCTTGAAGGCGCGGCCGTCGCAGCCATTCAAAACGGCGTAAATATCGCAACCGAAAGACTTACCGATGCGACCACCAACGCTGTGCGCGAGAGGCTTTCTGAATACACTGATGTCGACCAGAATGATATTAGCGAATACACCGCACTCGGACGAGCCGCCATCAGTACGCTGCAGGGTGACTTTATAGAAGACGCGATTAAGGACGCTGCAGTAGCTGCATTGAAGGAAGCGGCAACCAGCGCAGCTTCTTCCTACGCCGAATCCAGCGGTTACGGTACCGCGTTCAACACAGCCAGCGACGTACTGGAAGACGGCGACATCAATTCTGATGATTTACGCAACGCAGCCGGCCGTGCGGTCGAAAACAGCGCAGTCGATGGCGCGCTTGCTAACGCCACTGACCTTGCCGACGGGTTACTTGAGAACGCCGAAGGTCTGGCCGACAGCTTGATAGCGACTGCCGGCGTCACAGACGCGGTAGACCACATCACCTCGGGGCTGGAAGGTCAGGCCGCTGCCCTCGGCGACCAACTGCAAGAGTCGATGGCCGATACGTTTGCAACCGAATTAAACCTGACCGAGCAATTGACCGGATTGCAAAACTCGGTCGACTCTACGCTAGACGATCTTGGTGCCGAAGCAGACAGCATGGCCAACTCATTACGCAACGAGGCAACCGGCGCGCTGAACACGGAGCTCGACTCGCTGCAAGGAGAACTGCAGGGTTCACTCGGCGATATACAACTAGACCGCGATAGCATCAGTGATTCTTTTACGGGCGATATCGACAGCGTGGCAAGTGACCTTGTCAACCAGGCTAGCGACGGTTTAAGCACCAATATAGACGACCTGAAAACCTCCATCACTGATCGCTTTGGCTCTCTGGAAATCACACCCGAAACTGTTGCCAATGGCGTGCTGGAAAGTGCCGGTGCGTTCGTTGGTGAGACAGCAGATAACCTGCAAAGCAGCGTAGCTCAGTCGCTTGATCAACTCAGTGAGCAAGGTGAAACGCTGCTCAACGATCAAGTGCAAACGACCGTAGAGCAAGCGCGTGAGCATGCGCAGGAACAGGTGCGCAGCGCTATCGAGCAAGGACAAAACGAATTAAACACGGAGTTGCCAAGCTATGTTGAATAAACCCATGCAATTGAGATCGCAACAAAGCGGCAACGCTATGGTGGAGTTCGCCCTGGTCGCCACTGTGCTAACGCCAATATTGATATTTACGCCAACGCTGACTAAAACTGCGGACGCCAATATGGCCACCGCGCAAGCAGCGCGCTACGGCGCATGGGAGCAAACGGTTCGGCCCAAAAGCAGGGATACACTGACAACCGAAATCAACAATCGTTTTTACGCCAAACCAGATATGGCTATTCGCACTAACCTGGGATCCCTAGCCGCAGAGGATCAGCAAAATGCATTTTGGAATGCTGTCGGCTTCGAAGATGGTTTGGTCAACAGAGAGGGTGAATCCCTGCCTGTGACTGTAGGAGTACGTGAAAGAGAGTTGGGCGGCGCGGCAGGCGTAGTTGGCGAAGCGGTAGATCTACTGGGCGATACCCTCGGCAAGCTCACGTCTGACTCAGAATGGGATCTCGACGCCGGCGGCCTATATACCATCAACGTTATCCTCAAACTCAATAACCGCCAGAAAATTCCTACCGACGAGCGCTCGCCTGACTGTGGTGCTGGCAGCCTCAACGCCGCCAGCTGTATGGGTCAGCAATCGGCCATTCTGATCGACACCTGGTCGGCCAGCGGGCCATCGCAGGTGGAAGACCGAGTGCGCTCGCTGGTGCCGGCTGGCATGCTTGAGCCGGTGGGCGCTATTGTCGCTATCGCCGGCGACATATTGCCCATGTTCCAGGAACTGAAAAACCTCGACGACGCTTTTGGCGAAGTCAGGCCCGACATTCTCCCGCCCGATCGTTTCGGCACCGAGTAAGAGGTAACTATTGTGAATATCGCTCACCCTGGCTTCGTTCGGCTTGCAAAAACTGCTGTGCATTTTGTGCACAGATTTAAATCCACCACAAACCGGCTGCTGACGCTCGTTGCCTCTGCCTGCCTGCTGACTGGCGCGGCAAACACACTTGCGTTTGACCTTCAGCAGCTGGCAGCGCCGCCACAAACCCAGCTTAGCTGGGTGGGCAAACACATCGTGCAGAACGGCATGCCAATGCAGATATTGCAATTGCAATCCCGCCTGCCACAGGCCGAGATACTGCGCTTCTATCGCCAGGAATGGCAGGTTTTTCACAAGCCGGGTGAACGATCTTCAATAACGCGCGATGTGGGAGAGTGGCGCATATTGTCCACCTTGGTCGATGCGCATCACATCGTGTTGCAGTTGAAACGTGAAGCCGGTCAGCTTACCGGCTTTCTGTCAGCCACACCGCTGGACACGCGCACCGAACAAAGCTCGATCACGACGCAATTTCCTCGCCAAAGCGGTTCACAGCTGATCTCCAGCACCGAATCGAACGATGGCGATGTGCAAGCAACCACGCTGATCTTGCAAAACCGTTATTCACTGCGCGACAGCCACAACTTTTACAAGACTGCGCTTCAGCGTAAAGGCTGGAAGCTCTCGCGCAGCGACGTCTCGCGCGGCACAGCGGTTATGTTATTCGATAGCAGCTCCGGCTCGCTGCAGCTTGCCATGCGCCGCGACAGGGATAAAACGTTTATTTTTGCCAACCTGCGTGGCGAGGAGATCTGACATGCGCACAAGCCTTTTCACAAAACACGCTTCCTTTGCCCTGCTGCCTTATGCCGCAGCCCTCTTGCGTTCGCGTTCTATCAGCGCCGCAATGCGCTGCCCTGTTTCCGTTTTCAGCCAGGCCGCCGTTTCTTCCGGTGTGGCCCACAGCTGGCCGCGACAGATTGCCGCGACAAGCGGGTCGGCCTGTTCTTTGTTCAGCGTTCGCATACTTTCAACCTCACGCGCTTTCAGTGTTGAAAAGGTCGGCAACGCTGCACCCCAGCACTTCGGCCAGCTTCGGCAGCTTGTCGGCGCGCGGCATTCTTGCGCCGGTTTCCCACATTCCAACGGCGGCCTGGCTCGTGCCCATAATGGCAGCAAGTTCTTCCTGGGTCATGCCCTTGG
>RCMY010001596.1_pt1 | contig 21391 bp, 32 predicted proteins | sample 2041341 | NCBI WGS metagenome assembly RCMY01 (sample SAMN09708234, study PRJNA481090) | Marine sediment metagenome, whole genome shotgun sequencing project.
GAATGTAAGGCTTTCATAGACAACTACTTCAAGAGATTCCCAGGAGTACAGAAGTGGGTTGACTACACTAAGAAATACGCTAAGAGACACAAGCATGTAGTCTCCAAGCTAGGACGTATACGTCACTTACCTGCGGTTGACTCCGTGGAAAGAAGTATTGCCAATGAAGCTATCAGACAGGCAGTAAATGCACCTATTCAGAGTACAGGCTCTGACTGTACGCTTATGTCTCTTATCTTAATTAACAAATGGCTAAAAGAAACTAAGAAGCGTAGCGTTATCTTCATAACGGTTCATGACTCCATAGGGCTGGATTGCCCTAAGGATGAGGTTGTGGAAGTATCCTGTAAGGTTAAACACATCATGGAAAACCTTGCTCTCTATAATCCGAAGTATTCCTTCATTGGTGATGTACCTATCGTATCTGAATGTGAAATTGGTTACTCCTACGGAGACTCCTTTGAATTTAAGGACTTCGAGGGCACAATGGAACGTATCAGAAAAGAAGGGGTGGACCCATTCCTACAAGAATGCTTGCGGGGTAAGGAGGCCAACGAGGCTAAGGTTATCAGTAAAGCCATTAAGAGTGGCGTAACCATACCGAAATACGTAGAGGCTTACTGGGATACAGCTAGATGGGATTACTTAAAGTCCTTGCTGCCGCCAGAAGAGTATGACACAGCAGGATGACATCTCCAGGGTAGGTGGGAGAGGATTCTTCCACCTCCAGTTTCTTTTTGATGTTCCGGCTGACACAGACCATCACTACCCATACAGGGAGAGAGAAGTTGGGACAGCGGTTTATTTTAAGGGAAGTCAGAAGTTGCCATACATGGGAGGAGGTGATACTATGTTGAGAGGTAACAGAGTTTCAGACTCAATGAGTATCCAAGTTGCTTTGCCAGGAAGGGTACTGGAGTTTAATGTGGGTGATGAGCTCATTATAGACACTGGTAATATCTTGGGGGAGATAAGCAATCAACCTGCCAAGTATGCTTTAGCAGCTACGCTGGCAGACCTTGCTAGCAGGAAACTGGAAAAACTGGATGATGCTCGCATTGATTCACGGGACGTATACGGGGCTGCACTGAAGCAGTACACGTTCTTATCCCGGGTGAAGGATGCGTTTATTCATAGAAAGTCAGTACTCCTTAGCTTGCTGGGAAACCCGGGTAACCGGGAGGTACTGAGAGACTACCAAAGGGATATATCAAATTTAAGGGCGTTAATGGACTGAGGTCTGGATAGCCCGCACAGGAGGAATTTTATCATGGCAGTAGACATCGCGAAGTTAAAGGAAAAACTGGAACAGCTTAATCAGGGTAATGGTGGTGGCGGTGGAAATATGCATTTCCACACTATTGCAGACGGAAGGAATGTATTCCGTATCCTTCCCCCGGCAGAGGGCTCTGATATGTTCTACGAAGAAGTGTTCTTACACTACGGAGTAGGCAAAATGGAAGAAAACAAAAAGGGCTCCACTATTGTATGCCCAACCACTCATGGTGACCATAAGCCATGCCCGGTATGCGAAGTTGTTAAGGAACTCCGTAAGCTGTCCAAAGCTAAGGATGATGCCTATGACAAACAAGCTCGCTCGCTTGGCCGTAAGAAACGTGTGTATTACAATGCCATCAATCGGGGTGACGACCTCTCAGGCCTCACTCAGAATGAAGAGGGTAAGTACATCGGTGCAGACGGCAAAGAAGTGTTCCCGGTAGCTGTACTGGCTACAGGCGTAACAGTATTCAAAGACCTGCTTGGGTTCTTCGTAGACCCTGAGTATGGTGATATCACGGATGCTGAAGAAGGCCTGGACGTTATCATCACTCGCTCTGGTAGGGACTTCAATACTTCGTATGACACGAAGACGGTTCGTAAGAACTCTCCTATTGGTTTCCCTGGCTGGAAAGAATGCCTCAATGACTTATCTTCCCTTAGTAAGGCTAAAACCTACAAGGAAATTCAGGCTATCCTGGATGGTGAAGACCCGGATGAGGCAGAAGAAGGTAAGGACGCTGATAAGGCTGCACCTGCAACAGGAAAAGCTACCACGGCTGCTACAAAACCAGCTCCGGCTGTAGATGAAGAAGCACCTGCTAAGGAAGAAGCTACATCTAAGGATGATACGCCTCCTGCTGGAGATGATGCTACAGCAGAAGACGATTTACAGGCTGAAATCCGGGCAGCTATGAGCCGTAGAAGTGCTAATCAGTAATACCCTATCCCAGGGGAAGAGTATTCTGCCCCTATTTTTATGAATAGGAGTGAGGTTATGAGTAAGAAAACTATAATCATGGACTTTGATGGTGTTATCCATAGCTATGCTAGCGGATGGAAAGGTGCCACAGCTATCCCAGACCCACCAGTACCAGGAATCAAAGAGTCCATTGAGAATATGTGTAAGGAATACAAAGTAGTGGTTGTATCCACCAGATGCTATCAAGAAGGTGGTATTGAAGCTATCAAGAAGTGGCTGCATGAAAATGGTATACAGGTGGATGATGTAATAGGTGAAAAGCCTCCTGCTGTAGTATCCATAGACGACAGGGCTATCTGCTTTGATGGTAACCCTAAGACCCTACTTGAAAAGGTTAAATCCTTTAAGACTTGGTGGTGACACTATGTGGAATAAGGTAAAGTTATGGGTAACATACCTTGCAACGGCAGCTATAAAGTTTATACAGACCCCAGAGGGTAGGTTAGTCATGTTTTCAGTTGCAATCCTGATACCTTGGGTGGTAGGATGGGTTAGAAATGCGGAATACAACACCAAATATAACCTCACTGAGCTGAGGGATATGTATTTATGGGTGGCTACACAGATTAATGCCAGGCACCTCATAGACTCTAAGTGGAACAGTCTTAATGGCCAACCACCTACTATGACACCGCCGGGCATGCCTGCACCACCATGGAAGGGATGATAATATGGGATTTTGTGCATTAATGGCTAAGTTATTAGGTAAAGGTGGCATGAACTCTACACCGGGCACACCTCCAGCAATGGTAGACACCCCAGCACCACAGGAGCAAGAACAGGTGCAAGCACCTACTCCACAGGAAGAGAAACCTGAGCCAGTTAAAGATGTGCCAGTGGTAGCTACTGAGACCAACTCTTCTGACCAACAACTAGGGGAGTTATCGAGGGCAGGGGAAAACTCTACAGCAGACCCAGCTTTGGTAGCCCAAGACCCTAATGATAGTGGTGGTTGGTCTTACGGGCTATACCAGTTCTCCAGCAGTTCTGGAGTAGTTCAGGACTTTGTATCCTGGCTACAGAAAAAGCCTGCACCATATGATGAATATGGTAATCAGTTAGCTCAGTCTGGTAGACCTACTTGTGACGAGAGCTTTGCTGATAAGTGGAGAGAGCTAGGAGTTATTGACCCCGGTGGGTTTGGTAACCTGCAAGACGAATATGCTACTAGCTTGTACTTTGATGAAGGTGCTAATAGGTTGATATCCTGCTACGGCTTCAATCCTAGGGACCACAGCATTGCTTTACAACAGGTGTTGTTCTCCAACTGTGTACAACATGGTACCTACTGGGGCTCCGAGATTATTCACCTAGCCATCGAGGCTACGGGTGAGGAATATCCTAGTGACAAAGATATCATATACTACGTGTATGAAATCAAGTTGACTGATATGTCCTGGTCTAGCGGAGCTCCTAATGACCGTCCTGGCCTGTTTGCTAGATGGAACAGGGAACGGGACATGGCTATATCCAGATTATAATAATTTGAGGGGGACACAAAATGGAAGAAGTGGCAGTAAATCCGTTAGAAGAATTTAAGGCAGAAATTTCCTATATCGAAGGTGACATGCATAGGGAGCTCCTGCTTCGGGCTATGCAGTTTATCCCTAACTACTTCTGGGTAGTTCCGGCATCTACTTCTGGTAGATACCATCCGAAAACTAGCCTGGGTGTAGGAGGTCTGGTAAGACACTCCAAGGCAGTATTCAGAGTTGGGCAGGAGCTCATGGCTCACCCTATGTGGGAAGAGTTACTGGAACATAGGGATAGGGATGAGATTCGTATTGCTCTGTTACTCCATGATACTTGCAAGCAGGGTAAAACGGACGCTGATGCAGGGGCCTATGCAGGAGACCATCCGGTTTTGGTACGTAGCGGCTTGTATCCGAATAACGATGGCAAGGGCATGACTGAAGAGATGGAAAGCGCATGGTGCCGTATCTGTGATATGATTGACACGCACATGGGCCCATGGAATACCCTTAAAGATGGTACAGTGTTTGTGGACAAACCTCAGTCTAATGCTCAGATGCTTGTTCACATGTGTGACTACCTTGCTAGCCGAAGAGGCATTGAAATTGAAGGCCTGGATGAATATAAGCCAGACTGGAAACAAGATGTGGCCTCTGAGGCACAGGTGAAGTACATTGAAAGCCTTGCCAGTAAGTGCAAGGATAAGCTCAGTGAGTGTGGCGGGGATATTACCATACCTAAGCTCTACGGAGACAATAAGGAAATCATCATCAAGAAGGGTGAGGCTAGCTCCCTCATAGGAATCTTGAAAGCCAATTTGGAATAACGATAGCAGGGGGAGGATTTTCCTTCCCCTGTTTTATTTTTAGTGAGACTCAAGAAGTCTGTCAGAGGAGGAAGATTATGATACTGATTGTGGACGGAAACAACATTGCTTACAGGTCTTTCCATACACCGCAGGGCATGCTGTGTACAAAGGCCGGAGAACCTACTGGAGTTATGCTTGGCGTGCTGCACTCACTGAAAGTGTATTTAGACAAATTCCAGAATGCCAGTAAGGTGATTGTGTGCTGGGACTTTGGTAAGGCTAAGTGGCGCAAAGAGATGTACCCAGAATACAAGGCTAATCGTAGCTATGGGGATAACCCAGAAGAAAAGGCTAGGTTTGATGGCTTATTCCAGCAGATTAATCAACTGGATGAGTTCTTACCAAGCCTGGGTGTACAGTCTGTTAAGCTTAAAGAGCAGGAGGCAGACGATTTAATCTATGCTGTGTGCCAGATGTACAAGAATGAGCCTAAGATGGTTATCACATCTGATAAGGATATGTTACAGCTCATTGACAGAACTACTACGGTGTATACACCTTACAAGGACAAGGTAATAAGTTTACTCAACTTCTATGAAGAAACTGGTGTTACACCGGAAGCTTACATGGGGTATCGGGCCCTAGTAGGAGATTCTAGTGATAATATTCCTGGGGTTCCTGGGATAGGGGAGAAAACAGCCAAGGGTCTTATGGATAAATATGGACATATCGACAACATCCTCAACCCTACAGCCGAGAATAAGGCACTGCTCATGAAGTCAGCTAGGACTAGCAAGATATTTAAGCCGGAAAACCTAGCTATTGTAGGTCGTAATCATCGTATTATGAATTTTAAGTACGTAAATTACGATGACATCAAGGATGAGATAATTGCTAACATATCTGATAAGTCAGTGGTTGATAGTAAGGCTGTTAAGGACTTCTTAGTTCGGTGGCAGTTTGTTAGCATTCTCACGAACTACATGCCGTTCATACTCACATTTAGGTCAATCAGTGAAGAGATATAAGGAGGATACTGAAGAATGGATAATTTTGCACAGGCTTTTGCACTACTGGAAGAAATAGGGTCTACTAGCTCCAGGTTACGTAAGGAAGTACTGCTCATGGAAGGGGCAGACAACGAAGTATTCAAGCGTATGTTGTATGAAACATACAATAATTTCCGGGTGTTCAACGTCAAAAAGGTAGGGCCTATTACTCCTACTAGGAAAGAAATAGCCAATGACCCGCAGTCACAGAAGGTGTGGGACTTATTCATGTCCACTCTCGATGACCTGGCTGATAGGAAGGTCACAGGCAATGCAGCTTTAACAGTGCTCATGGACTTATTTGCTAGTTGCACACCAACGGAGTCCAAATGGTATATGAAAGTGCTCCAGAAGGACATGAAGATAGGCATCACTGACAAAACCATCAATAAGGTGTACAAAGGTATGATACCTACCTTCAGTGCTATGCTGGCAGAACCCTTTAAGAAGTCCCCTAAGCTCCCTAAGCGTTTCTGCATGGACCCTAAGCTGGATGGCTACAGATGCCTAGCCTTCAATAACGAAGATGAGGTAGTGCTGCTGACTAGGAACGGAAACCTGCTCCTAGGGTATCTGGGAATTGAGGAGGATGTAGCCAAGCTGCCTAAAGGATACGTGTATGACGGTGAAATCCTTGGTAAGGAAGGTTCCTTCAACTCTATTCAGAAGTCAGCATTCACAAAAACAGTAGGCAAAGAAGGAGTCTTGAATATCTTTGATTCCTTAAGCATTGAGGACTTCTACGCTGGTGGCGGTAAAGTGCCTTACTGTGACAGACTAGCCTTCTTAGACACCCTACATGACCAGATTGCAGGTAACTTACACAACCTCACCTTGGTTCTTCATAGCAAAGAGTACAGCAACGATGAGGCCGGGGAGCATGCACTGACTGAGTATCATCACCTGTTCACAGGCCAGGGGTATGAAGGAACTATGGTAAAGGACTTGGATGCTCCGTACCAGTGCAGACGCACCAAAGGAATTATGAAGGTTAAGGACATGGACAATATTGACCTTGTGGTTGTAGCTGTGGAAGAAGGTGAAGCTGGTACAGACCGGGAGGGTATGCTTGGAGCCCTAGTAGTAGAATATGAGGGCAATACAGTTAATGTGGGCTCCGGGTACTCTAGGGAACAGTGCCGAGACTTCTGGGATAGGAAAGCGGAGCTTATTAACAAGACCATTGAAATTCAATACCAGGAATCCACGGTAAACAAGAAGGGGCAGAAGTCATTACGATTCCCTGTATTCGTGAAGTTCCGGGATGACAAATAGGAGGTATCTATGAAGAAGTTCTTAGAGACAATGAATAGTTCAGCAGCAGGCTCAGCGGGGTACGTCCAAGCACTAAAAACGGATGCCTTCGATGCTGCTATTAAACTTGCAGAGCTACAGAAGCAATATAAAAAACTAGAGGGCCATAGAGCCCTCTATCGTAATAAGCCTACAAAGGAAATGAGGGTGGTTACCATCCTCACCGCTGGTAAAAGGTTTATTACCGTGGAGTACAATTGCTACTCTGCTACAAGTGAGAATGTGGTGCGAGTATCTATAAGTTACTTCTCCTTGCTATGCGGGGATAGCTCACTAGAGGTGGAATAAAATGGCTATGAAGAAACTGGAGCCACCTACAAACCTAGAGCCAGGGTACTTATATAAGAAGTATGAGCCCCTTCGTAAGGCCATGTTTAATAAGTTCAAGGACAGGATGGCAAATTATACGGACAAGACTGAATTGCAGTCCGAGATAGACCATATATTCCTTGAGCTTGTTAATGAGTACAACCCTAACAGAGGTGTGGACTTCCCATACTATATTAAGCGTATGATGGAGCTGCGAGTGTATCATCATATTACCAAGTATCAGAAGAACATTAACGCAGAAATCTATAGCACCACTGATGAGGAGTTTCTTGTGGAGGACGACAGTATGCGGGAGATACTGGAGAGGGTTATAGACCTCAATAGCTTGGACCCTACAATGGTATTAGGGGAAAAGCACCGCAGACTAATGGTAGGGGTCCTAATTGAGCACAAGACCCTGAGAGAGCTAGCAGCAGAAGAGGGAGTTCCTACAGACCGACTCAATGCTAGGCTGTACTTCTTGGTGAAGAAGTTACAGAAGGCTCACCAGGAACAGGTAGAAAAGTTTGGAGAGGATATGTACTAGGAGGTGTATAAAATGGAGACTGGAACAGGACCATGTGACACAGAGTACCAACGTGTTCAGCAGTTAGCCAGTATGAAAAAGAGGAAGACAGACATACTGGGGGGTATTAGGAATATGGAGCAGAGGGTAGCCCTCATGGAAAGCGAGGGGGTTACCCCCATTGCTATGATGGACCTACTGGAGGCTATTATAAGCAGGTGTGGTGGAGAAAAGAAACTATCTTTCCTAGATGTTTCTAGCAACTACATCAAGCTGGCCTCCAGGGTGCCACTAACAGCATTGTTATTCCCCTTCTTACCAGAGAGTGAGGATAACCCAAGGTTCCACACTACTGTGACTAAGATACTGATGAAGGCTAAGTGTGTAACGGGAGTACGGACAATGCCCTCTGGAGACAATACGGTAGTAATGGTTAGCTTTAGATAGACCGGGTGAACCTTTAGGTTCACCCACTTTCTTTTTGTAGACAAGGAGGAATGAAACATGATTATTATACATGGAATGGTGGGGGCAGGCAAGTCCACGGTATCGAAAATGCTAGCAAACCATACCGGAAAAACGCTGTTCGCTGAGCCAGTAGAAGCCAACCCATACTTGGAAAAGTTCTATGAAAACCCTAGTGATTATTCATTCGCTATGCAGGTGTTCTTACTTCATGATAGGTTTAAGAGGATGCTGGAGGCTGAAACCTGTGAACGTGGATGCGTCATGGATACTAGCGTCCACACGAACGATATGTTTGCTCAACTTCACTACCAGCTAGGATACATGGATAGGGATGACTACTACATGAACTACTGTAGACTGTCTGAGACATTTAAGACCCTACTCAAACCGCCTAAGCTGCTGGTATATCTCAAGTGCTCTACAGATGTTGCAATAATGCGTATCCTGAAGAGGGGTAGAGTGGGAGAGCTTAGGGCACCGATGAGCTACTGGACCACTTACAATAAGATACAGGAGCAATACTACCAAGAATACACCGGTGGTAAGAAACTGTGCTTGGACGTGAGCAACATAGACATTGTTGATAACCCAGCTCATGCTGAGGGGTTATTGTCCTGTATTATGAAAAGCTACGACGAATGAATGACACCAACCATAGGGAGACGGCTTCGGTCGTCTCCTTTCTTTTTTGTAGAAAAATCGAGAGGATGATATGAACTATGTCAAGATATTATCGTGAAGTGTATGAAGCTAAGATGGACTCCCTCTGTAAGCCTACTGGGAGCCTTGGGATACTGGAGGGAATCTACGTAAAGATGGCTACCGCCTGGGGGTCTGACTACCCCGAGGATATTAAGGCACGCCACGTTGTGTTTGCCTCCAATAATGGCATCACCTTAGATAACAAGGTAGCAGCGTATCCCCGTGAAATCACAGCTATACAGTATGCCAATATGAAAGCCAATGGGGCTGTTATCAATCAGTTCTGCATGGCTAACAATGTTGACTTACAGGTACTAGACGTGGGTATTGAACCAGGTACCAAAGACTTTGTACAGGATGAGGCTATGAGCCATGATGAATATGCTGATGCGTGGGATGCTGGTTGGAGTGCGGTACACAGTGCTATGCAGCAGGGATACAACCTTCTGTCCTTCGGTGAACTTGGGATAGGGAATACCACCACGTCAGCAGCAGTCCTCTTTGCCCTATGCCAGCTTACTCGTTCCTCCAGTGGGGAGTTAGGGTTTCATTTTGCTAGCTCCATCACAGGTCATGGTGCCAATGCTACAGAAGACCAGAGGATGGACAAGGTTGACTGTGTCCTCAAGGGGTATCAGGCTCATAAGAGCCACATGAAGGGAGTTATGGGTATCCTGAGATGTGTTGGCGGGTTTGATATGGTAGCTATGACAGCAGCCATGCTGAAGTGCACTGAGGCTAGAGTACCATTCGTGCTGGATGGGTTTATCTCTAACGTGTGCTATGCTTGTGCATACCACCTAGACCCTAATGTACTCCAGTATGCTATCCCATCCCACCTGTCAGAGGAGCAGGGAGCGATACAAGCCTTGAGATTAGGCGGCATATCCCCACGCCATGTACCTATCCATGCAGGTTTATGCTTAGGGGAGGGCACAGGAGCCATCCTTATGGTGGGTATCCTTAAAACTATTAAGGCCACGGCGGATGGGTGCAAGACTTTACAGGAGCTCACGGAATCATGATGCTCCTACAGTATAGCCCATGAATTTGACTTTTCCGGGAAACCGTGAGAAAATAGGATGAAAGCGGGGCTCCCTTAGAGGGGACCTTAGCTCCATACCATCGAGGTATGATAAAGGAGAGATGCGTAGTGGATAGGTTTGAAACAGGCATTAGTGAAAACAACTTAAAGCACTGGGGAGAAGTAGAAGCAGTAAAGGAGTTTGTACAGAATGTTGTGTACGCTAAGTCCATCTTAGGAGACACGATTAGCATTACTCACGATGGAGAGTATGCTATCATAGCTAACAAGCCTAGTGGATTCAGCAAAGGTAGCCTCCTCATAGGGGAGAGCCAACAGTCTGGTGTATCTGGAGCACCCGGGGAGTACGGCGAAGGTGCTAAAGTGGCTATGTCAGTTCTTCGCAGAATGGGTAAAGAGTGCTTGGTGCAGACCAATGGGTTTACGGTTAAGCCAGAGTTAGAGCCTAGCAGCTTAGATAATACAGTGAATACATTAGTGTTCTACATCGAGGACACAGAAGACAATGATGGTACCTCAGTGAAGGTACAATGTAGTAAGGAAACCCTGGACAAGGCTGTAGGAAGTTTCGCGGTACTAACAGGGGTAGATGAAGAACTTACTAAGAAGGATACGATGTTACCGTCTGGTATCTCCAACAGCATTTATGTAAACGGAGTATTGGTAACTACCGTTGAATCTCTTAGAAGCTACAACTTCACTAAGACAGAGCTGATGAACAGAGACCGTACTACTGTAGACCTCAGCAAAGTCAAGGAGAGTGTAGCTGACCTACTGGCTGGCATACAGAGTCCAACGGAGGCCGCATACATCCTGTCCGGTATCGTTGAGCGTGGCAAGACCTTAGAGGCTCAGACAGAGATATACGGATGGAGGACACATGAAAGTGTATGGAAGGAAGCAGTTCCAATAGCCTTTGGTACTAGCAAGGTAGCCATTGGCACAGGCGGGGACAGTGACACCAAGGCTAGATACCATAAATTCAGGGTTCTAACCGATGTCCCTACTGCATGGAAAGGGTTCTTACGTTCCTACCTAGGAATTGTACTAACCTCTGACCTAGCAGAAGTACAAGAGGTCGTTAAAATGACCCACCGTAAGCCAGATGGGGAAGATAGGGACCACTTAGCCTGGTGTAAGCAAATGATAAAAAGGTTTTACGCTGACTACGGTACTGTAAAGGTGTCAGCAGAAGTGGTGGACAGCTACAATAACCCAGCTAATGGAGTCTATGACAAAAATACTGACACCATCTGGATACGCAAGAGTGTACTTGGCTCTAAGGAGGACACCTTCAAGGTACTTCTGCATGAAACAGTACACAAAGTCACTGGATGTGACGACAATACAGAAGGCTTTACCAAGGGATGGGAGGATGCCTGCTGGAAGATATTGACCCGTGGTAAAGGAGAATGACAAATGTTGTAACTAATATGTAGCATACATCTCAGGAGGTCTTGCAATAAATGAATATGAACGTGCATAAATCAAGTACAAGTATATATTATGATACCCAGAATAACTATTTAAGGAGAGGTAAAACATGAATGGGTACAAGGGTAATTCACTAACGTATACCCTAATTAATAAGTATGACAGAGCAATGGTAACTTGCTCTAAAAAGTATCTGGCCCAATGGTTGGCTAGGGGCTTTGAGATTTACAAGATAGATAAAGTTCCATACTCAATGGATGCACCACGATTGAAAGTATAAATTATATACAGAAAAGGAGATGGGAGACATGGTAGAAAAACTTACACTCCCTGAGTGGAGATTATTTTTATTAAGCGAATGCCTCAAGGCATACGGAGATGCCTATGAGAACACTACAGTCTTCAGAGCTACTGGCAAAGACAGCATACTGTGTATTAGTGATGATGACCTGCAATATCTCAACACCCTTGTTAGGGAAGACCATTGTGAGGGCATCAGAACAGCCCTGCGTAAGGAATGGAAGTTCAGTGGTAAGGTAGTAGATGGTGGCAAAGGCAATTATACCATCTGTGAGTATTGCCACAAGCGGGAGATAAGATACCAGTACCTCTGTGTTAACGTCATTAACGGTACCTGGCTTAAACTTGGCTCTGTGTGCGTTGGAAGAATCGTACATGGTGAGGCTAAGATGAATGATAGGGAGTTCTCTAAGAAATATGTATCCGGGTTAGAGGCAATGCGGGTACAGAAAATGAAGGAGGCTGAGACAGCAATAGTAGAAAAGCCTATGCGTCAGCTGAGGCTGGAACAGCACGGTAGGATAGGGCATGCTACTAAGTTCCTTAGGGAGAACGGTCATGGGGATGATACCTTCTACAAGAGCTTAGAAAGTCAGTGGAAAGCAGGTAAGCTGCTATCAGCTAAGCAAGAAAAGGCCCTTATGTCACTGTATACCAACGTGTACAATAAAAGGGTTAGGGAAGGTGTGGTCACACCAGAACCTATCCCAACCACAGCTACTCCAGAGGAGGATATTGAGAATAACATTCCATGATAACCCTCTAAGCTAAGAGCTAGGTAGTTTATTACAGCAGGTGAGGAAATCTCGCCTGCTGATTTTTTATTTTGTTGGGTTCCCATGGAAAATACAGAGAGTGCCCCACGTTTTGTAGGGGAAACCAGCTTGACTTTTCCCCGGAATCATGCTAAAATTAGGAGAACGGGACATTCCCGTATCCCGGAGAACATAAAAGGAGATGGCACACAATGACAACTACAAGTAAATTTTTGAAAGACCTCAACCCTAGCCAAGCGAAGGCGGTACAGACCATAGAAGGACCTGTACAGATTAACGCTGTGGCTGGCTCTGGCAAGACTAGAGTTCTGGTAAACAGAATTGCATACATGCTGGAGAACGGTATCAAACCTGGTAACATACTTTGTACTACATTCACTAAAAAGGCTGCTGAGGAGATGACAGAGCGTCTTCTGCCTATGGTGAGTGCAATGCAGTTAAAGCAGATTACTATGGGTACCTTCCACTCCATTGCCTACAGAATCCTGTGCAAGGAGTATAAGGAATCTAACCACCCTCTGTATAATGCTTTCCGCTCTCGTGACGGGATGCTAGTAAATGGTAGCCTGAAGAGGTTCGCAGAAGACGTTAAGAAGAAGATTATGTATGACCGCACTGTGGAGTTCACAGTAAAAGAGGCCTTAACAGATGCCTCCTTGGGTCAGTTACTCCGGGTGGTAGGTTCCAGTAAGAACAAAGGAATAGACTACCAGGAATTTAAAGAGGAATTCAGTGGTAAGGGTGCTAAGATGGAGGCCTATATCGAGTTCTACGAACGGTACGAAACCATGAAGTATAATGAACGTAAGCTGGATATGGATGACCTCTTGGTAAACCTCGTAGCTCTCTTTAAAGACCATCCATCTATCCTGAAGAAATATCAGGGCTATTATAAATACCTCCTGGTGGACGAAGCCCAGGATAATAACCCATTGCAGTATGCCTTAATCAGAATGCTCGGTGGGTCTACCAACAATATCTTCATTGTGGGTGATGATGACCAGTCTATGTACTCCTTTAGAGGAGCATGCCCGGAAGAATTCATCCACTTTGTAGACAACTATCGTGGCGTACGCCAGATAGCTCTGGAAGATAACTACCGCAGTAACCCAGGCATACTGGACGTTGCTAACCGTCTCATCGCTAACAACACAGTACGTTTGGATAAACGTCTCAAGGCCCATAAGGTTGATGCTAGCGAGTGCGTCAGCTATGGTCATTATGAAAACCAAGATACTGAGGCTGACGCTACTGTGCGGGAGATTAAAGCTCTTGTAGAAAAGGAAGGTAGAGAGCCTAAGAGCATTGCCATCCTGTACCGCACCAATGCACAGAGCAGAGCCTTTGAAGATAAGCTTATCATGGCTGGCCTTCCTTACGTCATTCATGGAGGCATATCCTTTTATGAACGCAAGGAAGTAAAGGACATCCTGGCTTACCTCCAGTTAGCTGTTGACAGTAGTGATGATGTGGCCTTTAAGCGTGTGGTCAATGTGCCTGCCAGATACCTTGGTAGAGCTTATATGGATAAAGCCACAGCTGGCTCCGGTAACTTCTTCTCTACTTGCATGGATGCAGCTACCAAAGACTATGAACGTCGTGGTGTGGGTGACTTCATAGGACAGGTTAACAACTTGCAGGATATGCTGAAAGGTGAGGTGTCTCCTATAGATATGGTGGACTACATCATGGATGATAACGGAATCGGATACAAGGCCTACTTCCTCAATGACTTATCTGATGCAGAGGAAGAACAGGCTAAGCTGGAGAACATAGAGACCCTTAAATATGTTCTCAGTAAGTTCGATACTGTAAAAGACTTCCTGGAGTACATCCACGAAATGATCACTACAGCTAAGATTGACATCAACGGCGTCCAGTTACTTACAATCCATAAGAGCAAAGGCCTGGAGTACCCTACAGTCTTCGTGGTTGGTGCTAGTGAAGGTACGTTACCTCACTTCAAGGCTATTGAGGCTAGTAAGTCCTCTAACCTCTTAGCCATCGAGGAAGAACGTAGACTCATGTATGTGGCTGTGACCAGGGCAGAGAGCACCTGCTATATCTCTAGTATTAGTGCATTCAATGGTAAGCCGGTTAATAAAAGCCGTTTCGTAGCAGAAATGGGCTTAAAAATAAAGGAAACGGAGAAGAAGGCTTAACAGCCTTCTTCCTATAGGGGGATACAAACATGAACAAGGTCAACAAGAATAACTGTCTGGTATGGGAATGTAAATGTGCTGACCGTACTATCTGTGAGGGCTGTGTAGTTCGCAGAAAAGTTAATATGAAGCATGTAAGTAAGGGGGAGGCAGAGTCCTATGTAAAGCAGGCCTTGCTCACGCCAGATTATTTTATCGCTGATATCCTGTTGTCAGCCTTTGATAACCTTAGTGACTGGTGTAGTGGGATTACTACCCCTAAACCGTGTCCTGGGGTAGGGGTGCCAACTGAACTGTATGTATCCAGGTGCTTACTCGATGGTCTGGCTATCTACTTCTGCTGTGACTATACAGCGGATAGTAACCCGTGTAATGTCCTCACTATTGACCGTTTCCGTACTGGGTTAGCCTGGTACTATGCTGAAAATACCATTCTTGACTACCACGAGGTAACGGTTGAGCCAGAAGAGGCTAGTAAGATACTCCAAGTAGCCCTCTTTGGGGAGGTAATCTATGAATAGGGAAAAGTGCAAGGAATACCTGGGATTGCTGGTAATGATGGCTCTAGGGAGTATAGCATCTTACTTTGCAGTTGGCTATATGCATGACCGTGATAGCCACATGCTTGACACCAAGGTAGCCATTGTAGTAGCAGGAAAGCCAGTCATGGTAGACCTTGCTGACAGCTCTACTGAGGTGGCATATTCGGAAACTGATGAGGTGAATGACCGTAACTCTAGGGGGTATACGGTGCTGGTGGGTGACAAGAAATATTTAGTCCTTATAAGCTCCACTAGAGTTTCTGAGGAACGGTAGACAGGAAGGAGATACCCATTGTAGGGTACCTCCTTCTTTTATCCCCAGCTAGAGGTGCCCCGCTCAGACGTTCCCCGGGCAACGGGGTACCTCCCCGGGTATATTGACACCTGAGAATCTTCTATCGGATTTTTACCAGGAATTTTCTCCCTTGGGTGAAAACCTTTCCGAAAAAAGTTCGTCCGAATTTGCCTAGGAAGATTGATGTTAAGCTTTTCCGTGGCATCAATTCGTAAACCTCACAGGAAGATGTAGTTCCGTGGCATGGGGTTCACCCTACAAGGTACTTGACTTTTCCCGGAAGTCGTGGTAAAATTAGAGAAACTCGGTTCCGTGTGGGTTCGCACACCGGGTGTAAGACCAAGTAACAAGAATCATTGTGAGGAATAGAGGAGGTAATCAGTGAGATGGATGACAACGATGAATACATCAAAGTAGGTTATGGGCTGCAACGCAAGAGTGAAGTATTTGATGAGATGAAGAAGGCCTTATCAAGACTTCAGTCCAAAGTAGCTACCCTGGAGAACCAGAATAGCATGCCTGTACTTGTTACAGCAGTACAGAGTCCTAAGCCTGTGCCTGAATTCACAGAGAAGGTATCAAGGGTATGTAAGGCTCCTTCTAAGTCAGCTCAGAGGATGGTGGATGCACACCTGCGTGACTACGAGGAGCTAAAGGAACTGGAAAAACGCATGGCTGTACGCAAGGAACGTATCGTGGAATACATGCAAGACCATGGGTTTACTACTATTAAAGGTCAGGGAGGATATGTGGAGTTTAAGGACTCTGAACGAGCCCGGGTTACATCCAGATACACCAAATATGACTATACCTCAACTGTGCAAGACCTACCACTGTGGGCAGAACGCCAGTGTGTTAAGAAGGTTATAGACGGTGAGGTACTGGAAGACTTGGTTAAGCGTAAGAGATTACCAAGAAGGGTATTAAGACACATGGACACAAGGATTCACACAGCGTTGTATACAAGATGCCAATAAGGAGGGGTACATCATGGATGATTTTGATTTTGGTGAGGGTGTTGTAGTAGGAAGTTTCTTAGGAGCGGGTCATACCCCTCCTGTGACTGACGACAGATGGACATTTCTGCCTAGCAGAAAGGCACCTAGACTAGAAACTAAACGTAGAGTGTATATAAATGTTATCCTCTCTGAGGGAACCTATTATCTGCACGTGGAATCACGTAAGGACCGTAGGGCACTGGAAACCATAGATGTACGTAACTCTAATGAGCTGACGGTAGCGATGGACTTAGCCCTAGATACCTATCAGAAGCTTGGGCCAGCAACCCTAGTCAATGGCCTCCGTTAAGGAGAAAAGGCCGCTACTCGGGATTTTTTAATACAAGGACAATCATTTACCTGGAGGAGAGATATTTATGGCCAAAGTACTAGAGTTCCGTAGACGCACCCAATCCCAGAGTAGAGCCAGTAAGGCTCAAAATCCTATCAGTTTCAGTGACGTTGAGGAGAGTATCAGACAGGATACTTCCCGGCTAGCCACAGCCCTGAACATAACCAATGAAGAGGCTGTAGAGGTAGCCGCTAGGTTCTATCGGAGCTACCCAATGCTCATAGAATCCATTAGAACGTCAGTAGGAGGTATGTAAGAATGGCAACTCATACAGTTATTACTTGCCCTAAGTGCAAGGTGGACAATGCTCATCAGTATTGGGACTCCCATACTAAGAAGATGATGGACTTATCAGATGAGGATTATCTGCTTTCTTCTAAGGCAGATAAGGAGTTACATGCTAAGTTTGAGACAGAGTTCAATTGTCCTACTTGCAATGAACGAATCCGTGGCGTAGACTTGATAAATGATGGTGAGGTTAGGGTTTAACCCTAACCTCATACTATTCTTGGAGGGGATTAATATGTTAAAGAAAATACTAACCGTGACCCTGTTAGCTTTAGTGCTGGCATTACCAGCCTGCCTTGCATCAGCACCTACCCAGTACCTAACAGCCCTGGAATGGGGGTATGGTAGAGTAGGTTGGAACTACTCGCCTGAAGCTCCTAATATAGAGGGCAAGTTCATAAAGATAGGGGCAGATGGGGAGTCAGCCTTTTATATACCAAAAGATTACACACCACTTATTCTGCCAGACGGTAGCCCCATTGACACCGCTGGGCAGACACAGTTCATGTTCTATCAGGACTCCAGATTCTACCGGGCTACACTTCGTTTAGCTAACGGTGGTGGGCAACAGGTATATGATGCGTTAGTAGGATTGTATGGTGACCCGGGAACCTCCAGTAGGGGTTTACCTTACTGGCGCAAAAATAATTTCTTAGTAGCTATGTATATTACCGGTAAAACGGATACCTTCATTATTACTAACATGGATACCTTAACTGAGGTATACTCCGCTATGGGTTTAGATGCCAACGCTGAGTTCCCAGCATACTGAAAAGAGCATAAAAAGAGCACCCTGTAATAGGGTGCTCTTTTCTTTATGTTTTACCGTCTGAGCTTCGGATAAAGCTTGTTTATTACCATCTGTACCACTCTGTCATTATCATTGGCAGGTGACTGCACGTAGCCTACTCCAGCTCTATCCAAAGCTAGCTTCAGCTTAGTATCCAGCTCCTCAGCCTCTTCCTTAGTCTGCATTCTACCATTGGGGTTGTAGTATTCTCCCCTAGTCAGCAGTATGTTGTAGTTGCGGTAGGTGCCGAATGTCTCCAGTACCAAGTGCCTAAAGCTCTCCAGGCCTGTGTTGTCATATATCAGAGACGTAACGAGTGGTGAGTCTGTTACCACTACTTGTACTTTGCCTCTCAGCCGGAACTGTCTATGCTGTTGCTTACCAAATACATATATCTGGTCTTCCAATGTCTGAGTAGTCATGCCCCATACATTGTCTTTTGCATACTCCTGTACCAGTTCTGTCTCGATGCCTTTACACTGGAGCTTATAGGCTACCCCTAAGGCATTGTTAGACTTCCTTATACCAGGGCCTCCCATCAAGTTGACATATAATGTGTCTACCATTTTATCATCTCCCTCATAGTAAAAAGAAGAGAAAGGAAAGAAATACTCTCCTGAGTACCAGGAGGTTATGAAAATCAAGGTAGATAATTGACAAGGATACCTAGACCCATGAGAAAATGATTCGAGGGCTTCTGCCCTCCTGGAACGACACTAACATACTTAGGAGGTATTTAATATGGAAAACATGGTAGATAAAGCTAAGGTAAACTTATTAGAGAACGGTAAGGGTGTTACTTTCCTAGAGAGAGTAGAAGGTAATAAGGAGTCGCATGGCTTGCAGGTATCTCGTCTTATGGACTGTGATAGATGGGTGTGCCCAGCCTGTCACCTTAGTCAAGACTTTAGCCACTGGGATACTAAGGTCTCTGATAACAGGTTTGTGTGTCCGTCCTGTGGTGCTATAGTTCATGGTACCAAGGTAGAGCTGTTAGCCACTGAGCATAACCTCAATACGTATGGTGCAGGTAAGATGGAGCATAAGATTAACTGGTTTAATGGTACACAATACGGTCCCTCTGACATGGACATTCTCCTCATGGGTGTTACCTTCATCCCATATGAAATGGCTAAGGAGCCAGGGGTGGTACGGTCCGTTAACCTAAAAGAAACTCATAGCAATGGCACTCATATTGCTAGCATTGTATATAGAGTAGAGTTCCCAAGACGGCCTGCCTACTTCTATGGTGTAGCCTCTATTCATGTCCGTAGAGATGGTACTAAGCTCATGATGCTTACCGACTTTGATATGGCTATGGACTTTGATGAGGATAGACTCTATACAGACTTAGATGCGGCTATCAATAGAGCCTCCAGAGCACCTAAATGTGAGTACATCGAAGTACGTGGATAAGCACAAACATATCAACTAGACTTGTGGTACCCTAGGGGTGGAACCTTAGGGTACTTGACAAGGTTACGTAACCCAGGGGGAAAATGAGGTGAGGACGGATGTCCTCTAATCGAGTTATTATAAAAGGAGAGAGGATAACATGACTAGGCTACAGATTGCTAAACAGTATTTGAGACAAGCCAATGATATCAAGGAGAATAACCCACAGGAGGTAACCATTCCTGGGACAGACGCTTATATGAGCTACATGCGGGCACTTCTTGGGCACTATGAAAACCTTACAGACCACTTGGATGATGGGTATCATGAGAAACAGTGGAACGCTGCGTGCAATAAACGTGATAAGATATTCAATGAACTCCGGAAGGCCATACAGGCCCAGAAAGAAGGTAAATGACCATGGATGCAGCTACTAAGAAGGAATCAAAGACCTATGAAATTACGGGAACCTTACGTTCTGGTAAGCGTTTCCCTCCCATAAGAACCAAGACTCCGCAGTACTATAACATATGGAGAGGTACTCTTTGGGAAGTAATGCCGGATGGCACTAGGAAGAAGGTGCGGGGATATGTCAACTAAGGGTAAGGACTCTAGGCTACCTAGGATGGAAAAGATACCACGCTCACCGTTGCCATATAACCTATGGTACCAGGCGGTATTATCTCAGAGGATGGACTCCCTTATGACCGCTATTGAGGAGTACCAGCAAGCTATGCTACCTGTTCCAGAGGAATGGGTATCCGAGCGTGATAAGCTAGCGGTGGAGATAGGCAGGATAGTAGAATTTAATAAGGAGGCGAAGTACCATGTCTACCACTAAGATTATTATTGTAGGTACCAACAGTGAGGTAAGAAAGGTTATGAAAGCCCTTGTCATGGGTAACCCAGAGGGCGTTAAGATAGCAGACATAAAGGGATGTGCTGTGATAGCTAAGGAAATGGAATCCCCTATGCCTGCCACCATTGATGACTTGAAGTTATCTGAGGGTCTTAGATAGGGCCCTAGTGGATGATGACGATAGCATACCGGATATAAGTTGGATGTCTAGGTACATGCGAGAGTCTAGTAAGCCAGACATTAATGTAGGCGGGGCTAGGGTGCTCTGCTTACACCCTCCGAACTTACATAACGTAGAGGAAGAGGTGCTACACAATGGATGATGAAACGGTATTATTCTTATCAGAATATGCCTACTGGATGCCTGTACTTGTCAGAGCCATAAAGATGGATGGGGATGCTGAGTCAGCAGAGATAGAGGAGGCTGTGCTTGAGGCAGTAAAGGTGACTCCACAGTACTACGATGGGGTCAAAGTAGCCTACAGCAGGGAAAAGCTACTGAAGCTACAAGATGCCCTGAGTAAGTACGTGGCTGGCATACTGAAGGACTACAGAAGTCGGAGCCCTATAGCCATGCTAGAGGACAGAGGTAACACCATGATAAGGGCCACCACTTAAATGTGGCTACAAAATACTTGGCAGGGTCTATTCAAGGCCTTGTGTAGGAGGATATGTAATGAATACAGAAACGGTAGAATATGTGGCTGGATATATGGGCAGGGCTTCTATGAATATAGAAGCTATGCGTAAAGACTGGGATATAGAGTCTATTAAAAAGGAGGAAGATGTGGTCAATGCTATAAAGGTAGCTCTCCAGTATCACTGGAACATCAGGATTACGTATAGTAACAGGGAGATAGCAAGGCTACAGAGAGCCCTCCATAGATATGTGGTAGACCTCATAGATAACTACCGGAGCTGGGGAGCAGTGGACATGATGCGAGATAAGGGTGTCACTGTTACTAAGGCCTATCACCTGGGGGTAGCTGCAGAGTATCTGAAGGCTAAGTTCCTAGCTTCATATGGAGGTGAGCAGAAATGATGACTGATGAGACAAAGGAGTACCTGCAGGGTTACCTTGTAAGGCAAAGGGAAGAGGCCGATAGGTACCGTGCTCAGTATGATGGTACATCGGTTCATGCCATAGAGTGTGTCCTAGAGGGGGTAGAAGCAGCCTTATGTATCTCTAATAAGGAGGAGGTTGAGGCAACTCCTGATATGCTTATGTCCCTGGTCTTCGATTTGG
>RCMY010001597.1_pt1 | contig 21387 bp, 19 predicted proteins | sample 2041341 | NCBI WGS metagenome assembly RCMY01 (sample SAMN09708234, study PRJNA481090) | Marine sediment metagenome, whole genome shotgun sequencing project.
GGCCTGTTGGCGGGTGCCGTGTCGCATCACCATCTCCTCGTACTCCGAGCGGCGGTGGATCAGGACGACCCGTGGTTGGAGGCTCATGACGCCTCGGCCGCGGCAACTGCCGTGGTGCCGCCTCCGGCGAACCGAGCGAGAATGGGCGTGAGCAGGTCGGGTGTGATACTCAGGTTGTCGATGTTCGGCAAATTCTTGGCCAATTCCTGCACGGCCAGTCCGAGGATCACCGCCGTCTCGACGTCTTTGTAGGCGCCGTATCGGGCCGTTTCCGCTTCTGCCTTGGCGTCGCCAAGCACGCGAGTGGCCACGGCTTCGGTCTCGGCCAGCACCCGACGCTGGGCTGCCTTGGCCTCGGTTGCAATCGCCTCGGCCGCCGCCTGCTCGGTCGAACGCTTCCTCTCGTTCTGGCCACGCTGGGCGACGAGTTCCTCCTCCCGACGAGCGAGTTCGATCTGGGTCTTCAACTCGTTCTCGGCGATGGCTCGCTCTCGCTCAACCGCCAGCGCCCGCCGTTCGAACGTCGCTCGGTCGGCGTCTTGCTGGACGCGTTCGCGGGTCTCGATCTGCAGCGCTCGCTCCAGCTCGGCGTCAGCACGAATGGCAACGACACGGACATCGGTGACGGCAAGACCTCGCTCTGCCAGTCGAGCGTCATCGGCCAGCGCAGCGGCAATCTCCTCACGAACGGGGGCGACACCGACCGCCAGCGCCTCGAGCATGCTCATCTGGGCCAGTCGTTGAACCGCCGGCTGTTGTGCCAATTCGGTCAGCAACCCGCCGAGCCGTTCGAGCGGTGCTCCATTCCAGACGCCGGTCTCGGGGTCGACACCGAAGTCGATGCGAGTGGCCGCAAGCACAGGATCAACCACTCGGTAGTTGACCGTCGCCTGCACCGTGATGTCTTGGAAGTCCGAGGTTCGAGCATGAAAGAGCAGGGCCTGCTCCCGGTCGTCGAGCGGGACCTCGCTCACCGCTGCGGTCCGGGGACGGAACCAGAAGGCGACACCGGCGCCTTCGTTGGCGACCTCACCGCGGCGGAGATGCTGGATGTACATGTTGGTGTCGGCTCGTAGGTGCCGTGCAAACGGTACGAACAGGCTTCGGGTTACATCGGCCATGTCACTTGCTCCTTTATCGTCGATCTGACGATAAAGGTAACCCGCGTGTGACTAATCGTCAAGGTGACGATTACAATGAGAGCCGTGACTCCTGACACTTACGCCGTTGCGGTCGATCTCGCTGTGCTGACCGTGCGAGACGGCACGCTGTGTGTTCTGCTCGTGAAGCGCGGCATCGCACCGTTCAAGGGACGCTGGGCCCTGCCAGGAGGTTTCGTGCTCGCCTCGGAAGACTTACACGATGCCGCCTTGAGAGAACTCGGCGAAGAGACCGGTATCACCGATCTGGACGTGCACATCGAGCAGTTGGCCACCTACGGCAAACCGCAACGAGACCCCCGCGGCCGGGTGATCAGCGTCGCCTACCTTGCGCTGGTACCCGACCTTCCCGAACCCGAGGCCGGTTCCGACGCGGCCGACGCCTCATGGCACGCACTCGACGATCTTCTCGCCACGCCTCGGCGGCTCGCCTTCGATCACCATGTGATCCTGACCGATGCCGTCGACCGAGCACGATCCAAGCTCGAGTACTCCCCCGTCGGCGCTGCCTTCTGCCCCGACGCATTCACGATCAACGAACTTCGACAGGTCTACGAGGCGGTGTGGGGTTGCGACCTCGACCCCAGGAACTTCCACCGCAAGATCACCAGCACCGCCGACTTCGTCGAGCCAACCGGCGACCGCACAAAGCGCCAGGGCGGCCGACCCGCCGCCCTGTACCGAGTCGGCGGAGCTCGACTCCTTCATCCGCCGCTATTACGACCAGCCGAAGACCAGCCCGAGAGCGACGACTGACATGGTCAACCACACGGCCACGCTCATGATCGAGCACCCTCACGATCGAGGTCCAGGCCTCCAAACGGGCGGAGGACATCGGCCAGACGACATCGAGGCAAAAAGAAGAAGAACATCCGCTCGGGATGTTCTCACGGGCCCCGGTCTGCGTTGCCTGACGTCCGACGGCTCGGCCGCTGACCTGGTTGTATGAAGCGCGCTCGGAGGTACTCGAAACCCCAACCTTCTGATCCGTAATCAGATGCTCTATCCAATTGAGCTACGAGCGCTAGGAAGATGAACTCTAACTACTTTCGACAGGAGTCCACCCACCTTTAGCCAGACGGGGAAGAGATTTGGAAACAATCTGGATGAGAACCCCGAGTGTCGTGTCCGCAAGGGCGAGCAGGCAGCGCTAGCTTGCCTGCCATGCGTGTTGGAGTCTTCATGTTCGGTTCGGTCGAGATGGACGATGCGGGGGCCGGACCGCCGGCACCCACCGACCGTCGCTACTCCAACGAGGAGATGTGGCGAGCCACCGAGCAGTTGCTCGAAATGGGTGTCCTATCCGACAAACTCGGATTCGACAGCTACTGGCTGACCGAGCATCACTTCCAATACGAGGGCTACGAGGTCGTTCCGAACGGCATGCTCTTTGGTTCCATCCTGGCCGAACGCACCGAGAACATACGGATTGGCGCGATGTTCAACATCGTTGGCCAGTGGCACCCGCTCAAGCTCGCTGAAGACTTCTCGATTCTCCACAACATTTCGGGGGGACGCGGCATCTTCGGCGTCGGTCGGGGCACGGTCCCACGAGAATCCCGGACGCTCGGTTCCGACATCGGCAGCTTCGACAATCCCGATTCGGCGGCCGCCGATGCGTTGAACCGCAAACAGTTCGACGAAGCCATGCAGGTCATGATGCTGGCAATGACCGAGGAGGAGTTCTCCTTCAAGGGCGACGTCTTCGAGTTCCCTCCGCCGGGCATTCCCGATCGCGGCGGTTTCGTCGAGAAGCTCACCCTCGTCCCCCGTCCGCTCTATCCGTTCGAGACGTGGCAGGCCATCACGTCTCCCCCATCACTCGAAGCGGTTCCTCGCAACGGCTGGGGCGGTGTCTTCTGGTTGAAGCACCACGAATTCACCCGCCAGTGGTGGCAGAAGTACGGCGACACCTACGCCGAAACGCATGGCCGTGAACTTGACGCAGGAGAGAAGCGCCTGCTGGTCCTCAACGTCTGCATCGAAGACTCCTACGAAGCGGCCAAGGACTCGGTCCGCAACGGCCACGACGAGTTCTGGAAGTTCCTCGCCCCCTACGGCTGGAGCCGCGGCTACATGGGTGCCGACGGCAAGCCGGCAGCACCCGGGCTCGTCCCGACGCTCGAGGAATCCCTCGAGAACAAGACGTGGATCATCGGCACGGCCGACGACGTGATCGAGGGCATCCAAACCTACTCCGACGCGCTCGGTGGGCTCAACGATCTGGTCATCTTCCCGAACATGGTGGGCGATCCGTACGCGAAGACCGCCGAGCAGATGACCCGGTTCGCCGAACAGGTCCTCCCGCACCTCAAGTGAAGATTGGCACCTCGGCCGACCGCTCGTCACTCGAAGCGGCGGGTTACCTGGTGCTGCCGGCTCCGGCTGAGCCACACGCCCATCTCGACAAGGCCCTCACCGCCGACCGGGTCGCCAACCCAGCCGGTGATCTGATGGGCGCCGTCATGGCGTGGATCGAGCATCGGGCGACGATCTCGAAGGCCGACTTCGTCGAACGGGCAACCCGTGCCCTCGAAATGGGGCTGGCAAACGGCGCGACGGCGGTGCGAACCCATGTCGACATCGGCGCCGATATCGGAACCAATGGTGTCGAGGCCCTGCTCGAGGTGAAGGCCGCAATGGCGGGGCGTGTCGAGGTGGAGCTGGTCGGGCTGGTCGGTTCGGTCACCGATCCCGTGCTTGGGAGCCCCAACCGCAGCGCACTGCTCGACGCGGTCGACCTCGGGCTCGACGTCATCGGCGGCGTGCCCCATCTCGAACCCAATCCCCGAGCGTGCCTCGACTGGCTCATGGAACTGGCCAGCAATCGTGGTCTCCCGCTCGATCTGCACACCGACGAGAATCTCGAGCCGACCTCGCTCGATCTGGAGATCCTGGCCGATGCGGTACTCACATCGGGCTTCGAGCCTCGCGTGGTCGCCAGTCATTGTGTCAGCCTCGGGATGCAGCCCGAACCGGTGCAGCGGCGCATCGCCGAGAAGGTCGCGGCGGCGGGCATCAGCGTCATCGCTCTCCCCCAGACCAATCTGTTTCTCCAGGCGCGAGGCCAACAGACCGCTCCACCTCGAGGCCTCACCGCTGTCGCCGCGCTCCAAGAGGCCGGCGTCAATGTCGCCGCTGGTGCTGACAATCTGCAGGACCCGTTCTGCCTCGTCGGCCGAGCCGACCCATTCGAAACCGCATCACTGATGATCATGACCGCCCATCTCACACCCGAAGCGGCCTACGACGCCGTGTCGGTCAACGCTCGCGCTGCCATCGGGCTTGGGCCGACTGGCGATCTGCTCGCCATCCGAGCCACCACCCTGCGAGAAGCGATCGCCTCGGCGCCCGCCGATCGAGTCGTCGTACGCAACGGTGTCGTGGTGGCAGCTCCCCGTCAGGAGCGATAGCGAAAGTGCTTCACTTCAGTGAAAGCCTCGACCAGTCGGTCGATCGTTGCCGCATACGCCGTTGCGCCGCGCTCGGCCGACGCCAGCGTTGGGTCGCCGATGTGACCGTCGGGGCCGAAATCCGATGCCAGCCAGCCGAACGACACACCACCACCGAAACGAACATGATCGTTGCTTGCCAGATGCTCGGGCACGTTTCGAGAGGCCAGATCCATTCGCACCAGTTCGGGTCGGAGGTGCAGCATCAGCGACGTCTCGTCGATGCCGCCATGGATCCCCATGCCGAGTTCCTCTTCGGCCGAAGGACCACCCTGGTCGGGCGGAATCGATGGATGCAGCAGGAACGTCTCCAAGCCATGGTGCAGGCGGAGTTCCCGGCAAGCAACGTTCAGCAGCGACGAGTTGCCACCGTGACCGTTGAGGAACGCCAACTTGCGGGCTGGCGTGGTTGCCAGGGAACGACCGATGTCGTCGAGCACGGCCAGGAGTGTCTGCGGACCGAGCCAAATCGTGCCCGGCGTGCCGGCATGCTCGTTCGACTTGGTGTATGCCAGCGGTTCGAGCAGCCAGAGGTCGAGCTCATCGCCAGCCCGTTCGACAACGGCCTCGGCGCACGTTTCGGCAATCACCAGATCGGTGTTGAACGGGAGGTGTGGGCCGTGCTGCTCGATGGCGCCAACCGGAAGTACCAGAATCGAGTCGGCCGACAAATGCTCGCCCAAATCGGATGCACGAAGTTCGGAAAGGCGCCGGGTCATTGCGTCACGTTAGCCGTTCGCCCTGAAACGCAACGGCCGGCCGATGCCTGGTGGTCCGCACGATGAACGAGATCAACACCGACCGCTTCGACGCCATCATCGTCGGTGGTGGCCACAACGGGCTGGTGTGTGGTGCCTACCTGGCTCGCGCCGGGCGGCGGGTCCTGCTCGTCGAAGCTCGGGGAACGGTCGGCGGCTGCGCCGGCACCGATCACGCTGTCGGTGCCAGGGTCAACCTCTGCAACTGCGATCACGCAATGGTGCGTAGTGTCCCGCTGGTCGAGGAGTTGAGGCTCGACCAGTTCGGCCTCGAGTACATCGATCTCTCCCCGTCGATGCTGGGCCTTGGGTGGGACGCGCCGGGCCCGATTGCGATCTTCCACGAAGTTGACCAGACCCTCGATCTCCTTGCGGTGAGCCATCCCGACGAGGTCGAGAACTACCGGCGCTACGCCAAAGTGGCCGTGCCTGCGGCCCGGTTGCTGACCGAGATGGCCTCGACTCCGCCCTCGGCCCGCGGGCTGCTCCAACGAGCGATCGGCCGGAACTCCCGGGCGGCAATCACCCTCGCCCAGTGGTCACGGCGCTCGGTTGGCGACGTCCTTCGTGGCTTTTTCGCCGCCGATGGTCTGCTCGGACCGGCGATGGCTGCCGGCCCCGCCGTGTGGGGCCTCTCGCCCGAGACACCGGGGACCGGGCTCGGCGCGCTCGCGTGGGCGTTCAAGCATGTGTTGCAGACCGGGCGCCCCGTCGGTGGCAGTGGAGCGCTCACCGACGCGATCGCCGCTTCACTCGAATCAATGGGCGGGACGATCATGACCGCCGCGCCAGTCGAGTCGATCCTCTGCGAAGGTGAGGCCGTTGTCGGTATCGAGATCGACGGAGGCCGCCAATTCCGGGCGCCAACGGTGGTCGTTGCCTGCGATCCGCGGGAAGCAATCGTGCGATATCTCAACAACCCACCGGCATCGGCAACCGAGTTCGTCACCAAGTGGGAAGACCGTCGGCCGCAGGAAGGCTACGAGTCGAAGATCGACGCCCGCATCTCGGCCGTGCCCCAGTGGAAGTATCACGACGAGCGGTATGCCCGTGCCGGGCTCACCGACCCGGCATCACCGTCGACGTTGGTGGCGCCCTCATTGGCCGAGATTCACCGCGGATTCGAGCTGATGCAACAGGGCAAGATCCTCGAGCGGCCGATGCTGTTCATCAACGTTCCCTCGATCAACGACTCGTCGCTCGCCCCCGACGGTGAGCACGTGCTCAGCATCGAGGTGCTCTTCACGCCGTACTCGTTCACCGGGGGCTGGGATGACACCGCAGAACCCGAACGTTGGCTCGACGTTGCGTCGAACCTGTTCGCACCCGGTTTCACCGACTCGATTCTCGACTGGCGGGCCATGACACCAGCGGTCTACGAGCGTGACCTCCATCTTCCGAAGGGCCACGCGACATCGTTCGCCGGCGGACCACTGGCAGCGATCCTCGGACGGGATCGTGAGCTCACCCGCTACATCACGCCAATCGACGGTCTGTACCTGACCGGCGCCGCCACGTTCCCCGGAGCCGGGGTGTGGGGCGCTTCCGGTCGCAACGCCGCCTCGGTCATCCTCGGGAGGACGAACTGAGCGGGCTGCTACCAGGAACTGGGACCGGTCGTCTTGGCGTCGTAGGCACGGCAGGTCGTCGATTTACCCTGGCCAACGGGACCCGATGCATCGAGAGCAATCGTGAAGCAGGTACCCGAGGCCGATTTGGCCGCGGCGTACCAGCGGGTCGGGCCGTCGGCCCAGACACTCACCTCGTTGGGTGTGGTCGAAGCGGTGGTGTAGTTCTTCCAGGCGAGGCTCGGCTCGACGGTCGCAAGGTTGAGGTAGTTCGCAGTGGTGAACGTCGAGTTGTCGGTGAACATCACCATGGCCGAAGTCTGAGCGATACGCAGCGATGTTTGGGCCGCCCGGTCCTGGGCGCGGGTGCGGGCGCCGAGGAAGGTCGGAACACCAATGGACAACAGGATGCCGATGATCAGCACCACCACCATCACCTCGATGAGAGTGAAGCCACCCTCGCCATCACGTTTCACATTTCGCTTGGTCACAACTGGCATTGGATTCGTCCTTCAGAAGAGGCGGGTTTGGAAGCAGTCTCGGAAGTCGTCGGAACGGTGTGAGGGAAGCTCGAAAGAAAGTTGAGTCTCCACCGCTCGGCGACCAGGTCGTTGGGTCGCAGCCGTTCGCTACTGCACGTAGTCGATGATGCGGAACATCGGGAGATAGAGCGAGATCACCATTCCGCCGACGATCAAACCGATGAATGCCATCAGAAGCGGCTCGATGAGTGAGGAGAAGCCGTCTACAGCGGCGGCAACTTCCTCTTCGTAGGTGTCACCGACGATCGAGAACATTTGGTCGAGTGAGCCCGATTCCTCGCCAACACTGATCAACTGCACCATCGTGGCCGGGAAGAGCGGTTCTTCGAGCATGGTCGGTCCGATCGCCTCACCTCGTTGGATGGCGTCTCGCACTCGTTCGAGGGCTCGGGTGACCGCAGCGTTTCCGACGGTCTGGGCGGCAATGGCGAACGTGTCGAGTACCGGAACCCCGGCCGCGGTCAGAACCGACATCGTTCGACCAAATCGGGCAAGGACGGTCTTGTGGACCAGTGAGCCCAGAAGGGGTAGCCGCAGCTTGATCGAGTCCCAGCGGAAGCGCCCGGAATCGGTGCGGACCCAGTGTCGAACTCCGCCGACAATCAGCCCTATCAGAAGAAGAAGTGGAAGTGAACGATCGACAACGACGTTCGACGCCGAGACCAGCAACCGGGTCGGAAGGGGCAGTGTGCCGCCGAGGTCGGTGTAGATCGTCGCGAAACGCGGGACCACGAAGCGAAGCATCACGGCAACAACTCCGGTCACCATGACCAGGACAGCCATCGGATACGCCATTGCCGAGCGGATCTTCTGGCGAACGACGACCGAACGTTCCTGGGACTTGGCCAGTTGCCTCAGTACTTCCTCGAGCGCTCCCGACTCCTCACCTGCGGCCACCATCGAGCAGTAGAGGTGGTCGAAGACCTTGGGATGGCGGGTGATGGCCCGGCTCAACGAGTCACCGGCCTCGACATCGAACCGCACCTGCTCGAGGACCTTGACCATGAGCGAGTTGTCGTTCTGCTTGGCCAGCACGGTGAGCGACCGAATCAACGGGATGCCCGCTCCAACCATGGTGGCGAACTGGCGAGTGAACGCCGCGAGTTCACGCGGCTTGATCGAATCACCGAGTCCAGGAATGGAGAGTTCGCGAGCAAAGATCGACACCCGAGCCGGGCGAAGACGAATCGGGCGAAGCTGCTGGCGGCGGATGCGGTCGATCGCCTCCTGAGGCGAGCCGGCGGTGAGTTGGCCGCTGACTCGTTGGCCTCGGGCATCGACTGCGGTGTAGTCGAAGGTCTCCAGCGGCCGGCCGCTGGTTGGACGCACGGGCGCTGGCACCGGCGAACCTGGCGTCGCGTCGGTGGCACGACGCCGATATCGCTTCTTGCTCAGCGTCGAACCGGGGGCGAACCTCGTACCCGAAGTGGACGCCACACCGGGGGCAGCCGTCGAACCGGAAGGAGCAGCGTCATGATCGATCGTTGGAGTCGTCATCGGCGCAGCAGGTTGTCGAGGCTGGATGGACGGTGGGAGACACCGAGCGCGACCTCGAGTGAGATCCGGCCGCTACGGACCGCGGCACTCAGCGCCTGATCGAAGGTGTGCATGCCGTCGGCGCCGCCGGTTTCGAGGGCTGCATGGAGCTGGTGGGTCTTCTGATCACGAATCATCGATCGGATGCCCGAGGTCGCCGTCATGACCTCGCTGATCAGCGTGAGGCGACCGGCAACATCGGGTACGAGCTGCTGGCTGACACAGCCTCGGATCGACAACGCGAGTTGGGCTCGCACCTGGTTTTGCTGCCCCTCGGGAAAAGCGTCGACAATGCGGGTGATCGAGCCGGTCGCGTCCGAACTGTGCAGCGTGGCGAACACGAGGTGGCCGGTCTCGGCTGCGGTCAGTGCCGTGCTGATGGTCTCGAGATCGCGAAGCTCACCCAGAAGGATGACATCGGGGTCTTGTCGAAGGGCATGCCGGAGGGCGGAGGCAAAGGACTCGGTGTCGGCGCCGACTTCTCGCTGCTGGATGACCGCATGCCGTGGGGTGTAGCGGTATTCGATCGGATCCTCGATCGTGATGATGTGAGCCGCTCTGGTCTGATTGATGTGCTCGATTGCCGCCGCGAGCGTTGTCGACTTTCCTGATCCGGTACGACCGGTCACCAGGACGAGTCCGCTGTTGTGGTCGGCGAACGCTCGTACCGCCGGCGGCAGCCCGAGATCATCGAGACTGGGCTTGTCGGATGGGATGAGTCGCATCGCGGCCGCCACCGACCCGGACTGGCGAAACAACGAGGCGCGAAAGCGTCGGAGTCCGCTGCTCAACGCCAGTTCGAGGTCACCTCGCCGCATGAGTGTCTGTCGCTGATCGACATCGAGATGGGCGAACAGCATGGCTTCAAGGTGCTTGGGGCCGATGGGAGCAGCACCCGCTATTGGACGCAGTTCGCCCTGGACGCGAATGTGAGGGGGCTGGCCCGCCGCGAGGTGCAGATCCGATGCCTGGGCATCGACGGTCGCCACCAGGAGTTCGTCGAGCCCGCCACCGACTTCGGTCGGAGTGAGCGGAGAAGTCGGAGTGAGCGATGACGCCGGCGAGGCGATGTCCCGGCTGGGGTTGGAGCCATGGCCCTCGACCGGGACACTGCCTGACAATCCAGATGACGCCCCCAGCGTCTCGGCTCCCAGTGTCTCGGAGAGAAAGGCGCGGCTTTCCTCATCGAGCCCGTACCACTCATCGTTGCTGGTTCCTGTCAGATCTGACACAGGTTGCAGCTTCGGTCGATGCGACGACGGTGTGAGCTTGTCGAGGCATCGCCATGCATTTGGTTACTTGTCTCAACAGCATGGCGACGCCGCCGATGGTGCAGCTGTGACTACCAGTACGGTCGGTACCCGTCGCCGCATCGGCGAGATCCTCGTCGAGCTCGGCATCGTCGGCGATGATGATGTCGGCCGCGCCTTGGAACTCCAGCGCACGACCGGAAAGAAGCTCGGTGATGTCCTGCTCTCCGAGGGCATCGTCGCTCCCCGCGATCTGTTGCGTGCGCTTGCGGTCCAGTTCGAGCTCGAGTTCGTCGATCTGTCCGAACGCAAGATCGACGTCGACCTCGCTCAGCAGATCCCTCCCCAACTGGCGCGTCACCATCGAGCCCTGCCCGTCTGGCATCGAGACGGCAAGATCGTGGTCGCCATGGCGAACCCCGTGGATGTGCTGGCGCTCGACGACATTCGCGACGCTCTGCGTCGGCCAGTACTCCCGGTCATGGCCGACAGTGAACAGATCATGGCGGCGATCGCCCGCCTCGGGCTGAGCGACTCCCGAGTTCAAGAGGCAATTCAGGCCGCCGTTGGCGTTGCCGAGCCAGTGGTGGCCGACGTCGTCACCAACGAGGTCGCCGACGAGCGTGCACCGATTGTTGCTTTCGTCGACCTTCTACTGTCGAAGGCAGTGCAGGAGCGGGCGTCGGACATTCACATCGAGCCCGGCAAGAACGACCTCCGAGTGCGGTTCCGAGTCGACGGCGTTCTTCACGATGCGATGACGCCACCCCGCTCCCTTCAGGCCGGCATCATCAGCCGGGTCAAGGTGATGGCCGAGATCGACATCGCCGAACGCCGTATCGCCCAGGACGGACGCATGTCGACCGTGGTTGCCGGTATGCCGGTCGACATCAGGGTGGCCACCCTTCCGACCATCTATGGCGAGGCCGCCGTCTTGAGGATCCTGCGCAGCGGTGGGGAGACGATCTCGCTCGACAACATGGGGTTTCTTCCCCTTCAACTCGAGCGATTCAAGGCGGCGTACCAACGGCCGTGGGGTGCCATTCTCGTCACCGGCCCGACGGGCTCGGGCAAGTCGACAACGCTGTACGGCGCGTTGGAGGCCTTGAAAGATCCGACCCGCAACATCATCACTGCCGAGGATCCGGTCGAATACAAGATCGACGGCATCAAACAGGTGCAGGTCAACAACAAGGCGGGAATGACGTTCGCTCACGCCTTGCGATCGTTCCTGCGGGCCGACCCTGATGTGATGCTCGTCGGCGAGATCCGCGACTCCGAGACGGCAACGATCGCCGTCGAAGCTTCGCTCACCGGCCACCTCGTGCTTTCCACCCTCCACACCAACTCGGCGGCGGCAACACCGATGCGATTGATCGAGATGGGCGTCGAACCGTTCCTCGTCACCTCGGCCCTGACCGCCGTCGTCGCTCAACGTTTGGCCCGCCAACTGTGCGACCGCTGCAAATCACCGACCACCACGACACTGAAAGATCTTGGTGTCAGCTCGCTCGATGGCGTCGACCTCGACGTGAAGGGCGAAGTGCGAGTCTTCGATGCCGTTGGCTGCGAGGCATGCAGCGGCTCGGGTTATCGGGGTCGCTTCGCCATTCACGAGGTGATGACGATCACCGACGAACTTCGATCCGCCATCCTCGCTCGCAAGAGCGCCGAGGAGGTGCATCGTCTTGCCCTGTCTCAGGGGATGATTTCACTTCGCGCCGACGGCCTCCTCAAGGTGTCGCAGGGTCGAACGACCGTGCAAGAACTCTTCCGCGTCACGACCTGATCGCGCTCGCGGCCGAAGCGGGTGGCGCAGGGCGGGCCATCATCGCCGCGACGGGTAGGAGCGACATCCATTCCTGACGACGGGGCCGATGCGCCCGCTGCTCGGTCAACGACGGGAACTCGGCCAGCGGGGTGAACTTCACCCCTCCCTGCCGGAGTCCGATCATCGCGCTCGCGTGCGTCTGGTTCGAGGCCTGCTCGATCAGGTAGTCCATCGACGCCGAGGCCAGCCGAGTGGCCTGGATCCGATCGAATGGTGAAGGGCTGCCACCTCGCTGTACGTGACCGAGAATGGCCTGTCGGACGTCGAACAGGCCGCCGGACTCACGCTCGAACAGGGCCCGCATGAAACCGGTCGTGTACACCTCATCGACCCGTTCGCTGCGGATGAACAACCCCAGTTGTTTGCCCCCTTCGAATCGAGCCTTCATATCGGCAACGTCGCGTTGGAGATCATCGAGAGAGACCCCTTCTTCTGGCAGGTAGACCCGTTCGGCACCACTGGCCAGACCGGACATCAGCGCCAGATAGCCGGAATCACGTCCCATCACCTCGACGACGAAGCACCGACCCGCGGTCACCGCCGATTGCTTGATCTTGTCGACATCCCCGACGATGGAGTTCAACGCCGTGTCGGCGCCGATGCTCAGATCGGATCCGGGTAGATCGTTGTTGATCGACGCCGGCAGACACACGATCGACAGGTCGAATGCCGGATGGGTGTGACGATGGCGGTGCAATTCGTGCGCCGCCTCGTAGCCCGACCAACCGCCGATCATGAGCACACCATCGATCCGATGCGTCTCGATTTGATCGGCGATCGCGTCGATGTCATCTCCTCGGGGAGAGAAACGGCTGGTACCGAGTTCTGCTCCACCGCGCGAAACCCAGCCGCTCACGCTCATCCAATGCAGCTCTTCGATGAGCCCGTTTCTGAACCCCGCCAATCCCTTACGTGCGGCGAGCAGGGTATGCCCCGAATCGAGGCCAACCCGAACCGCAGCCCGAACCGCCGTGTTCATTCCCGGCGCGGCGCCTCCGCTGTGCACAACGAGCAGTCGGAGCTGCTTTTGTCCCGGTCGTGGTGGGCTTGGATGAGCCTGCACCATCGTCTGCATCATCTGGAACGCCTCACCGAAACTGCCGCCGCGGAGAGCCATCGCCCTGTCGTAGTCGCGATCCTCGACCGCACCAACGACCTCTCGACTACGTTGTACCGACTCGGTCAACGACGAGATGGTGAGTTGGTTCTCGAGAATACCGATCACCTTCGCCTCACCGTCCGACGTCGCCGCGACATGCTCGACCGCTCGATGACCAAGCACCGTGCCCAGGTGTCGGTCGAAGGCGGAGGGGGCTCCACCCCGCTGCACGTGACCCAAGCTCGTAATGCGGGTGTCTTCACCGAGTCGTTCCTCGAGGATCTCCTTGACGTGTGCTGCGGTGATGGGATGACCGTGGCGGTCCCGAGAACCCTCGGCGACGATGACCAAATTGAGACGCCTGCCGATCCGGCGACCAGCGTTGAGGACCTGACACATCGACGCTGCCCAGTCATCGTCCTCCGGAGGAGACTCCGGAATCAGCACCCAGTTGGCGCCGGCCGCGACAGCACTCATCAGGGCGAGGTACCCGCAGTTGCGACCCATGACCTCGATGATGAACGATCGCTGATGGCTCGACGCCGTACTGCGAATGGCGTCGATCGCGTCGGCGATGCGATGAAGCGCGGAGTCGGCACCGATGGTCATGTCGGTGCCGCCCATGTCGTTGTCGATCGATCCGGCCAGGCCGACGACGGTCAGCCCAGGATGAGCAGCAGCAACAGCGGCATTGAGACCACCCATTTCGACGAGCTCGGCGAGCAGCTCTGGCCACTCGTCACGAAAGATGTCGGCACCGGTCAGGCTGCCGTCACCTCCGATGACGACGAGCGCATCGATGTTGCGTTCCACCAGGTTCCTGGCGGCCTGCCTGCGCCCGTCACGAGTACGGAACGCCTCGCTGCGGGCTGTCCCGAGCACCGTGCCACCCTGCTGCATGATTCCTCCGACATCATCGGAAGACATCGGACGAATGGCATCACCGCCATCGACCAGACCCTGGAAGCCTTCGAAGACTGCATGGATGGGCAGACCGACGCCGACCGCCGTTCGAACGACCCCTCGGATGGCGGCATTCATACCTGCGGCGTCGCCACCACTGGTGAGCACGGCAATGCTTCTCGGTCGGTCTGTCATTGCACCGAGCCTCCTCGCTCCACTGATGATCGACTCATGTCGATGGTTTTGTTCAGGCTGGTGGCCGCGCTCAGGTGATGACGAGCGATGGGCCGAACAGCACGACGGCAACGGTACCGGCACACAGCGCGGGGCCGAACGCGACCGCCGTGCCCCGAGCAGGGACACCGTCTCGACGGACGATGATCGCCACCGTGACCAGTCCGACCGTACTGGCGACCATCAAGGTCCAAGCCACCATCGCCGCAACACCGATTGCGCTCTGACTCGACCACCCGAGGAGCAATCCGAGCGTCAACGCGAGTTTGACGTCGCCCAAGCCGAGCCCGTCGGGGCGCAGCAGATGTACGGCGCCGAGGAGGGAGGCCAGCATTGCCGCCCCAATGGCACCGTTCCCGAAGGAGCTTGCGGTATCCGAACGCAACGTCAACAGCATCATGGTCGCAGCAGTGACGGCCAAGACCAGAAGCGAGAGCCGATCGGGGATTCGTCTTGTCCGGCGATCGATGTCGCTGATGAACACGAGGACTGGTGCTGCAGCCAGCAACGGCCCGTAGTCGTACAGCACGCTCACGGTGCGAGACCGGTCACGTCGCAACCGCGTGCCAGCCCGACGCCGTCCAGTCGATCTTCGCATCAACGACTCGGGGGTCGGCGGTAACCTCGAGCGACTGCTGTGAGAACGTGAGGCTGCCGACCGTCATCTTCCCGGTGATATTGACACCGGTTTCGACGGTGACGTCTCGTGACGGTGCATTCAGGACGCCGGTCATCGTCGTGCCATCGTCGAAGAAGCGACCGTACTCGTAGCCGCCGGCATCGGTCGGTCCGCCAACTGCCTCGACGATGAAATCCCTCGGGTCACCACCGGGATTGAGGTCGGCGCGAAGGAACCACAGGGAGACTCGGGAATCAACGTGGATGATGACCGGCGGATTCCTCACTTTTACGGTTTCGTAGATGATGGCCGGATAGTGCCCGAAGACGCTGTTGCCGGTTCGGAACGTACAGCGGAACGGCACCCCGTTCTTGCCGTCGAGCGTCCCGAGCAAGCCGTACACCGTGCTCCGGCGTCCGTTCGACTCGGTCAACGTGGCCAGGGGGCAGTTCTGATAGGTCGTCGGTGTCGGCGGCTCCGGGGTCGGCCAGGTCGGGGATCTGGTCGTCTGATTCGTGCAGCCCGAACACGAGCCGGACGGCGTAAACGTGTGAATCGCCAACCGCTGAGCATCACCGCTGACCGTGACCCCGCCGTTACTTCCGACCGGTTCGGAAACCGAGAAGTTGTTGCTCGCGATACTCATACCGCTCGCGGTGAACAGGGCGTAGGGCGAGTCGCCTCGATAGGTGCCGGTCACGGTGGCCTCGGCCGCGCGGCTGAGCGTGCCAAACATCGTCGTGTTCGCCGTTGCCGTTGCCGTCACCGACCATTGCAGGTCGGCGTCTTTCGTTGCCCGATAGGTGTACCCCACATCATCGATCGATCCGTTTCCCGAGAATGTGGCGGTCTCTCCGAGTTCGATTCTCGACATCGCATGAGCCATGCCTGCATCGACACCGTCGGTGACCGAGCGCTGGATCTCCTGCCGCATCGAGCCGCGTGCGCCCGCCTGGCTGTAGACGAACATGGTGGCGACCAGCGCTCCGATGATCATCACAACGAGCATCGACATGATGACCGAGCCGCGCTCGTTGTCGAGGTGTCCAATGCGCGACCTCAGCACGTCGACCCTCCTGCGTTCAGGTTTCGACTGGCAACGTCGAATGTGGCGTGTTCTCGACGGTCAGCGACGATCCGTTCGAGGTCCACACGGACGTAGCCGGGACACGAGACGGCGACCGTCAGGATCTTGGCTCCGTTCTTGTCGTACGCGACGAAGGGGACGGCTCCTGGATCGGTTGCCAGATCGCTCAACACCACCGACGACGCTCGACCCCCGCCGGCGGTTCGCACGAGATCTGCGTTGTCGCGCCGCCATGTGACATCCACGATGACACCGTTGGTATCGATGAGCTGCAACCTCAGTTCACCGGTACGCAGGATCTCGATCTGCTCGGCCGATCGAATATCGGCACTGAGCCGCTCGACCGCAACCGCTCCAGTTCGAGAGGCATCGATCTTGGCCCCGTGCGCCACGTCGGCGTTCGTTGCGCTCTGCAGCACCATGAGGGTGGGAAGGGTGATGATCACCATGATGGCGAGCGCCACCAGTACCTCGACCACCGTGAAGCCTGCAGTCCGGTCATCGGGTGCACGGTCATCGGGGGCACGGTCAGCAGACGATTGCTGCGATGTGATCATGGTGCGGTGGTCCTCGATACGGCACTCGAGGAGCGAACGTCATGGCTGCCGCTCGAATCGTCCCACTGGACGATCACCGTGACCTGTTTGAATGCCTGATCGACGTCGGTCCCGTTTGCCCTTGCGGACCGCCAGGTGACGAAACGACTGACGTCATAGGTGATGCCGTTCATGTCCACCGCCGACGAGGGAACAACTCGTCCGTCGCTGGCGTCGGTGACCTGCATTGCTCCTTCGAAGTACGTCGCACCGCCGGTTGCCATCTTCATGGCGACGGCGTCGTACGGAAAGGAACGGATCTGCTCGAGCTCCGATGCGGTGAGATTCGTTGCGGTAGAACGCCGATCACTGTTTTCGGCCAGCTTGGTGGACGCCCCCATGCTTTGGTAGAGGGCCAGCGCACCGACCGTCAGCAGCATCATCGCCACCAACACCTCGGTCACCGTGAATCCGGCGTCGTGGTCACCGTGATGGCGGCCATGACGAGGACCGTGGCGAAGGAGAGAGCGCGGCGAGCGCTGAGCGAGCATTGACACCTTTGCAGTCTCGGCAGCCATCCCTCGGGCGTAAGGAAAGGAGTGGGGAGCCACCGTGCTCGGTCGAGGTTTCTCTCTCGTGCGACCCTTGCTCCTGGACGATTCGTCATGGACGATTGCTCATGATTGTCTAAACAGCGACAGGCGGCGGCCGATGGGCGGTCGTGAGCGCGCTGGAATCATCGTTGAAGGAACCCGGAAGCGAGGATCGGCCATGATGGCTCGATCGGTCGTTGGCGTCACCGTCCACGATGATGTTCTGCGGGGGATGGAGATCAAAGGCGACCGACCCCGCACCTGGGGCGAGGTCGCCCTCCCTGCGGGAGTCATCGACCAGGGCGTTGTCGTCGACACCGCCGCGTTTGCCACGTCACTCAGGCAGCTCTGGAGCTCGGCCGGGTTCTCCTCGAAACGCGTCGCGTTTGCGATCGAGGCCGAGGCAACCACCATTCGACGAGTCTCGCTGCCGGGCGCCGTTGCCGATGACATTGCCGAAGCAGCGGCCTACGACATCGCGGAGATTCTCACGTACCCCGCCATCGATGCCGTGATCGACTACGCGGTGTTGAACGCCGACGCCAAAGGAACGCATCGTCACGCCGCAAGCGTGTTGACCGACGACAGCGAAGAGCCGCCGATCGAAGCTTTGGTGGTTGCCGTTCCCCGGCAGACCATCGACTCGTTCACCGAGGCGACGAAGCTGGCCGGTCTGCGCTGGGTTCGTTGCGAACTTGCACCGGCGGCCACGATTGCCCTTCTTCCCAAGGACTCGCTCAACGCGGCGGTGTTCGAACGTGGCGACCAAGACCCTCACGACCAAGACCAGCACGACCAAGACAAGCACGACCAAGACCAGGACCATGAAGTACCGGGCCCGTCGTTGGGAGCGGTCGTATCGATCGGCGACACGACGACGACCGTTGCCGTGCACGACGGCGAGGGCCTGCTGTTCGCTCGGGTGCTGACGACCGGTGTCGGCCGGGCAGCCTCCATCTCGCACGAACTCGAGAGCCAACTGGCCGAGGTCGAGAGCATTCGAGCGGGCGGACGGGGCCCCAGCGACACCGCGTACGTTCCGAGCAATGATGCTCCAGGTGTGAGCGTGGTCGCCGAAGGCATTCGTCGCACCCTGCTGTTCCACACGAGCGACATCGACAAGCGTCCGATCGATCACGTGGTGCTCTGCGGATCGAGAAGCCGAGCGAATGGTCTCCTCAACCGAGTCGCCGAAGCACTACCAGCCGCATCGGTCACCGTCCTCGAACATCAGGATTGGCCGAGCGTCGAACAACCGGAGCGGTTCGACACTGCGTTCGGTGTCGCTCGGCTCATCCAGACGGCGCACATCGATCACCTCCGTGATCTCTCACTCGTCCCGGCCTCGGTCACCTCTCAGCGTCAGGACGTCAGAGCAGCATCGCTCGGCGCCGTTGTGGCAGCTGCTTTCGCTCTCTTGGCGTTTGGCAGCCATCAGGATCGTGCCGCTGCGAACGATATGGAAGAGGCAGCGGCCGTGGCTGCCGAGGTTTCGGTTGATCGGGTTCGCGCGGAAGTCGCCCGGTTCGGCGACGAGCGCGCCCTGGCCGCCGAGGTCGAACAAGACAAGGCACTGGTGGAAGCGCTTGCCTCTGGCCGAGTGGCCATACCGTCGCTGATCGGACGGCTCGCCGAAGCAATGCCCACCAATTCGGTACTGCGCTCGGTGCGGATCAGCACGGCCGACCCCGAACCCACCGACCCGGATATCACCGATCCGAGCAGCGCTGAAGCGGCGTCGGTCATGATCTCCGGAGCCGCACCGGATCTCGAAGCTGTCGCCGCGTGGGTCGACAGCGCCAATGCCAGCGGTGTTCTGACCGAGGTCCACCTCGTCGGCACCGCATTCGGACCCTTCGGGACGAACGAACAGGACGTCGCGGTGTTCCAGGTCGAGGCCCGCGTCGCCGCTGAGGCCCTTGTGCCGCTGCCACCCTCTGTTTCGAGAAGCACAGCCGCCAATGACGAGGTGCCGAATGCGGCGATTTCTGGGGAGTTGAGCGAATGAGAAGTCGATCAGTGGGTATCGCGCTCGTTCCACCGGCCGCGGTTGTTGCCCTGTGGCTGGGCGTCGTTCTGACCCCGAGTAGCCATCGTGCGGCCGACCTCCAGGAGCGACTCGACGCAAGTAACGCCGAGTTCGTCGAACTCACCGCGACGCTCGACGACTCCCGGACGTTGAACGAGCAACTGGCCGTTCTCAACGCCGAGGTCGACGAGCTCTCGAAGGCGGTACCTCCCACTACCGACATCTCGGGCTTCGTACGCCTCGTGCACTCGATTGGTCTCGAGTCGGGGACCCTCGTCTCGGCGGTCACGCCCCAGACCTCGCAACCGACAGATGCGTCCACCGAGGCCGCCGTCACCAACATCACGTTGTCGATCGAAGGCAGCTACGGCAGCATCATGGCCTTCACCAATGCCCTCCTCGTCGCCGATCGGTTGGTCGAAATCACCGCCATCGACCTGACTGCCGACGCCTCGACCGACCGGCTCTTCGTCGAGGTCGGCGTCTCGATTTACTCCGCGACCAGTTCGACGAGCCCAATCGATCTCAGCGCCACGACCGACCGGCAGATCAGCGACCCGCAGGTCAGCGATGCGGCAGCAGGTCTGACGTTGGAGGCTGACACCTGATGGCTGCACTGTCCCCGAAGCTCAAGATCGCCCTCGGCCTGGCCGTTGCCGTCGCCGCCTTCTCGCTGGTGACGTCCAATGGATCTGAGGACGCCATCGAGACGACGAGCCTTGATCTCCCGCTCGCTCTCTTCGACGAGGGTGTTTCGACCCCGCCCACGAGCTGGAGTGCTCCGCCGGTCACCCGGAATCCATTCGAGTCGGCCTCGCTCAACATCGACGCCGACGCGGTTGCCGAGCTTGCAACCTCGACCACCGTCGGAACCTCGTCGGCCGAGACCGAGACCGCGTCGGAACCCGCCGCGACGGTGCCGTCCCCGCAGCGAACCGTCGAGCGAACGCCTACGACACGAACGCTCGAAGAGACGATCGACGGTCGGATTCCCCCCGGCGCACCACCGGTGACGACCGCACCTGTGCCAGAGGGGAGTGCCACCACATTGCCGGGCGGCACCACAACATCAGCCCCGGCGGGCGAGCCGTCACTCACGAACTGATCGCTCAGCCCCCTCCAACGATGCGAAATACCCGCCCCAAAGAGGCGGGCATTTGCTGAGCGGAGAGGGTGGGATTTGAACCCACGGTGGGCTTGCGCCCACACCTCCTTAGCAGGGAGGCACATTCGGCCGGACTCTGTCACCTCTCCGGGACGTGGGTGAGTGTAACCAGAAGGATCGCTCAGTCACATCCGGGCCGTCGGTGTCGCGTGACCTTCCACAGCTCACTGGCCAGGACATGCGTCGTGAAGGAAACCTCGGAAGCCGACTCGCTCACTCCGCGTTCGTGTTAAGTGCGACTAACGTGCCAGTTCTGGGGCAAACTGGCCGAGTGGCGAACAAGACATATGCGCAGTGGTGTCCGGTCTCATTGGCTCTCGACATCATCGGCGAGCGCTGGACACTGTTGATTGTTCGAGACCTCTGGTTCGGCCTTCGTCGGTTCTCCGAACTGGAGGCCGAGCTCACCGGTATCAGTCCGAGCCTGCTCTCCAGCCGGCTTCGCCAGCTCACCGATGCCAAGATCATCGAACAGGTCGGCGGTCGATACCAGCTCACCGAACGGGGCGCCGACCTCCTCGATGTGATCAACGAGATTGGGCGCTGGGGTATCGGGCTGATGGAGAAGCGCTCCGACGACCTGCAGTACTCCGACTTCTTTCCTCGTGCTGCAGTCGGATTCCTGGCTCGTCCCGAGGTGCTCCCCGACCGCAGTTTTGTCGCCGAACTCCACCTCGATGATCGAGTCCTCACGCTTCGCGTTGCCGAGGCCTCGGCCGACATCCGACCGTCTCGTCGAATCTCGGTTCATGACGGCCCTGCCACCGGCACCATCGACGTACGAGTGGATGGCTCGCTCGACGATTTGAGGCGCTACCGGCAGGGCACCGTTCTGTTGACCGAACTCCTCGCCGTCGAGAGCTTCACCATCGAGGGCAGCCCAGAGGCCCGGACGGTGATCGGCCGGGTGTTCTCCGCCACCTGAGCCGCACGGAACGAAGGCGACCAACAAACACCGCAAGCCGCACGGAACGAAGGCGACCAAACGAACACCGCGAGCACGCCCCCTCCCTCGTTACCGTGCT
>RCMY010001599.1_pt1 | contig 21380 bp, 18 predicted proteins | sample 2041341 | NCBI WGS metagenome assembly RCMY01 (sample SAMN09708234, study PRJNA481090) | Marine sediment metagenome, whole genome shotgun sequencing project.
CAATCTAGTTTATCAAATAATCATAAGTAATCCAGATAAATAAGTTATGTTCAAACAAATATCACTGTACAAGATATTTGTTTCGGATTTATTTTTAAACAAATCAGATAGCATTATTATCCTTCCTTTCCAATTGTTTTTGCAAAGATCTATTTTCAGCTTCTAATCTCGCAATTATTTTACACAATTCTCTGACGGTATGGTTGATGGTATCAATTTTATCTACCACAGTGTTTTTAGCTTGAACTGAGGGTTCCTTTTCTGGGATTTTACACTTCATTTTGAGTAATAAAGGAAGGTTGCAAAAATATTTTACCCTCTTGTTTAAGTAACACTTGGGATTCTGCCGGACTTGCAAAATTAGTAAGTGCAATAGGGTTTTCAAAAAGCTCACTTACATAACTTTCTACTTCATAACCCTCTACAATAAGTTTTTGTAAAAAGAGGGAAAATTCACCTTTGGGATACTTCTCAGGTTCTATTTTTGCCAGCCAAAAACTTTCAGGGCATTTGAGAAAATGAATAAAGTCTGTTTTAGTTAGTACCAAAATAGGTCTTTTGATTATAGTTGGTAGTAAAATTTCTTGATTGCCACAGCCATAAAAATCCTTCTGGCCTTCAAAAACTCATCATAATCGGTATGGTCGTACTTCTCAAAATCAATAGAAACCTCATTCTCAATTAGATTGTTAGCCAAAATATCGTAACTATCGATTGAAGTTATATTCAATACCCCTGATGTAATCTCATCTTTGACAGCCGACATATAATTTGTAGGAGTCAACATACCAATCTTAATATTGGTCGCTTGTTCCGTATAGGCATAGTTGGCAACTTGGTTGTACTGCTTAGGAGTATAGCCATTCTTACTCAGATATTTTGCTGGAAATAAATGATGAATATCTCCTCTTTGTTCAATAAGACTGCTAACCTTCATACTTTTTGAGAGAAAAGCTGTGGTGTTATTATAGCATTGACTGGCTAAATAGACATTGTAAGAGTTATTGTTGACGCTTGAACTTTCCAAATTATTCACCAAACCAAAATCCCAGAAACCTTCTCCTAGGTAGGATTGTTCCATCTGTTTAAGGTAGGCCTTAACACCTTTTTCATTGATTTGCTTAATGTCTTCATCTATGGTTGACTCTGAAGACCCAGAATACCTACCAATTAGTAAAGACATCGCCAACCACCTTTTTACATAATGCTGAATTTCGGCTTCTGGAACGCCCAATGCTCTGAGCTTCAAATACAGTGCAAAAGAAAAATTCAAGCTATTCTTGGAAGAAATTAATTTTTGAGAAATAAAGCCCGCGGACTTTATTATCATTAAAAAACGCTGATAATTGGTCTGATTTATGAAGTCGAGAAGACCTTCTGAAAGCAGATTATAACTTTTACCCGCTATTTCATTTTCATAGGTTCGCGTTTCAAAATTTCTTCCCGAGAGCAATGCTACCAAGTCACTAAACTTGCCCCTGTTAAACTTGTAGGTAAATGCGACCCTTAGCACGTCAATATAATTTGGCACGTACAGTTCATCGTGACCGGTACCCATCCATTTTAAGGCCTTAAAATAATCATGCGAAGCAAATGTTCGGTCATTATCTGTTATGTGCTTTAGAAAGTCCTTGTCAACCAGCAAGCGACAAAAATAATCTACCAGTTTTCTCATTTTGTTGCCACCGTGTACTTCATCTGCAGCGATTTTTGACATAACAAAATCGGCATTGCTCAATACAACGCCTTTTTGGTTGATGCGGATAAAAATCTCAGTTACAGTATCAATATCCAAAGAATGGTCAAGCTCAATGATTCCTACTTGTTGGTTCTTAATTCGTTTTAAATGCTCAATACGGTCTTCGATTAAATCTTCATCTGCTTCCAGATTGATTTTCAAATAATTCCGGATAGCCTTGGTGATGGAAATTTCATCGTTGATGATTGGATTTATATTATTAATCCATTCTGGACTCTTTTCATAGGCTTTATTCAGAACATCAAATTTTTCCGTGATAGGGTTAAAAGCGATTACGATTTTAACCTCCTTATAGTTTTTATTTAGAATGCGTTGGCCGACGACGGCTGCCGTCAAAGCTGTAATCCGTTGTTGCCCGTCTATTAATACTTTTTTTCCTGCTGATAAACTACCGTCTTTTAGTTTTACATCAGGATTTCTCCAAGTTATAATATATCCCACAGGGTATCCTTTGTAAAGAGAATCAATTAGGTCTCTGACTTTCGAAGCTTTCCAAACGAAAGGTCGTTGTATTTCAGGAATTGCAACCTCTCCTGATTTTATCCAACTTAATAATGTTTCTACTGGTTGTTGATGAACTGAATATTTGGACATGAAAGGCTTATTTATTTAATTTATCTATGATGGTTCCAATAAACGTACCGCCAGCAGCCGTTATCAAAAATAGGGGCACGCCAATAGCTCCTCCCAAAGCTGCAATACCGGCACCACCGAAGCCAACTAATGTCAACGCTCCGCCAGCTCCTATAATTCCTAGGCGTTCAGCGTAGCTTGCATTTTTCCAATACTTCTTGGAATAGGACATCGCTAATTTGGAACACGATTTAAAAGTATTAGAATTACTCAATTTTATAAGCCGACTGATTTTTTTCTTTTTAGTTAGGCTTTTATCTTTCTGAATGGCCTTGACATTCTCGGCCCATACCAAAAGCTGTATTCTTTCCTCCTCTTTTAAGCTATCTAAATTCAAACTATTCTTCATTTACGATTTAAACTATATTTTCAAAATCAACATGTCTTGTTGCTGCCTTTAAAACGCCTGTAATCAACTGACCCTCCCTTTCTTTCCATGCTAATGAATCACAGACAATTATTAATGTTTTTTTAGTTCTGCTAATGGCCGTGTTAATATTATTCAAGCCATTTGATAGAGGATTCTGCGAATCTGTAAACCACGGTTGTTTACCATTACCTATATCGCACACGGAGTAGATTACGGTAGCCCATTCTTGACCTTGCGATTTATGTACGGTTAAAACCTTATTGTTCTGCAAATAAGCGGGCAGTTCATTGCCAATAGCCCTGACCTGAGCTGTATAGGGTGCCAAAATTGCGACACTATCATCTGGCGTAAAATTGGACTTTATTAGACTCGTTATTGCGTTTACTTCTGAAAGATTTTTTCTGGTTCCGTTTCTAAATTTAGGTAGATTGTGAACATGATAGACAATGATTTCGGTCTCATCAGTCCTACGTGAATTAAAACCTTCTGGATATACAAAAGTTTGCAAAACAGAGGCTAAGGAATTACCAAACCTAAATGTACCCGTGAGGTTTTCTTTCTTGAGTAAATTAAAACTTGCATTAGCATTATTGAGATACCTTTCCACTATTGGGTTCAAATCATCCTGTTCAAATAAATCCTCTAAAAAAATAGCAGATTGATCCCAGACCATTACCGGTCTATAAGTTTCATTATTTTGAATATCTCTTTTTGAAATTTCGCAAACGGGAGGCAATTGCATATGATCGCCCAAAAACGAAACCGGAACATCTTGATTAAAAAGTGTTAGTGCCTTTATAATATTTGAATATCCAGCCTCATCTAAGAAGATATGATCAACATTCAGCTGTTCTTCTTTAAAGCGATATAAATAGGTATCTAGAGTCGCACCAACTATCGAAACATTTTTCAGTCGCTGTTCTGTGCTATAATTTTCTAATCTTGATCTTTCTAGTTTTAGCCTTTCATAGTTCGCTTGTACAGTGCCATTATCTAAATGCTGATATTCTGCCGCTAGGGTTTCAAAAACAGGCCTCTCGTTTTCAATTTTAGTTAACCTATTTTGAACTAGAGTCTTTATTTCATCTATATCAGTAGTTTTCTTAGAATTATCAACTTCAGTTTTACTGAGTTCACTATTTAAATTTTGGTGGAGTTTATTGAGAGCTATTTCGGTTTCTTTTTGAAGTGTTCTATTTTGCTTTGCTTTATCAATCGCATCCTCTTTGTTTAGAACAGTTTTTTTTAGGTCTACACCGACGGTAGCCTCGTCCCATAGAAGTTTATCTATTTCTCGGGTATAATTTCTCTTTTTTCCAAAAGCCTTTGCAATACTATATAGAAAGGAATCTCTTTTTTTTCTTAGAATATCTTGCTCCTTTTGCAAATTCCTGATTTTCAACTCCAATCCGTGAACGTTTAAATTGGTCTGATCAATTTGGCTCAACCCTTGTTGATATTGTTCTTCTATTCTTTTTGTTACAGGTATATAATCTATGATTTCTTGGGCAACATTCAAGGCGTTTCGCAGGGTCTCCTCTTCATGAGAAAATTCATCAATTCCTAAGATATTTTCAAGAATATCAATTTGTTTATTTATCTGTTTTAATTGATTCTCCAGACCAATTATTTCACAGACTTCTGGAAAATCATCTGCAAACTTTTTGGATGGGCCTCCCAAACGTAAAATCTGTTCTCTATCGATACCGGCCTTATCGGTCATTTTTATGACCCCTCGATAAATCTGTTCCAACGCGTGGTTGGTGGGTGCTACGATGGCCACCTTCTTTTTGTTGGCTAAATAATGTAGTATGGCATAGCTTAGTACAAATTGAGTCTTCCCGGTACCCGGAGCACCCCATATATAAGATAGCGGATTTGTAAAAATATTTTTCAAAGCCCTTAACTGCTCTTCGGATGGTAGGTCGTCATTGAAAAAGACATCTGATCTTGGCGGCTTCAGGTCAGAAGCCCTTTCAGGTAACTTCAAATCTTTTCCATTCCGTTCATACCATTGCCTAACCCGCTCTATTAAAAATTTTAAATCGGATACAATAGCCCAATCGTTTACATTGGCTGCGGCCATTTTTTCATAAACATCGGTATTTGGCTTAATTATCAAGGTATTTGTGTCACGGTCGTAAACTTGAATTTTGATATTTTCTATTGACCATTCTTTGCCCGTCGCCAGATGTTTGAAGACAAGCGTTTCTTCATCGAAGATTTTTGAAGTAATCTTAAGTTTTAATTTATCATTCTTAACTTTTTCAATAGAACGGATATTGATATTGTAAACCCCCTTATTATTCTTATCTAAGTGATTGTAGTATATTTTTGAAGCGTCAATACAAGTCGCCCTAATCTGTTCTATTGTCATATATCTAAATAATAATCGTTTATCTATACTAGGCTTTGTAGGCTCGCTTGATTAAATATTTGGTCTTGCTACTTACCTGGTCACGTTTGCCACCCTCGTTTAAGACATTTTTGCAACCAACAATGATTAGCTTACTAATCGCACGGCTTACCGCGACATTTATTAGTTGTTCTCCCACTTCTCCAAAATATAATCTACCAATAGGTACATTTTCATTATGCTTTGATTTGAGCGAATCGACCATGTCATAAATAATAACATCATATTCTGAACCTTGAAAACTGTGAATAGTACCAGCCTTCACATTAGGCTTAAATAGTTCATTCGTCTTGTGCCACTTTTCTAAATCTTTCTTATATAGGTTTACCTGGCCCTTGTATGGCGCTATGATGCCAATACTTGCTGTTGGATTATTAGCTAAAATATTTCTCGCAAGATTCAGAGTTATATTCAACGAACCAAGATTATACCTAGATTGAGAAGCAGAACGTTCTACCAAATAATCTGGATTACCACCTAAATCAATAAAACCAATTGATTTTCCCCTGTTGGGTTCCAAGTGCAGAAAGTCATCATGTTTACTATTGTGGATAGATTTTAATCTGTTATTATAAAAAGGGGCATTAATAAGACTTACAATATCTTTTTCACTTCTTCTTTGCTCAATAAGCATAGATACGAGAGGGTGATCTGGCACCTTATCTTTTTCATCAAGGAGATCAAATAGTGATCTTTTGAGCCATCTATCAATCATATTACCTCTTCCCGTGGCAATGGGTCCAAGCTGACGAAAATCTCCGGCAATAACCAATCTCTTCGGTTGCTTTCGGGCTAAGGCAAACAAATAAGCCGGCGACATCATACTGCCTTCATCAATCACCAAATTGTCAAAATAGCTATTGTATATTGTGGAATCCAAAATTGTTTTGCTGGAAGTGCAAAAAACTATTCTTGCATTATTTATTAATTGCATAATTAGTTCTTGCAAGTTCCTTTCCTTTTGGTCAATTTCAGTAAGCAATTTTCCATAAAGTGCAGTACTAGAATCAATCCTAGTTTTCCTTTTAGTCAATCTAGCTAAATCATTTCGTAAGGCATTAATTATATCATTGTCTGGAAAAAGCTCTTTCCTTTCTTTTAGCTTCTCATTTCGAACATACCCCAATCTTAAAACTTCTCCATTTCTTAAAATATTTGTTCCGGTTTCCGCCTCATAAGCTTCGGCAAGTTCAATAAACTTAAGAGCAATACCATCCACCGCAATATTTGCTATTGAACAGACAATCGTTCTTTCCTTTGCCAAAAGCATATTTATTAGTAATCTTGCCAAAGTATGCGTTTTACCTGTGCCAGGAGGTCCCCAAATATAATTTATCGTCCTAGACAGACTATTCCTTAATGCCTGTAATTGAGATTCGCTTAATAGCTTTTCGTAAGAGATTGGAGTTATCAATGGAGACTCAAAGCCGCTGGCCATAAATAGTTCGCTAAAAGAGATTTGAGATACGTCATATCCTTTAATTTTATCTCTTAGCCCTACCAATAGAAATTCAGGGCTGGCACTTAATCTTGCTCTACCCTCAGTTACCAATTCATTGGTACTATCAAAAATAATAGTGGAATTTCTCTGATTTTGTTCTAATACGATAACCTGTGATTTGAAGCCACGGGCTTTATAATCAACACTGACTCCTTCCGGTAGCAATACTTGATTTTCTTCGTCATCTTCATAACTTGCCCTATAAACTATTTTTGACCCATAACGCTCTAAGATGGAAACAGATAATAAGGATAAGAACTTTTTGTCTTGTATTTGCTGTGCAATTTCATGGTTAATAGCTGTACACATTTCCACATCTATGGGTTCTTCCTCTTTTGAAATGCCCCAGATTTGAGGATAATGTGTATATAATAATTCCAATCTAAATCGAAATTGCCTTTTATTGTATTGAATATATTCCTTAAACTCTTGGCGAACTTTTGTAATCTTATCTTGATCGTCTATGCCATTTCCAAATATCAAACTTGCGTATTGATTCGAAGAGTAGTAGTTGAATTGCAGCTCTTTTCGATATAATTGCCTATGACATAACAGAGAATAGTGAAAGGAGTAATAGGAGTCTCCAATGATTTGTGCAATAATTTAGATGTCATGGTTGGTATGCTCATTTCACTATCGTTTAATGAGTTTCATTAATTCATACCATAAATTCTCATCCCAATATTTTCTGGCACTCCCAGATGTTGATGGAAGGACAAATACCACAGCGCTACCTACTTTTAGAGATTGCAAGCCGTATGCCACCTTATTGGTCTTATCTTGAAAGCCCAAAGCAAATGCGGCAGCCTTTTTACCGTTGAAAGCTATAATTCTAGGCTGATACTTTTTAATTCTCTCTATAAAACCAACTACATCGTAGCTGATATCGTCAATCTCATTATCATTCCCGGATTGATTTTGCACTAAATCAGTTAAGCCAACCTTGTATCTATTAATTTCATAGCAATCTGAAGGAAGCAGCTGTTCAGGTGTAAACCCAGCTTTATGCAAAATTGAATAAAATTGATTTCCCGGCCCTGCATAGTAATAACCAAGCGCCGCAGATACTTTGCCTTTGGCGGTACCACAAAAAACTACGTCTAAATTTTTGGTTAAAACATCTTTAAGCATAATAATCAAACCTTGTTAAAACCATTAAACTATTTGAGCATGTACAACGTTAATTTGAAGCCTAAGTGATACTTGCCATTTTCACAACTTTACGACTCTTTCAATCATCGCCAAATAAACTTCTAAACGACATATCGTCATCATCAAAATCGTCATCATGTCTATCCGGAAACATACGATCATATTCAGCCTCTTGATCATAGAACACATGTTCTTCTTTCAATTCCGTAATCTTACCTATTAGTTTTTCTAAACTTGCAAGCAACTGACCATTTGGCAACTTTTCGTCTGGAACATCCCCGTAATTGGGATTATTCATTAGGATAGCCTGAAAAAAGCTAATTTCAATGTTTATATCATGTTCAAGATCAACCACTAATTGCTCATAATCATGTTCAAGATCTATAGTCCTTTTTTTCGCTAGTTCAAACCTTTGCTCTAGTTCTTCAAGGCTGTAGTTACTTATACACTCTTTGTTTTTTATTCAAAATCTAACTTAGGCAACCCCTCCACGATATCGACTGTCTGTACGCTGACATTTATAACGCTAAGCAACAGATCAAAAATATAGCTGGGGTTTTCATGTTCTTTGCCCCAATCGTTGGGGTCGTTGGTAATGCCGGATTTCTTATCCTTTTTTACCTGATAGCGCTCAAGGATCCATTCAATGGCACTTTTGCCGTTCACAATATATTCATAAGCCTTTTCAGGGATGTTCTTAATGGTAATGCGCCCATTGTAGATAATGGTTTCTTTTTGGTCTTTCTTGGGAAACCGCATTTTATTGACGTGATAAAATTCATAGGCATCCATGTTGATAAGGGACTCTTGCCCCTCAATTTCAACTCCTTCATAGGACGGGATGCTTTCGTAATTGATATGTAAGTCTGCCAAAGCACGGCCAGCTTTACTGAATTTCCAAAAATCTCTGGGTTCGTCTACCAAGGGAATGCGCGGCAGCATTTTCTTAAGGTCGTTCTTAAATGTTTCGCGGTATTCTGGGCTATGGAGTATGCTATAGACGTAATAAAAAATGTCTTCTTTGTTCACACTTTTGCCATATTGCTTTTGGGCACGGTCTAGAATAAAATCGCTTATGCCATCACGGCGTATATATTTCTCCTCACCTAGGGTATCAAAGAGATTGCCTTGTACCTCTTCTCTTTCTTCGTACCAATAAAGTGGAAAGGCTTGGGTATCCCCATTGAAATGCAGATCTGGAATTTCGCCGGCAATAAGCACCGTACCATCCTTATAATTTGCAGAAACACAAATCACCATATTCTCCAACCCGGGAGAAGGGAAAAGTTTTGGTATTTGATAGACCCTTTCGATTAAATCCCGATTGAAATATAGATGTTGTTTGTAAAATGGTCGATAAACAGACATGGCAATAGTCTCTGGATTGAATAGAAATTCTTTCTTTCTTGCTAAATCGAATATTGGGCCATCCGACCAACTAAGGCTTTTTTGGTCGTAATCGATGTAAGATTTAATCCTATTTACTAACTCCTTTTGTTTTAAATCTGTTATTTCATGAGCATCATAAAAGCTTGCCATTTGGGTATTATAAAACTTGATTGACTCTTCGACATTAGCACCCAATGTTTCAATATTCGAATTGTAAGACCAAGAATCTCTTGTTGTTGCAATACCTCTTCCATAATAAGGAACAAAGAAGGTTTTCAATTTTTCTTTACCCTTTTTAGCTCCAATTGGAATAAAATTTCCAAAAGCTTCATTTCTTTGACTAATCCAATCCCCATGTTCATTGGGCTTTAACCTTTTCCAAGCCATTACCCCATTGGAAACTGAGCCAAAATTCGAAATAATTTCCAGTTTCTCTTTTTGGCTTAGATAATCCCCGATATCATGATAATGGATGGTCGCTTTTTTGTTTTGGCTAGCCGGATTTTTCACCAACAGTGTTATTGCAATAGGAGTTCTTGACCCGGAACCAAAGATTTTTCCACCTTCCTTCCTCGAACGTTCACCACTAGTCCGTTGATTGCCTCTTAAATTGAAGACATAAATGGAAGAAAACTCCTTTTCAAGCACCTTCCGAAAGCCGTCTTGGGAATTACCGTCCAACCAAGCACCATTGGAGACAAATGCCAGCACGCCTCCTTCATTATCCGCCAATCGATCTGTTGACCACCGAAACGCCTTTATGTACGAATCGTACAACGAATTTTTATTGGTGGCGTTGGTTTCCTTGGCATAAGTGTCGGCAATACGGGCGTCCAACTTTTCATACTTCATGTTCTGCGCATTGTCGTTCGCCGCTTTCTGCCCCACGGAATAGGGCGGATTCCCCATAATCACCCGAATAGGCCCTTTTTTCTGCATTTCCAACCGCTCGGAGTTTTGGGGGAACATATCCGAAAAAATAACGCCATCCTTGGTTTCGCCCAATTGAAAGGTATCGGTCAAACAGATTCCGTCAAAAGGTATATAATTGCCCTCGTTGCCCATTACCTCGTGGTACGCATTTTCAATATTGACATCGGCAATGTAGTAGGCCAAAAGCACGATCTCGTTGGCATGAAGTTCGCGCTCGTATTTGCGGGGTAGGTCTTTCTTTTTGATGAGTCCCGATTGTATCAACCGTGTGATAAAGGTGCCAGTACCAGTAAAGGGATCTAAAACATGAACCTTTTCATCGGAAATACTCTGTCCGAATTCCTGCTGTAGCACGTCGTTGACAGAATAAATGATAAAATCGACTACTTCGACAGGGGTATAGACAATGCCCAATTGTTCCACCATTCTCGGGAAGGCGGTCTTAAAGAATTTGTCGTAGAGTTCGATAATAATCCGCTGCTTGCCCTCGGCGTTGTCGATACCGGCGGCGCGCATCCGTACCGATTCATAGAATTTGTTCAAGGTCTTGGTATCCTTGTCCAAAGCCCCTTCTTCCAACAGGGCCACCATTTTTTGCATGGATCGGGAAATCGCATTATTGTCCACAAACGAATAGCCCTCGAATAGCGCCTCGAACACCGGTTTGGTAATCATGTGCTGGGAGAGCATTTCAATGGCCTCTCTATCCGAAATACTGGAATTGATATTCGACTGCAGGCCTTTTAGAAAGGCATCAAAGGCTTTTCGATGTTCCGCTTTTTCCGAGACCAGATAGGTAATGCGTTCCATCTGGCGTTTTGCGATTTCCGCAACATTATTCGCCCATTGTTCCCAATACCGCCTATCCCCTACTTTCTTGACCAAGCGTGCATACAGTATAGATTGCAGGGCCTCGAACTGCATGGCAAACTGTTGGTGTCGCTTTTCGCCTTTTTTATATTCGTTACCCTCGTTGACATAGTCGCCATTCTCATCAAAGGAATAGTCCGGCCGGCCGATCAATATTTGGTCCGGCCGCTTTTTGTTGAGCTCTATTTTGTTGACAGTGGCATTGAACCGGTCGTCATGAGCGCGTAAGGCGTTTAAAACTGTCCATACCACAGCATAGCGATTGTTATCGTCCAAGGCCTTTTCCGCCTCCACATCCGAAGGCACTAAAACCGGTATGATGATATATCCATACTTTTTACCTGGGGAGCGGCGCATGACACGGCCCACGGACTGAACCACATCTACCTCCGAATTACGGGCCGACAAGAACAAGACGGCATCGAGGGAAGGCACATCGACCCCCTCACTCAAACAGCGCACGTTGGTCAGAATCCGACAATCTTCGCTGTCTTCCTTTAACCAAGACAAGAGTTCGTCGCGCTCAGGAGCGGACATGGTGCCATCAATATGTTTAGCCTGAGTATTGATTCTTTTATTTTGTTCCTTTTCGGGCAGGGCATCGATATATTCCTCCGAAACGGAATTAAAGTAATTGGCAATGGTTGTAGATGCCGTTGCATCCGAATAGGCGGTGGGATTGATTCGAGAGCAGAATGCCACGGCCCGTTTCATGGGGCCGGGATCCACCTTGCGCAGTTCCCCATCATCGCCGATCATCTGTTTGGCCAAGGCATTGATGCATCCTATCAGTTTGGAGGCATCGTCGCTATTGATTTCCTGTTCCTCATCGGTAATCATTTTTTGTACCGCTGGTGGCACATCCTTGTCGTTCAAGGTCAAGATAAGTACTTTATAATCGGTTAACAGATGTTTTTCGACGGCCTCGCCGAAACCGATACGGTAGATTTCAGTACCATATATTTCATCGTCATCCATGGAGCAAAGCACTACATCTTCCATTTTAGCCTTATCCTTGACCTTAGGGTCGTAAAGGCGGGGCGTTGCCGTCATGTACAAGCGCTTTTTCCCTTGGATAAAGTCATTTTTGTGCACCTTTACAAAGGCGGATTCATCTTCATCGCTTAGCGTAACGCCCGTAGTCCGATGGGCCTCGTCGCAAATGATAAGGTCAAAAATGGACGCATCACCAATGTTCTTCCGCAACGACTTTTGTGCGCGAGCGATTACCTCGATGGACTGATAGGTAGAGAAGACCACGGTCATGCCATTGTTATGATGCTCATGATGGTAGGCGAACTGCTTGATGATATTCTCTATATCGGTGGACGCAGGTAGCGCCAAGTCAATAGTGCTATAAAAATCCGCGTCCTCGCCTTTCTTTTTCTTTTTTGAAATATCAGGGTCCGAACAAATACAAATGGGATTAATTTTGTTTCTGGACTGGGCGAACCATTCCCGAAGCGTTTGGCCCAACAGAGCAATAGAGGGCACCAAAAATAAGATCAGTCCTTTTCCTTCGGTCTCGTTTTCGGCAATCCGTAAGGCCGTAAAGGTTTTACCAGTTCCGCAGGCCATAATCAATTTGCCCCGGTCACTAGTTCTAAAATGAGCTTCGGTAAGCTCTAAAGCCAGCTTTTGATGGTCTCTTGTATCAAATTTTTTTGCCCTAGCAGAATCTCCGGAAATACCCTTGTCGATTTTATCCCATTGCACGGGTGCCTCTTCCAAAGGATAAAGCCCCAATCTAGAAACTGGTATATTCTGGTTTCTAATGGCTTCTTCGGCGTTCTTACCCCATCGCTTTCCAGTAGTATCGATCCATAGCCGGTGCGCAAACGAAACCGTGTTTAGATTTTCGTTTTTGAACTTTCGGCTAGATGTAGAAAGAAAACTATCAACCGCTTTCTTGTCTATAGTGGTATTCTCCGCATAACATTTGCATTGAATTGCCCAGTATTCATTTTTATTGGTCAAGGCGACAATGTCTATTCCCGTATCACCGCCCCCTAAATCCCTTCTACCGGGGAAATCGTTCCAGAGCCAAACCTTTTTGAATGTATCGGCATATTTCGGGTCTGTCTGTAGATAAGCTGCCATAAGACGCTCGAAGCGGTCGCCTTTGTCACGTTCGGAAAAGGAGAATTTGCGGTATTTTTCTAATAAATCGGAGAATTTCATCAGGGAACTAAACGGGTTTGGTTGGTTACATCGAAATTACGAAGTAGGGTGCAAAATAAGAATTTTTTGTTGATTTTTCTTACTAGTGAAAGTTCCAAATCCACTTTAATTAACCCGCGCCGGAACCTTTTAAAATTTAATGGCGTTCTGGCAGATAAGCGTGAAATAAAATCGAAATAGGGCACATTTGCAATGGTAAATAGTTGCAAAACACCCTAAATTCTATTGCGAGTTTAAATATCCCGAAATCGAGGCAAATGGCCTTAAATACTATGGTAGATAGTATATTTATTAAAAAATTAGAGATATAGTATTGCTTGATTCTCAAATCGATTATTACCAATTGCTTATGACCTCCTCGCATATTTAAGTACCGGTCTTAACTAGAGAATCCGGGCTTACTTTTCTACATTTTTTTCAATGCAACAATTTTTGCGGCAACGCATTTCAATGTTTATTTGTATTCCCAAGGTATTTGTCGCAAATTTACTATAAATATAAATCACATAATCCATTTAGAATATTGAATATCAGTAAATTAAAATACGTAACACCGCCTTGGCGTGTTACCCTCTAGCTAACCTCCTCCCTTTGAACAGTATAGTTTTAGGGGGAGATTACAGGAACTGAATAATTACCCCGTTAAGCACTGAGCTTAGTCCAAATATCCTAATACACAGAAACCTATTTTATCACATTGATTCTTTTGTTGAATTTCTTGCATTTCCTCTTTGGTCTTTGCGGTTTCATTTGGTTCATGACTGTCATCTTTACAACAGTACAGCCATTGTCCTTCAAATGACAATTCGTGTTGCTCAGGTTCGGAACAATTAGCACAAGCACGGGTGATAACAACTTCTCCCTTAATGATTCCCTTACGAGATAGGCGCCTCACATAGATTGTATAGTCAAAATAATTGGTATTTGTTTCTAATGCATTAACACTTACTCCTATCAGTTGGCCTGGCAATTCTTTTTCAATTTCAACTATTAATTGTTTTGGAAAATCTACATCCAAAAGTTCTTTGTCAAATACTATTCCTGCTTCCTGCGAGTATGCTAGAAGGCAGTTAATAAATATAGAACTCAAAAAACATATCTTTTTCATTCAAATAATTTTTTAAAATACTCTGATATTTTATTAAAGAAATTTTCTGTATGAATTCCAGCAAAGAGGCAAATGAACATTAACGTTATAGGTTGCAAGCCTGTACTATTTTTTATAAGAATTGTTGGAAGAAGATAGGACAATCCCATAACTACAAGTCCCGTCAATATTCCAAGAACGGGCAAGGACCATATTCTAAGATTTTCTAAAGGAATCTCTGTAAATGCGATATCTTTTAGTAGGGCGATAATTGACCCTATCAGGCCAAATGAGAACGCTGTGATAATCAAGGAAACGAAGCTTGATATTTTAATCGCCCACGGAAATAGATATTCGATATTATTCACCTCAAGGAAAGATAGTAATTCATAGCTATTCTCAAATTCAATCCCGTCGTATGACACTCTAACCTTTTCTTGAATCAAAGTTTCTTTTCTCGAATCCAGATCTTTTAAGGTTTCATCCATTTTAGCTCTCACTAGACCTCCAATGCCAAAGTATAACCCAGAGATAAGCCAAGTACTAATTACTAATACAGAAACGATTTTTTTTAAACGCATAATTTTTTCTGCAAAAAAAGTGATATGTAGACGATTAAAGATATATAATTTAGTGTTAAAACACTAGTGTAATAATCGCAAAACTAAAAGAATATTTGACAAAGAAATAAAGTGTAACAGTCACAGATGTTCCTTGAGGTATACCAAGCCCTTCTCCAGTAGTCTAAGGGAAGCTACATAGCCCACATAGCATTTAGATAAGAATTGGACATCGGCATTACAGAAATGGAGTTTGACAATCTAACAACTTTTATATTTAATTAGGGAAGATAATCACATTAGCCCTCACAAAGCTCGCGAACGGGACCGCTGTTGCCGCGGGGGTCATCCGAGACCAATTGGATACAAGTTTCCTCCGATTCCGGGAAGTCAAGAAACAAATTGAACAAGGTTAATTTACACAACCAGGCTGAATAAAGTTTTTCATGCCGAAAAAGGTACTCGCGAAGAGGAGGAATCGGATTTATTAAATTTCATATTGGAAAGGTCTGAAGAAGATCATTATAATATCGACGCTCCAGATTCTATCGAGGCTATCCGATTTATGATGGAGCAATATGATTGAAAGAAAATGATTTATATGCTAGTCTAAATAGCGGTGGTGGCTTCTGAAATTTTTAAAAAATAAGAAAATTAAGAACTTCCATAATTAGTAAACTTACAGAGCATCTTGAAATTCCTGCCGAAGTTTTGATTAAGTATTATGAGTTGGCTTCTTAATTGCATCTACGAAAAAAACTAATCGTAGATAATGAGCTTAGTAGATTCTTTTCCAACATCAGATTAACCATAAAATCTTGCTTAAATAATTTTTGGTGCACTTTCTTGATTTAGTACTAACACATTTAACTAATCCTTACTGGAAAATCATACCAATTAAAATACCAATAATTCCCTTCTTTCCATTCTCGATACCAGCCACTAGAATTCCAATGGTAGATATAACCGGAATAGAATTCCTGATGCCAAACTCTTTTCCTACAGTTTTTCCAAGTCTCCGTCCACCAGACAGAGCCATCGGTGTTTTGCAATACATATGACGAGGAACATGCGACATCAATCTCACCTCTATAGGCGTAAAATCGATTTTCTTGCCAACCGTTTTGAGCATAACCATGTGAATTATACATTAAGAGAACAGAGATGATAAGTACTTTAGCCATCGAACAGGGCTTCGCAAAATAGTGAATAAGGATTTTCATAGTTTAATCTTTAACTTGAGTCTGTTAACACTAAGCTTAATTTGTAACATTGACTTTAATACACTCAGAAAACTTACCGGGTAATATGCTTCCCGATCCGTAAAGCGTGGACCCGTTTGCCAGATAGACGGTCGTATTCCAATCAACAGTAGTACCGTCGTTAAAAGTGTATTTGACATTGCCAGAAGCACTGCAATTACCAGGGCCATTCGGATAGATGGCGCCATTAATAATGCCTATTTCAGAATCTTCTACGGAAACAACGATTTTAGTTATTGGTATTCCATTAAAGAAACCAAATTTGGAATAAAACGTGACCTCGGAATAATGACAACTACCGTCGTTTTCGTTGGCTCCAGAGTCTTCATTTAACGCTTTGCTGTCAGTACAGCCGGTGATGGGGTCAGGTTCGCATTTGAAAAATAAAGCGACCAATACTAATACTAGACTAAAATTTCTTTTCATGATTTCTATTTTTTGATTAGTTATTACCGTGAAAGTATTAACATATAAGGCACAAAAAAATACCCATTTGGGGGTATATTCATTGAAAATCAACAACCTAAAGAGAATTAAAATTGAATTTCTATTTGCTCTTGAAGACAAAATAACCCAACTGGGAGGCACATTAAAAGTTGAGCTTGCGAATCATTTTTTAGCAGTAAGATCGAAAAGTAGATTTCCAGTTAAAAAATAATTTCCTTTTTCGAATACCTAGATACCATTGGGCAATTGAAGTTAGTCAATAGTACCCTTTCAATTTTCTCATTAATAAAAAGAAAACCTCCCAATTGGACTTGAGAGGTTGCAAAATAAATAGTTTCACCGTTATTGTTTACTCACTTCACCTTTAGGCTTAGGCTGGTTTGTTTTGGGTTCAATCGTTTTCTTAACTTTTGGTTTAAAAGCTTGTTTGTCCTCGTCATTGAGTTTTTTTAACTGGCGATCCTGTTGTTTGTTACTTGCCGTATTTGGAAGATAACCAGGCGCTTGTACCTCAGTTTTTTGTGAGGGTTTTTTGGCCATGGCAGGTTTTCTATCTTGTGCTGCAGATGAAACCACCATACCAATAATTACTAGGGCTGTAAAAATTAATTTTTTCATTATAAATGTTTTAGGATTAATATTCGTGAAAGTATAGCCGTTTAGATGTGGAATAAATACCCATTCAAGGGTATATTTATATAAAATCCATAAATAGAAGAGTGAAATCAGAAATTATATTTGCTCTCTAAAGCATAACGAAGTAATTCCCCGGATCCTTTAAGGTTTAGCTTGCGAATCATATTTTTACGGTGCGTTTCAACAGTAGTTTTCCCGATGAAGAGTTGGTCGGCGATTTCTTGATTGGTTTTACCCCGAGCGACCAGTTTTAAAATTTCAATCTGGCGTTTCGTTAGAACGCCTTTCGATTTTTTGGAAGAGGTACAATCTGGAAGGACAATGTTCCTATCGAAATAGGTTTCTCCATTGTACACGGTTCGAATGGATTCAAGTAAATCTTTTAGATTAGAATTCTTGAGGATATAACCCTTGGCTCCTGCTTCGAGCATTTGGGATATGGCGTCATCTTGATCGAACATGGTAAAGGCAATCACCTTGATATGGCGGTCGAATGCCAGAATTTCCTTTGTGGCTTGAATGCCATCTTTAATAGGCATGCGGATATCTGTGATAACCACGTGCGGTCGCTTTAATTTGACCAACTTGCAGAGTTGGTCGCCATCATTGGCAAACCCCACCACCTCGATATCGTCTTCGTATTGCAAAAACAATTTTATCCCGTCAATAAGGGCGTTGTGGTCTTCGGCGAGGGCGACTCGTATCATACCATTGGAATATCAATGATTACCGAGGTACCTTTATCGATAATGGTGTCGATATTCAAGGTACCATCCAAATTTTCTACTCGCTTTTGAATGGAATACAACCCCATTCCATCTTTTTTCGAGATTTGATTTGTTTCAAAACCTATTCCGTTGTCCTCTACCATAATATTTATTTTTTGCTCATGATGGGTGATATGAATCGTGCTTTCCGAAGCTTTTGAATGTTTGACCACATTAGTTATCAATTCTTGTATAATCCTAAACAGGGTTATCTCAAGTGAATTTTCCAATCGTTCTTCCATGCCATGGTCTTCTACTTCAATCACAAGTTTGTTGGCCAGAGAGACCTTAGCCGCAAAATTTTTAACGGCAGGTAGCAAGCCTTCTTTTGCTTTTAGTCCCACATTTTTGGCATGGGCCATACTTCGTACTTTTTGATAGGCCTCTTCTATTAAATCGTCTGTTTTCTGCATGAGTTGATCTTCCTGCTCTTGTAACCTGTCTTTTTTGATTTTTAAATTCTGAAAATGTAATTTTATAGTTGCAAGGATACTACCCAGATTATCGTGTAAATCATTAGCAATGCGTTGCCGTTCTTTTTCTTGCCCGGCCACCATAGCATCCAGACTCAATAACTCTTGTCCTTTAAGTAGCACATCAAGCCGTTCCGTTTGGACTTGGTTTTCCTTTTGAACTAAAAGCTTCTTTTTTCTTTGATTCGAATACGCTAAAAAGCTTAATCCAATCAATAGAATAGCCGTTATTAACCCGCCAATAAGCCAATTTCGGTTTTGTTTGAGTTTAAGATTTTCGTTTTCTTTCTTTTCCACCTCGTACTTCGTTTGTATTTCAGAAATTCTAACGTTCTGCTCTGCCTGGTCGATACTATCGTTTCGTTGGGTATGAGACTTTAGAAAATCATAAGCATTTTTATAGTCCCCTCCCTCGGCATAGGTATCCGACATAAAACCATGTAATAAGCTTTTGGCATTTCTACGAAACTCCTTTAACGGTATGGTATCGGCAATTTTATATTCACGAACGGCGTCATCGTATCTATTAAGCCTTCTTAAAACTGAGGCTCGACCAATATGTACATACGCCATGTAATCTGCCTGACCTAATTTGGAGAAAATATTATACGCACGATCAAAATAGGTCAAAGCGCTATCGGGTTCTTCTAGATGTTCTGAATAAAGCACGGCAAGATTATGGTGTACCTTTGATTTAAAGAGTTCATCTTCCGTTTTCTCGTTTTCCCTTAATGCCAGTTCGTAATACCTAAGAGTTTCATTTGGCAATGTATCTATCAAAATACTACCGGCAGTCATATAAGCTTGACTTAAGTCTGTTGCACTTTTTTTATTTCTTGCATAACTTAGGTAAGCATCGAGATAAGTTTTATAATCAAGATTGCCCTGTTCTAGGGCACTAGTCATTTGCGCCAATTTAAGGTTAATGTCGGCTACGGCCGCAAGGCTATCTAAACCAGTATATAATTTTTTGGATTTTAGAAAAAGGTCATACGCTTTATCGGCTTGATTATTAAGTTGAAAGGTTCGGGCAGATAAATAATTGTAATTGGCGCGATCCTTAAACGTAAAATTTGTAGTATCCATATTCTCCAGTACGCTAAGTGCTTTTGTAACGGACATTTTCTCTACAAAGCCCTCAAGACTATCTAAGGCCAAATTTTGGGCATGTACTGAAGAAATAGAGAGAGAAAATAACACTAAAACTAAAACGACCTTTTCAATGCTAATCACCAGATTTATATAAGAATACTACTCCCTGTGGATCCAGGTTGGGCAGGCACCCCAGTCTCACCTACACAATTTTTAACAAATTCATATATATCTTCACCAAAATTTTCATCTTTAAAATATTGGTAAATACAGTTTACGTCTATCCAACGATCAATTAATCCAAAATCCTGTTCATGAAAAAAGACTGTATATGGTCCCTTTTTTCCTTTTTTAATAGCTCCTTCTCCAACTCTAATAAGTTTTTTCCTCAAAATCTTTCCACATTTTAACGAAGATTTATAATCGCAATCATTCCCCCCATTGTCATCTCGTATATCCTCTCCATACCCTGTTCCATTTTTTTGAATACTACCTACCAATAGTAAGGCACTAACATTTTCGGTCGAAATATCAAATTCATACTCAACACTGGCGGAATAGGTAGAATCTGGAAGAAATATCTCCAAATTCGGCACTAATTTTCTTTTTTTAATTTTTAGGTTGCCCTCTAGCTGATACACTTTATGTCCCATAATTAAAACGGATTTAGTTAATAATCGGAATAAAAATACTTTGTCTCAAATGACAATAACCTCCCCATTGATGGGTATTTTTGGCAATAGCCCGCAAAGAAAAATTCGAGAAGAAAGTAAATTGGGAGGGAGAACGGCTACAATTTAACAAAAATATCTTAAAAGACATAGGTTTATACGCACAAATGAAATAATTTAGGACAAACTCCTAAGTTATGCCTTTTGATAGTAACTCACTTTTGAAATAAATGGGTAAGGTTAGTCCCAAAAAAGTCAGCCATTCGTTGAGCACGAAATGCCACTACTCCGCAAACCCCCTATATGCAGACAACTCAAGAACAATGTTCTAGTCTCCCCAGCTCCACTCAAAATGCCACCTCTAGATGACTTTTTTCATTTCGCCACTTTGTAATTTGGACTTATTCCATATCGCAATATGGAATGTATTCGCAATTTTCTCTATTGTATAATAGTAAGGCATTAAAAAGGGGAAGCCTACAAAATCATGTGGACTATAATTGAAGATAGTATTGAATAATTAAGTTATGAACTTAAAAAGCTGATAAATTAAACTGGATCATTTAGAGCATCTTTTGAAAAGCCTTTGACAAATCTTCAAAGTTTATAATCGATTTTAAGAAATGCTTCATAAGCTCCATTTTATTCAATACGTACAAAGTTGCAGTCGGGGTACTATTTCACCTCCACTTTATCCATAGAACCTATGGCCAAAGGCTGTTGATCAGTTCTAGGGTACGATCCACCAAAATTTGTCCACCGTCGGGGCCGATCTTGTTGCTTTCAACCACTGCACTGTAACTGCCACCGGCCACTGCTTTTTCAGTGGGAAGATAGGTTCCGGGTCCAGCAAGTTGAATGACAAATGTCTGCACTGCTTCGCTGCGCGCCTGAATGCGCAAACCATAATCGGTAAAAAGTTCAAACTGGTTAGTACACACGGCTACATCCCCAATACGCAGCACGTGTATCTCTGTCTCATACTCCGGATTAGGATTGTTTTTCTGCTTCTCAAACCGTTTGACTACATCTCCATACCAAGTCATTCGGGCAGTAAGCTCGCCCGCCTTTTCCGGATCCGCTGCGATCTGCGCTGCAGCCTTATCATACGCTGCCTTTGCATTCGCATATTCTGACTCGCTGACCAAACGCATCGGCAACGCTAGGGTTTCTACTTTATG
>RCMY010001602.1_pt1 | contig 21361 bp, 17 predicted proteins | sample 2041341 | NCBI WGS metagenome assembly RCMY01 (sample SAMN09708234, study PRJNA481090) | Marine sediment metagenome, whole genome shotgun sequencing project.
AAACTATTGACCAAAAGTGCCGGCACGGTAGTTTTGACCTCGACCGGTGCTGCTACCCTTTCCGCAGTGACGGATAACAAAGATGGAAGCTATTCCGCGACGGTAACCGATACCGTTGCAGAAACTGTTACCGTTTCGGGTAAGTTGGCAGATGTGGCCATCACCGATACAGCCGAAATTAATTTTGAAGCTGCAACCATAATTGCTGGTGACCCGGATCCTACCAACGCCGGTACGACCATCGATGCCACGGCAACGACCTTGGTCAACGGCACATCAACAGCCACAGTGACCGTGCAATTGGCGGATGCCAACGGTGTGTTGCTGGCTGTCAGCGGAGGTACGGTGGCCTTGACCAAAACCGGTTCGGCAACCGTGTCGGAAGTAACGGATAACGCCGATGGTACATACACCGCCACCGTAACTAACGAAGTAGAGGAAAATATAACCATATCTGGTACACTAAATGATGTAGCAATTACTGATACGGTGGATATTACTTTCAATCCAGATGATTCGAATCCTGCCCAAGATGTGGGCCAATCGACCGTACCGCTAGGACCTTCACTATTGAGAATCAACAGTGGTGGCCCAGAAGTTACTTTAGACGGTAATGTCTTTTTGGAGGATCAATATTTTGATATTGTAAACACTAGAGCGTACACTAATCCTCTCGTCACTGAAATAGCCGGCACAGATGATGATGCCCTTTATTTAACGGAAAGGGTGACTGCAGATGGCATTAACATCAAAGGCCCATTTTCATATAACATTCCTGTGAGTAATGGCACCTATACCGTAAAACTCTATTTTGCGGAAATCTACTGGGGATCAGCTAATCCAGAAGCCTTCGAAGGTGATGTAGGTAAGCGAGTTTTTAACGCTAGTATGGAAGGTATTTCAGTTTTCACTGGGTATGACCTTGTAAAAGATGTCGATCCAGCAACGGCCAGCTCAAGAATGTACGATATTGAAGTTACCGATGGTGAATTGAACATTACGTTCGAAGCCACTGTCAACAAACCGAAGATATCAGGCATCGAAATACTGGGTACAGGTACTATCGGGGGAATATAAATTGAAAATTATCGATTACCTGCCCTGAGAGCAGTCGAAGGGTTACTGTTTACAATGTATTTAAAGGACTGTCCGGAAAACTCCGGGCAGTCTTTTTTTTTACGAACTATTTGAGTAAGTTATCGTACATAGTAAAGACTACTAAAAAAAGATGATATGAAAATTACTGAAATCACACTACTTGCCCTTTCCCTCATTTTAACCACATCCTGCCAGTCGAATACAAAAAAAAAGCCTGATACCCAAAAAGAGGAACTGGCCCAGATCGTAAAACCCACCTCCCAAGAATTGGAGAGCTATGAGACCGCCTATTTCGCGAGCGGCTGTTTTTGGTGTGTAGAAGCTATTTTCGAAAGTGTAAAAGGAGTTAAGGAAGTGGTATCGGGCTATGCCGGTGGTACAAGTGAAAATCCGACCTACGAGCAGGTAGGCGGTGGGCGGACCGATCATGCAGAAGCGGTCGAGGTTTTTTACGACCCCGAGGTCATTTCATTTACCGCACTGGTACAGGTTTTCTTTGGATCCCATGATCCTACGACCCTTAACCAACAGGGACCCGACAGAGGGCCGCAGTACAGATCGATTGCCTTTTATAAAAACGAGAAGCAAAAGGAAATCATAGAAGGGTATATCAAGGCTTTAAAAGACCAAGATGTGTATCAAGGGGCGCCAATCACTACCGAAGTGACTGCGTTCACAAAATTTTATGAAGCGGAAGAGTATCATCAGGACTATGAAAAAAAGCATCCGAACAACTCGTATATTACCAATGTTTCGATTCCTAGATTGAACCGGTTCAAAGCCAATTTTTCGGAATATTTAAAGGAGGATGCGCATTGATTGTATATTCTCAATCCTCCACCAACAAATTCAATTTTACGGTAATGTTGTCGCGTGTGGCTTTGCTATAAGGGCAAATTTCATGGGCGGCGTTCACTAGTTTCTCTCCTTTTTCAGTATCTACGGTGGGTAGCAGACAGTCGAGGGTGGCACCGATAAAAAATCCGTCATCATCCTTATTGAAACTTACGACTGCGGTAACTTTAAAATCGCCAAGGTCTTTTACATCGTGGTCTTTGGCAACAGCCTGAATGGCCCCGGCAAAGCAAGTGGCGTACGCCGCGGCAAAAAGTTGTTCGGGATTCGTCGATTTTCCATCGGTCATACCTTCGGCATCCGGCATCTTGATATCCATATCGATGGCGCCGTCCTTGCTTTTTACGTGTCCGTTTCTACCGCCTTTATTCGTTGCTTTTATCTTAAAAATAGTTTTCATCTGTATTCCGGTTTTTTGTAATCGATTTCGGCCCCGAAGATACCTTTGCACCTCTGAAAAAGCTAAAATGAACTATTAAATTTATGTGAAAAGGGCCATGCACCGAAAATCCGCGCTTAATTCGTAAATTAGGGAATTCATACATCCAACTAAAAACAACCACTATGAAATTTATAAAATGGCTTTTGATCGTACTGGCCGTACTGGGCCTGTTATTTTTCTTTGTTCTGGGGCCCTATATGCGCGAGCAAACCAAAAAGCACAGTCCCCAAGAAACTGCTGCCTACAGCCAAAACGGTCTGGACCTCTCGGTAAAATATTCGAGTCCCGCTAAAAAAGGCCGTGTGATCTTCGGCGAACTAGTGCCATATAATGTCGTATGGCGCACGGGGGCCAACGAACCGACCACGTTCACCACTGCCACCGATATACGTATTATCGACAAAGACCTCCCGGCGGGCACCTATTCCCTGTGGACAGAACCGGGCAAGGAAAGTTGGTCGGTAATCTTCAATACAGAGGTTCCCGATTGGGGCGTCACCATTCTCAGTGGCGGTGCGGAAACGACCCGAGCATCAGAAAAAGACGTGATCAAGGTCAACGTGCCCGTAGAAGAGACCGCCCAAACCGTAGAAAATTTCACAATCGATTTTGCGAATACGGAGCAACTTTATATGGATATCTCTTGGGACAATACAATAGTAAAAGTCCCCATCAACAAATAAGCTTGAGCGCACACGGGAATATAGATGGAAAGGGGATTTCAAAAATCCAAAGGGAAAGGCAGCGTATGCCTACTGTTGATGTTTTAGTAGAAGGCATAATCAGTGGAGACACATCAGCCTTGGCTAGGGCCATCACCTTGGTCGAAAGTAACCGGAAAGACCATCTCGAAAAAGCACATGCGGTAGTCGAAAAATGCTTGTCCCAAAAAAGGGATGCCATCCGCATCGGTATTACCGGAGTACCCGGCGTGGGCAAAAGCACGTTTATCGAAACTTTGGGAGCGCTATTAATCGCCGAGGGAAACCGCGTAGCCGTATTGGCCGTGGATCCTACCAGTACGGAGAGCAAGGGCAGTATTCTTGGGGATAAAACCCGCATGGAGGAACTGGTCAAAAATCCGAATGCCTTTATACGCCCCTCGCCAACGGGGGAAACCTTGGGAGGTGTCGCCCGCAAGACCAGAGAGACCATTATTTTATGCGAGGCAGCGGGCTACAATATTGTCCTCATCGAGACCGTCGGGGTCGGACAAAGTGAAACGGCGGTACACGGTATGGTCGATTTCTTTCTTTTATTGAAACTCTCCGGGGCCGGTGACGAGCTGCAGGGCATCAAAAGGGGCATCGTGGAAATGGCGGATGCGTTGGTAGTAAACAAAGCGGACGGCGAGAATATCAAAAAGGCCGAAGCGGCGGCCAAGGCGTTCAAAAGGGCATTGCATCTCTATCCCCCTAAAGAAAACGGCTGGATACCGAAAGTATTGACCTGTTCCGCCACCGAAAATACGGGTATAGATACTATTTGGAACATGATTCTTGACTACATCGAAAAGAACAAAAGTTCAGGTAAATTTCTTGAAAAACGGAAACGACAAAACAAAAATTGGCTCTATGAATCTATCGAAGATCGTTTAAAATCGGAGTTCTTTCAAAATGAGATCATCGTCTCAGAAATCGATAAATTCGTCACCAAAGTCATGGCCGATACCATCTCCCCGTTCCACGCCGCGGAACAATTGATAGGTATGTTTAAAAACAAAAGCTAAATTTGCCCGTAAATCGATATTCAAAACATGCATCCTGTAACCCCTTCGCTACTCTCTCTGGTCATACCGCTCTACAACGAGGCCGATAATGTTGTGCTACTGACGCAAAAAATCCATGAGGCGTTAGGGGGTTACGAGTATCAGATTATTTATATCGACGATTTTTCTACGGATGTCACGCGAAAGGTCGTTACCGATATGAACGACGACAAGGTGCACCTCATCGCCCTCAAAAAGAATTACGGACAGAGTTTGGCCTTGGCCGCAGGCATCGATTACGCCGAAGGACAATATATCATCACCATGGACGGGGACTTGCAAAACGACCCCAGCGATATTCCGCAAATGCTGGAGTATGCGGTGAACCAAGACTTTGATCTGGTGACCGGCATACGCCAAAAGCGACAGGATTCCCTAGTAAAAAAAATACCCTCGAAAATCGCCAATTTTCTGGTGCGTCGGGTGACCCAGCTCGATATCAAAGATAATGGATGTGCCCTTAAAATTTTCAAGAGGGATGTAGCCAAAGACCTAAACCTCTACGGTGAAATGCATCGTTTCATCACCCTACTCGCCCATCTGGAAGGAGCGCAGATAAAACAGGTGCCCGTTAAGCATCACGCCCGGCATTCCGGTGTTTCTAAATACGGACTCGAACGTGTGTTCAAGGTCGTGGCAGACATGATGCTTTTATTGTTCATCCGTAAATATTTTCAACGGCCCATACATCTCTTCGGTATTTTCGGATTTTTTCTGATTATCGTCGGCGTGTTCATCAATATCTACCTACTGATCGTTAAGTTCGGATTTGGAGAGGATATCGGAACGCGGCCCTTGTTGACTTTCGGACTGATGTTCATTCTTGCAGGCATTCAACTGTTTACTATCGGTATCGTTATGGAATTGCTGATTCGGACCTATTACGAATCGCAGCAAAAAAGACCGTACCGTATCAGAAAAATATCCGTCGGTGGCAAAGTGGCGTAAAAAAGGGATAGCCTTACTTAAAATCGCCATAAGTCTGCTTTTGGTCTATTTTGTGTTTACCAAAGTAGATTTTGAGGAAGTATGGGGCATCCTTCAAAAATCACATCCGGGCTACATCGGTTTTGCTCTGCTGTTCTTCATCGCCTCAAAAGTCTTTTCGGCCTTTCGGCTCAACCTTTATTTTCACCAGCTGGGGGTTTTGCTCACCCAAAAAAGCAACTTGAAGCTATATCTCCTAGGTATGTTCTACAACCTTTTTCTCCCCGGAGGCATTGGTGGCGACGCCTACAAAGGTTATCTCATCCGTAAAAATTTCGAGGTACCCACGAAAAAAGTAGTGTCGGTGCTTCTCCTCGACCGATTGAGTGGCATGCTCTTGCTGTTCGTATATGCCTGTTTGCTGGCCATGGGCCTTAAAGACCGATTGTTGAGCGATTATCTCATCCTATTTGGCTTGGGCATTTTTCTCAGTGTTCTGGTATTTTGGATGCTCAACAAACGCTTTTTCGGCTATGTGTTTCCGGTTTTTTGGACATCTTTCGGTTATTCCGCTTTAGTACAAGGCTTGCAACTGGTCAGTTTGTATTGTATTCTATGTGCCCTATCCTTAGAAAACCATATTCTTGCGTACCTTTTTGTTTTCTTGATATCTTCTATTGTTTCCGTGGTACCCTTGACCATCGGAGGTATCGGAAGTCGCGAGGTGACGTTTTACTACGGTGCCCTTTGGTTGGGACTGAATCAGGACACTTCTATCGGCATTAGTATGACCTTTTTTCTTATAACCGCTTTTGTTTCACTTTTGGGCGTTTATTTTCATTTTAAGAAACCGGAGCTGTCAGTTAGTAGTGTTTAAAGGAAGTAGGAATTAGTAAGTAGAAAGTAGGAAACAGGACGTAGGAAGTAAAAATTTAAGTGAGCCAGATTAACGGATAGTTCAAGGTTCAAACTAATTTTTGTAAAATCAAACACGGAGCATCGGGCATCGGGCATCGAGCATCGAGCATCTGACATCCAGTATACCACATCGAACATCCGACAGCCGTCAATTTTGTATTTGATTTTTGTATTTGAGTTTGAGTTTGAGCTTTAGTAAATATGTATCAAGTGCATTTTATCCAAGGTTCGTTTGCGGGTTGAAGGGTCCAGAAATTTCTTGCTCAGGCGGGTAATCCTGAAATGCGGTTTGGTGTATTGTCGGTCCCAATCAAAACCTTGGTCGTGTAGTTCTTGAAGCTCGGTATCGTTTACATAGAGCCAAATGTTGTGCTTTTTCTTCAGATACTGTATCGAGGTAAGCGACACCGGTCTTTGGTTATAGAAATCAAGCGACCACGTATGAAAATCTCCCAATTTATATATATTATCCACGGGAATCTGTTCTTCGGCGACTACCTCGGCCATGCACGAACCGGCTTGATAGGTCAATAAGTTCGGATAGAAATGTAGGTTGAGAACGGCGTTCAACAATAGTGAACTGTAAACCGATAAGGTGAGGATACGCAGATAATAGGCTTCTCGCTTCAAACAGAAATAGGTGATGACCAATAATAGGATAATAAGTAAAATCGAAGCGTAGATGTGCTTGAAAGGAAACACATAAAAACAAATTAAAAGTGTAGCGACAAAAACAATGCTCAGAATGAAATACTGCACGCCCAATAAAATTTTTACCGGTTTTGTACGGGTAGAGCTATACAGGTCGTATATATAGGAAGCCGTAAGTACCGAGAACAGAGGAATGATTATATTCAGATAATGCGGCAGTTTGAACTGTGAAAAACTGGCAATCAAAAAAAACAGCGCTATTGTGCCCAAGGTCAAAAACTCGTACTTGGGACTATAGGCGAATTTCAGTTTGAACAACGACTTTAGCCTAGTTGCGAAGGCGACAATGCCCAATACCGTCCAAGGAACGAATACCCAAAGAAAGGTATGGAAGAAGAAAAAATAGTCGCTGCTGTTTGCGCCCATGCCCTCGCCACTGAGTCGTTCGAAACTCTGTTCCCAAAAAATAAAAAAGATGCCGCTACGATCTCCCCTGCCCCGAACGATTTTTTCAGGATGCATATCGAACTGCAGATAATACGCATAGAGCATCGGCGTAATCGCCAAGGCAAAGACAAGCAAGGCCACAAGTACTTTCCAGTTCACTAAAGCCATCCATTTACGGGTATAGACCAAATGGCAAAGCATGGCGATACCAATAACGAGCAAGGCTATTTGCCCTTTGGTCGAGAACGCTAGTCCGGCGCCCAAAGCTCCTAAAATTATGGCCATGAGCGATCTTTTTTCGATGTAGACAGCCAATTGCCAAATAGCGAAAATGGTAAAACCGGTAAGCACGGCATCGGTGCGGACATCGATTGCGGACAACATAATCGTCTGCGCCGTCATAAAGACCAAGGCAGCCAATTTACCGGTATCGACATTATAGAGCAGTCTACCCAAACCGAAGCAGCTGTAGGCACCTAGCAGTGTTACCAAAATTCCAGGAATGCGGTAGGCCCAATCGTGGAGTCCGAATATTTTATAGGAAAGTGCCGCAAGCCAGTAGTGCATGTGCGGCTTGTCTAAATACTCTTCCGAACCTTTGAAGAGGTTGATGAAATCGTTTTCCTGATACATGCGCATAGCCATTACAGCGAACTGCGCGGAGTCGTTCTCCATCAAGGTGACAAACGTACCGGAGATATACACCAATACGATCAAGACCAATAAAAACCAGTACCTGAGGTTGGATATCATTTGGGGAACTTAAGGATCGCAAAGATATACAACTTTACGAACAAACCGCCTAAAATCAGGCCGATCACGGCTCCGGAAAGAACATCCAAAGGAAAATGGACGCCAATATAAATCCTACTATAAGCGACCAAAAACGCCCAGACCATCAGGAAAATTCCTAGATAGCGGAATTTAGGCTTTAACACTAAGGTAAAGAAAAACGCCACCGCAAAATGGTTGGCTGCATGAGCGGAAAAATATCCGAATTTGCCCCCACAGTGGCTTTTGACCAATCGCATGGCATCGCTGACGTCGGGATCATAGCATGGCCGAAGGCGCGCCACTCCATACTTGAAAAGATTCGCCAATTGATCGGTCGCGACGATCATCAGTATGACCGTTACAACAGCAATAGCGGTTTTTTTTAATCCGAGCGCTTTGTAGGACAAAAGTAATAGTAAGAGATACACGGCAATGTTGATGAACCCCATTTTATCCGACATTAGAAGCCAAAACGGGTCCCACGTCTCATTTCCCAAATTATTAAGGAAGAGGAAGAGTTCTTTGTCGTAATGTATAAGATCGTCAAGCATCGGCCTTATTCTTCATATCGGGAAACTTCACGATCATAGAACGTGTTCGCCTGTTCGATAAGGCTTTCGGCTTCCGATTCCAGCTCTTCTTCATCTTCCTTAGAAAAATCCTCGAGCCATTCAACCTCATCGTTCTCGAGGTTGATGATAAATCTTGGATATTCGGTATGGACAACGAATATGGCCGTTGGATAGTCGGTGTTATCACCTAGTAGAAATTTTGGGAATTCCATTTTGATATTTTTTAGATTATGTCGTTCAGGAATGCATCGAACCAAATTCGCCAACACTCCCCTTGCCCCCCTCAAGGGGAGAATTATATCTTTTCAAAACTAAGAACCAATTCATCCGATCATTAGTTCACTAATACCCTAGTCCACTAACCCATTAATTCCTTCTCCCGCTATCAACTTATTCGTGAGATAATTAAAGCGAATATACAACAGAATCGCCGAAGCGGTAAGGCCTGCTAAGAGCCCGAACCAGATGCCGGTACTTTCTAGATCGGTTTTGAGTCCCAGATAGTACATCACCGGAAAACCTACGCCCCAATAGGCAAAAAAGGTAATCAAAGTAGGAATCTTGACATCTTGCAGCCCGCGTAATGCGCCCAAGACAACGACTTGAATGCCATCTGAAATCTGGAAGAAAGCAGCCACTAACAGCAACTCCCCCGCCAGCGTGATCACTTCGGTATTGTCGGCCATATTCGATACATCGTCTACATCGAGATAGAGGGACGGAAACCAGTGGCGACCTAGTAGAAATAGGGCCGCAAAAACGATTTCCAGTAAAAAGGTCAATAGGAAAATGGACTTCGCAATACGCCGCAGTTCCTTAAAATTTCGCAATCCCTTTTGGATGCCTACGCGGATCATGGCCGCCACGCCGAGGCCCATACCGAACATGAAAGTCATGCTGCTCAGGTTCAGGGCAATCTGGTTGGCCGCCTGTGCGTTTTTTCCCAAAACACCACTCAGCCAAATTGCTGAGGTAAAGATGGCGACTTCGAAGAACATCTGTAAGGCCGAGGGAAAGCCCAAGCTAATAATCTTGTCCATCACCCGGCGTTCTATCTTCCGAAAATTAAATCCCGTTACGTAAAAGCGGAACTTCTCTCTACGCTTGAGCAAGTACCAAAGATGGGCGACCATTATAAACCGAGAGGCCAAGGTACCGATGGCCGCCCCCACGATGCCCATTTCGGGAAAACCGAACGAGCCGAAAATTAGCAGATAGTTCAATACTATATTCACCACATTGGCCAAAATAGTGGCATACATAGGGTATTTCGTCTGCGACAGCCCTTCCGAAAATTGCTTAAAGGCTTGAAAAATAATCAACGGCACTAGTGAAAAGGCGACCAGATCGAGATAGGGAATAGCCAGTTCGACCACTTCGGGCGGCTGTTCCATTAAGTACATCAAGGGCTTGGCCAGTAAGATAATGCCAAAGAGCGCCAGGCCCAGAACGGTGCATAAGATCAGTCCGTGTTTAAGGGCGCTTTTACCGTCCGCCTGGTTACCCGCCCCATCCGCCTCAGCTACTAAGGGCGTTATTGCAGTCGAAAAACCGATACCCAGCGACATGGCGATAAACACAAAACTGTTGCCCAGCGATACGGCGGCGAGCTCTGCCGTACCTAACTGCCCGACCATTATATTATCGGCCAACTGCACGAAGGTATGCCCTAACATGCCCATGATCACCGGCACGGCGAGTTTAATGTTATAGCGGAATTCTTTGGTGTATGTTTTCAAGGGGTCACGGGTTGGGAGATTGCTGGTTAGATTGGTTTAAGGTTTAATCGCTACTGTGTAGCTGTTTAAAGTTCAAGGTTAAAAAGGTTCATGGGAAACTGTTTACAAGTTGAGAGTTTGATGATTGGATTGGTTCAACCTTTCGATTGTGCCCAGGGCAGGTGTTTAAGGTAATCTAGGAACTCTCAATAAACTTTACTTTCAACCTTTAACCCTAAACGCGCCTTCGGGGCACTTGAACTTTGAACCAAAACTTGATTTCCGCTTACCGAAAACTATTTGCGGAAAACTGCTACTGCCTACCGTGACTACCAACTTTCTTCGCTTCTTCCCAAAATACATCCATCTCACCGAGGGTCATGTCATTTAGCGGCTTGCCCAGTTCTTTGGCTTTTTGCTCTAGGTATTGAAAGCGGCCTATGAATTTTTTATTGGTACGTTCGAGGGCGTTTTCGGGATTGATGCCCAAAAAACGGGCGTAATTGACCAAGGAGAAAATGACGTCGCCGAACTCCTCTTCCATTTTTTCCGAATCGCCGGATGCAAGTTCTTCTTGAAATTCCTGCAGCTCCTCTTGTACCTTTTCCCAGACCTGTTCGGGCTTTTCCCAATCGAAACCAACGCCAGCCACCTTTTCCTGTATGCGGCTGGCCTTTACCAGCGCGGGTAGGCCCTTCGGCACGCCTTCGAGTACGGACTTTTTTCCTTCCTTGAGCTTGATATTTTCCCAGTTGCGCTTTACATCCTCCTCATTTTTGACTTTAACATCGCCATAAATATGGGGATGTCTATTGATCAGTTTTTCGCAAATATCATTGCATACATCCGCGATATCAAAATCATTGGTTTCAGAACCGATCTTGGCGTAAAAAACGATGTGCAAGAGTACGTCGCCCAGCTCCTTTTTTACTTCCTCGAGATCATCCTCTAAAATAGCATCCCCCAGTTCGTAAGTTTCCTCTATGGTCAGGTGACGCAGGGTCTGCATCGTCTGCTTTTTATCCCACGGACATTGAGCGCGGAGCTCGTCCATTATGGTAAGCAAACGGTCGAACGCCTGTAGTTGTGCTTGTCTGGAATTCATCCTCTTTAAAAATTTCTGCAAAAGTAAGCATCTATGCGGGTCCATCCCTGAACTTATGAGGCATATTAAGAAATTTTAGAGCTCAGTAGCTACTTGCATAACTTTGAATTCAGTAAAAATGGGGGTTATATATTCGCGCTCCTCCTTTTAAGATTTTGTAGAACAAGCAGTTGCAAGCAGGACAACAACAAAAAAATACGTTTCATGTCTGTTATATTTCAATTGGATTACTGCATCTATTTTAAATTGTTAAGTAGATTCTTCACAGATACATCCATCGTTTATTTGAATTTTGATTATTTAGCCGGCTTCTCTTGCCTATTATCTTTCATTGGCTTCATATCAAAAATGGGACGAAATTCGATTCAAGACTTTTAAGTGTTTAAAAATCAATCTCATTCTATTTCAGTTCTAACCAAATTGAGGATAATAGCTATTTTTTGCAATAGGGCCTCAACCTCCCATTAAGTCTCCTATACCTTGTATAGTACGTTTCCGCAGAAATATCAAGCCGCTTAAAAATTCTTTTAATCGTAAGCTTTTCTTATTTTAATTACTTCTTCAGTATAATTTTGGTTGAGCAAGGCTTTCAGGCCTCCTTAACAGATGCCTATTCGGTGAACCGCTCTTTGGAGCCTTGTTCTGTTTTGTGAAAGTAGGTCTCCTGCCAATCGTACAAATTTCAAAACCAACTATACATGTTTACAGCAGTCTTCAGCAGGAAAAAATTACTTTTATACTAGTAAAATGTATAAACTTTTAAAAACTAAAAAAACATGGTAGTTTCACACAAAATAGACGATTATAGCACTTTAATTATCAGTAATTATTCGGGCGGAAATCAAATAGGCTTTGTATATCTTTACGGTGAGTCATCTAATTACTTAGGGTATTTCGGAATTATTAAAGATGGAAAACCTCTCCCACAAAACATACAGCATTCTAATAATATTCTTAATATTTATTTCCATCAATCAGAGTTACAATCTATCATCGATACTCTCAGAAATGAAAATCCAGTTTTTGTGAAATTCAACACTACTCTTAAGTGGGGTTCTCTAAGCACAGGACAAGAGCCCGTTGGAGAAGGAGAACTTACACCATAGTATACTACTATAATTAGCTAACCCTTTAGACTTGCAATTGAAAACAGATAATTGATTGATCGATTATTTAAACTTTGTCCGAATTAGTCAGTTGAAGTTTTAGTGGTTTATCACCCACCTACTTTGACTTCTTCAATCTCTTTTCTTGTTTCTTTTCCTTAGCCGTTTTTTCAGGTGCTTTTTTAACATTTTTCTTTGCGTCTTTACCTTTTCCCATAATAGAAATATTTAATGATTAATTATAATTTTTGTTTCGTTCCTTAGCAAAAATCAATCGTTTATTTAAACTTTGCTCCCCAGTGCTATTTCCGTCTCGACTATCTCGTAATTTTAAGAACTTCCATATCTTCATATATGGCATAGTGGTCTATTGCCTCCCGTACCGCCTGTAAGGAAGTGTACACCGGTTGATAATTCAGCAATCTCTTCGCCTTCGCAATACTTCCGTTCGGGCTATGGGCGATATGGTCCCAGGTCAGTTCCGAATCCTTTTGGGACACGTCTTTTTTCCATACCTCCCATGGTCGGAAGATAAGGTGTGCTTCCTGGCCGAACCATTTAGCGACGGCAATGGCGTAGCCTCTTAAGGTAAGCGCCTGTTCCGAAACGACATGGAAACTTTCCCCCAAGGCATTTTTTGGATTCTCGATGGCCCTTATGAACGACTGGGCGACATCGTCTACGTGAACATGGTGAACCGTTTCCATTCCCAGGTTCGGCAGGGTAATTTCCTGTCCCAAAGCTAATTTAACGAAAATTTCAGGGTTGAGATTCCCTGCGGGGTTTATTGGTAGCCGCCCCGGACCCGTTATATGGCCCGGGTGGAGTATGGTGACCGGAAAGCCTTTTTGACGGTGCATTGCGAGAAAATCGGACTCTATTTTTGCCTTATCAATGCCGTAGGCACCGAAAGGTCTCCGTTCTTGACTCTCTTGGGTAGGCACCCGTTCGCTATGGCCGTGCACCCACATAGTACCGCAGTGGATGAAATGTTTTATTTCCCCCAACAACGCATCTGCAATCATCTTTGCGCTATTTGGTTTAAAACAGATCAGGTCTACAACGACTTCTCCGCGCAATTCCCTGATCTGTTGGCCGAAGTTGCCCTTCTCCTCCGCCGCTATACGGTCAATCGTAATATGTTCGACCGATTCCCAGGCCAAATCGTCCCTGAGGGGTTCTTTTTTCCGTCTACTTATACAGACCACTTCATGGCCGGCCATCACCAGTTTTGGGACTAGGTAGGTTCCTATATGGCCGGTGCCACCTATGATGATAACCCTCATTCGATTAAAATATATCGATTATTTGAACTTTATCGATTAAACCTTAATATAGGAAATTTCTATAAACGATAACTGATTCCGTTTTTTTTTGGACAGGAGGTGAAGGATTCCGCCAAAACTAAGTCGAATTCAAACATCAACTACATGCCGGTAGACCTCTCATGCACCGATTGCATATAGTGAATTTTACTGCCCATGCCACCCTTACTTTCGATAATACATAGGCACAGCGCACACAAAAATTATATTAGCGGTTTTGATACCTTAAAAAAATATACGAAAGAGAAGGGCAATGGAAATAAGTATCTCTATGACCTCCAAAAAAGGCGGTTTCCCCCCTTTGATTGGATAAAACAAAAACTTTCCGTGTATGGTTTCCTACTTAGACCCGTCACCAAACTTAAGATTTGTATTTCTCCTAAGAGTCCTGTAAGATGCCCTTAGCTCGGGGTAATCTCGGGGATCCAGCCCAAGGTAGCGGCAAAGTTCGACCCGTCCGGCGCGCGGTAGTGAACGGTCGAAACCCTTCATGAACATTGAAACTGATTCAGGGGTTGAGCCACATGCCTCGGCAAGTTTTTCGAGTTCGGATACCAAAGCATCCCAGTTGCCGCAATAATGATCGAACACAGCCGCCCTAAAATTTTTGTTTCTCATATCGTGCCACTGCTAAGTTGGGGGAATTTTGTCAAATGTAGGTGATTTCCTAATATGCCCAACAAGAATTTCTTCACCAATGGCAGAAATATTATTACTGCAAAAATTCGCTAAGGTTTGAAAAAATTTGAAATCAAATTGATGTAAGGAATTATCGAATATTTGAACTTTCGGTTTTCGGCTAGTATTTTGTTTTATCGTTTTTTTCTTCCCACCTTTTGAAAACCGACAAAGCATCCTTTCTTAGCAATTGTACAAATGCAATCTGTCTATTTTCCAATTCTTTTTCTAGCTCATCATAAATGAACCGATCATCAAAGTAATTGGTTTGGCATCTTCTTCGTTGCAGCCATAAAATACTAATTTTGACCGCGACCAGTAGATTGCTCCCAGGCACATATAACACGGTTCACAGGAAGTATAAAGAACGCAGTCCGTTAATTGGAAAGAATTCAGTTTTTGACAGGCGTCTCTAATTACTACCATTTCGGCATGAGTGGTAGGATCATTGGTAGAAGTCACCTTATTATAGCCCTCAGCTATTATTTTATTGTCTTTGACTACCACCGCCCCAAAAGGACCTCCAGCTTTGTGTCCATCCCGATTGCCGCAAGTTCAATGGCTCTTTGCATAAAATATTCATCCCTTCTACTCATTGTGATGTTTACTAATCCTTTACTTGAACTTTAGATAATTTTGACCAGGGCTTTTCATAGGAGCCATTGTTACCCTTTATTTTTTGTTTCAATTCATTGTATTTCGATAACGGGTATATTTCGCACAAAAACCGTGGTCTCGTGCCTAACATAACATTTTCATATTGTTCCTAATACCAATGATCAAGTGCTGTCCCTAAACGAAAACTAAGCAGTTCTAACTAGGGGAAGCTTACAATAAGCTATTTTAAATAATTCAATTCTTTTTAGACAAATGGTCAAGACTGTAAAATCTATGAAGTTGTGGCAACGGCATAACGTTAAGGTATCTATACCTTCTGGAATACCCTTATTCTGAAAAATTAGATAACTTTTAAAATTCCGTTCATAAGTCGCCAGTGTCCTGGGAAGGTACAGATATAAGGATATTCTCCTTTCTCTATTGGTGCGACAAACTCCAGTTTATAACTTTTTCCAGAATTTACCAAGGGCGTAAAATATAACACATCTTTTGACTCAGGTATAAAATTTTTCTTATACGCATCTTTATCACTAGCCATTTGATCTGCTAAAACACCTATTTTCTCTTTTTGCCCTGGTTTCACTATTACAACATTATGCGCCATATTATCTTCATTATTGAAAACCAATACAATCTTCTGGCCCGATTTTACCACCAAAGTATCTTGATCATAAATCATTTTACCAGGAACTGTTTCCAATTTCAGATAGACACTATTATCGGTAGATACAGAATTACGATCGGCATTTTCTATAATAGCGCCGTGCCGGATTTGGTATGCATCATAAGCTTCAGACTGAGATAATTGCGAATATTCTGTTTCCCCCGCGTTTGCCCAGGTGTAATTCTGCCAATTTGGATCGTCTTTTATAAATCCGGGTAAGGCAAGCAGGGTCGGGTCGTCAAGAAGTCTAAATAAGAACTCAGCCTGGTCGGGTTTGTCTTTTAAAAAGCCAGGGCTTTTCTTAAACATGGATAGCCAGACTGGCTGCAAATTCTTGAGCGATTCTTTCAGAGCGTAAGTAATGTGTTTATCCTGGGGTAATTCGAGGGCTCTCAACAAACTCCGAATAGTAGCTTCCGTCTTATCATGGCTCAATGCAACAATAGTTTCAAGCCGAACCTTGAAAGAGGGATCTCCTATCAGGTTATTCATCCGCTTTGAATAGTCCTTTACATAATCCTTCCAATAATACATTGTTCTAACAGCCGCAGCTCTCACCTGATCATTTTTAGATGCCAGTAATTCATCCAATAATTTTCCGTCGTATTCATTCAGTTCCTGATATATCCAAAGGGCCTCCAACTTATAAAGATCCACATCAACTTGTTCAGGGGCCAGATTTAAAGTCCAATCTTTTAATATGGGGAGTATTTTAGATTTTGAAAACGTGCGAAGTTGTGTACGAATTTGATATTTTTCCCGATTGGTAGAATTTTTTAAATGGTTCAACAACTCATCGACCGCCATTTGGGTATAATCTAAAATAGTATCAAGGCTTCTGCCCGAATACTTTATTCTCCATATCCGACCATGCGAGTGATCTCTCATTTCTTCCCGGAATCCTTGTTCCCCATGTTGGACGATTGGATTGAACCAATCCAGCACATACAATGCACCATCCGGGCCAAATTTCAAATCGACCGGACGAAAGTTGGGGTCCGTGGATTGAAGCAAAGGCACCCTTTCCTCCGCTATATATTCACTACTATCTTTGATCATACGATGTTGTCTGATCCCCTGAAAACCTACAAAAGTATTTAGCAAAATATCACCTTGTACGTCAGGCGGAAAATTAGAACTGGATATAATTTCCATTCCACATGTTTTGGGAGTAAAATCAGAAGTTAGAAATCCGGGTCTGCTGGTATGTTTTATAGGATAGTCAATGGCCATACTAAGCGGTGTTCCAAAATGACATAGTCCCGTAGAGGCATCAGCGATAAAGTGGTCTCCATATTCATTAAATACATTTCCCCATGGATTTGCATAAGGATAAGAGATGTAATTATCCAATTTGCGACGAATGGGATCATACCGCCATGTGGTTCCGTAGGCGCCCCGTCTCGGCCCATACGGTGTTTCCACCTGAGAATGCAGAAAAGTTCCCATATGCATATAAAGAGATCCATCCGGGCCCCATGTGTAATTGCTCAGCGAATGATGTGCATCCTCCGTACCGAACCCATGCAACAAATATTCTTTAACATCAGCTTTATCGTCACCGGTCGTATCCCGCAAAAATACAAGGTCCGGTGCCTGAGTAACAAATATGCCATCTCTACCCAATTCAAATCCCAAAGGCAAATAAAGGCTGTCGGCAAATATTTTATATTGGTCCGCTATCCCATCCTTATCTACATCTTCTAGTATAACGATCTTATCATTGGGTGGATCACCGGGATAATAATTTGGATAAGAAGGCATGGTAGCTACCCACAACCTTCCTTTAGGGTCAAATCTCATTGCTACAGGATTGCCAATAGGAAAGTTTTCTTCAGAAGCATATAGTTCAATTTCGTAACCTTCCTTTACTATAAATGAACTTTTATCCGGAACAAATTGACTTTTATCTGCACTGCTTGCCCTGTTATTACTGTTCCTTTTCAATATATTTTCTACGCTATCCCAAATCTTTTGGTTTGGATTTAAGCTATACTCCCATACTGCAGTATCGAGTCTAGTAACCATAGTTTCTATCTCCAATTTTTCATTTTGCAGCGTTTGCCCACCAGGCCAATCTTTCCTGCGACCGATAAGATATTCACTATTGCCTGGTCGATACGTATAGAAAAAGTGTTTGTTTTTTTGATTGATCAATTTTCTAAGAACATTCGACTTTTCATCATCCACCCATTTTTCTTTCGGAAAATCAAGATACTTTGCGAGTACTTCGGTCACTTTGATTCTTCCATAATCATTAAGATGTATTCCATTGGAAGTAAGGTTTCTCGTCTCATGTCCCATAATTTTTTTTAATGGATGAAAAACATCTATATATTTTACGGCCAATCGATCAGCGATATCATTCATAGCTTTTGAATACATTTCCAAATTGGCATTCATTACATTTTCAGCCGGTAAATTATCATCTATTTGTTCATACGCAATCGGCGATATAAGTATTAATTGGGGATAAGCGTGTTCATTATATTTTTTGCTTTTCAATCTCAATAAAAGTGCTTCCAGATCACTTTTGAAATCTTCCAGGTTCTCTTTCCCCTCATAAGATTCGTTGAGCCCATATGACATGATAATTACATCTGCCTTTTCATCAGACAATTGGTCTTCCAATGCCCTAAAATTCAATGGCCGAGGCATAAGATTCACTTCATCGGCACTCCAACCAAAATTCCTGATCCGAAGCCTCTTCCCGGGATAATTTTGGTACAATAGGGTTTCGAAATAGTTGTGTCTTTGGAATCCTTCCGAGAATGTATTCCCTAAAAAAACTATACTTGAATTATCATCTAAGATAAGCTGTTCTTTATCACGGCTGCAGCAGGTGAAAAGAATTAAAAAAGAAAGTGCTATTAATCTTTCGACTAAAATTTGAAGTGTTTTAATCATCGTTTATTTGAACTATGCTTTTTGCCCAACTGATTTTTTATGAGGGTTCTACAATTCATTCGTCATTTTACCCAAATTCACCTTTTCCACTTTTATAAAGCTGATTTCGCGCACAAATTCCATTTTTCCCCACAGGTATTTGTTTCCTTTTAAGCCTTTTGTACCTTTCATTCTTCTGTTGAGTCGGTTAGTTTCTTTGGGCGTTGCTTCTCTTCTTTCTCCTAATTCGCCATATAATTTGATTGCCGGATAATTGCCGATTTCCCCTTGAACAATGATTTCAACCAAAAGAACCTGCCGCTATTTACCCCTAAGGCACAGATATTTCGATTGGTCTTCGCATGGATTGGCAATTTAGACGGGTATTTCTTAAAATAGAACCCTGTCTGATCGTCATTCAGAAAGAGGGACCCTATGGGAGTTACAGTTGGATTATTTTCGGAGTCAACAGATTCAATGGATACATAGAAGTTAGACCTAAAACTTTTATTAAAATGGAGTCTTATGCTACTCCAATCAGTTTTGACGTCCATCCATCTAGGTTTTTCGGGTTATTGTTAATTTGCTATGCGCATTAAATATAATGAACTCCTAAAAAATATATCGGGATAAGAATATATTTCTGTCATAGTTATCTAAGGACGTATTCTCATCGTTTAATTAAACTTTAGTCGATTTGTTGCTTGGAAGTCGGATTACCCCCGAATAATTCATTCAGTTTCTCTTCGAGCGCGCTCTCCCTCAAATTTCTTGCGACAATAATTCCCTCATTATCGATGAGAAAGTTATCGGGTATACCGACAACGCCGTATACCAGGGCGGCCTCGTTCTCAATGAATTTTAGATCCGAAACATTGTCCCATTCCAATCCGTCCTCCTCGATGGCATTGAGCCAACTTTCTCGATCCTCGTCGAGCGAGACTCCTACTATCCTTAAACCTTTATCCCTATATTTCGAATAAAGTTCGGATAGTTCGGGATTGGACTTTCTGCAGGGAACGCACCATGAGGCCCAGAACTCTAACAAGGTATATTTCCCCATTACTTCGGAAAGTCTGGTCGATTCACCATCTACTTTTTCTTGTACGAAATCGACGTAAACGTCACCCACTTCCGGATTTTTGTTCAATCTGATATACCGGTCGAGAAGTCGACCGTAGACCGTTTCCTTAGCACTGTCGTTTAGTAGGGAGAAAAGATTCGCCACCGATGCTTTGTTCCATCTTGTTCTGTTTCTGTTTAGGGTGAAAGCGCTAACAGGGGAATTCGGGTTTTCTCTGATAAAGTTCTTTTCGACGGCTATCTCGTCCTGTTGAAGTTTCCTGTATAAGGCTTGGACGGAATCCTTGCGTAGGTCTGTCAGTTCTGGCAGGGCCATTATATTGCCTAGACTTTCCATTGTCATTCTAATCGCTTCTTTTCTTTCGACCAACAAATCGGCCATGGACTGGACCTCACCGCCGAAAACCTTTGCTTTGGTCAGACCTTCGTTTACGGCTTCTATTTTGATTTGGGCGTTCTCCAACCATAAAGGTATCGGCTCATCGATATTTTCCAGGAACATTAAGGTCCACGTCGGTTCTTTTACTTTTCCCTTGAACCTGAACTTTTCCCCTAAGGTCACCGTGGAATCGTTCAGCCCATCGTTCCGGATGTAGACCATAGTGCTATCAGGGATTCCCCGCACCGTTCCGCGAACTTCATATCCGATATCTACTTTCTCCTGCTTACAGGAAACAAGCGCTACCGATATTAAAATCATCAAAAACGTTCTGATCATGATAAAAGTTTTATTTGTAAAACTTTATGAGTGCGTTGGAAGGAATGACTTGGTTCATTTTGTGCAACAGAGAAATATTTTTTCCATACCCAATTTATGGTTAATTTAAACTTTTGTTTCTTGCTTCATCCATACCGGTGTTGTGTCAGATTCGTGATTGCCTCCGATAATATCCCTGTAAAGTTCAGGTCTTCGGGCATTTCTATACCTCCACCCGCCGGAGCGTTGAATTTTATCTTTTGTAATCTTTGAAATCGTATAATCATCTTCAAAGCTTTTTATTTCGGATAAGACTTCCCCATATGGGTCAAGTATCATCGAATTACCGTTTTTTAAATGTTCCCCGTCATAACCGATCGGATTGGTAAAGGCATAATAAACACCGTTATCATAAGCTCTGGCAGGCAACCAGCGCATCAGCCAACGTCTACCTTTCGGCCCATCGAACTCCAAACGCAGGGATACCGGATCGTTCTCGCGATTTTGCCAGAACCTGTCGGCTACGAAGTCCCGACCGGGCATTGAAGATGGGGTACAGCCGGTAACGTGTGGCGCAAAGATCAGTTCCGCTCCCAATAGGGCCGTAGCCCTGACATTTTCTATGATGTTGTTATCATAGCATATCAGAATACCGCACTTCCAACCCAACAGGTCGAATATGCAATATTCGTTGCCGGCCGACATAAACCGGCTAATAAACGGATGTATCTTTCTATATTTTGCAACAATTCCTTTCCCTGTAGCACAGAGATAGGTATTATATATCTTATCACCTTCCTTTTCTACCAGCCCCGCTAATATTGGTATATCAAACTCTTTGGAGATGTCTATCAGCTCCTGTGTACTTTTTCCGCTGGGCACCTCCTCTGCCAGATCCGTTAGCTGTTCGAGGTCCAAGTCTTTTGTAAAGGTGTAGGCCGTAACCGACATCTCGTGAAAACTGATTACATCCGCTCCGCTGGATTTTGCCTTTTCGGTTAGTTTTCGAATTACGGATAGGTTGTATGC